>OKKX01000008.1_pt1 | contig 165420 bp, 146 predicted proteins | sample 1611461 | NCBI WGS metagenome assembly OKKX01 (sample SAMN04436746, study PRJEB24849) | human gut metagenome | biome: human gut; feature: NICU; material: stool | host: Homo sapiens | place: USA: Saint Louis, MO | collected 2011-01-04
TCGTCGGGCTCATAACCCGAAGGTCGTCGGTTCAAATCCGGCCCCCGCAACCAACTCTTGATGACAACAGATAAGCACCCTGACGGGTGTTTTTTTGTATCTGCAATCCGCGAAAATAGCCGGACTCGCGCCCGGCCCTGCCGTTATCGACTCGCCAGCGCGCCGCCGTTGGCGAAATAAGCCTTGATGCCCGCCAGAATCGACTCCGCCACCTGCTGCTGGAAGTGGCTGGTGCGCAGCTTGCGCTCCTCTTCGATGTTGCTGATAAACGCCGTTTCCACCAGGATCGACGGGATATCCGGCGCCTTCAACACTGCAAAACCGGCCTGATCGACGCGATTCTTGTGCAACCGGTTGATTTTGCCCATCCGGTTCAACACTTCCTTGCCGAATTTCAGGCTGTCGTTGATGGTCGCGGTCTGGATCAGATCGAACATGGTGTGGTCGAGATAGCGGTCGCCGCTCTTGCTGACGCCGCCGATTTGGTCCGAGGCATTCTGCGTCTGCGCCAGGAACTTGGCCGCCGAGCTGGTGGCGCCCTTGGTGGACAACGCGAACACCGATGAACCGCGCGCCGCGCGGCTGGTAAAGGCGTCGGCGTGAATCGAAACGAACAGATCCGCGCGCTGCTTGCGCGCCTTGGCGACGCGCACCTTGAGCGGAATAAACACGTCCTCATTACGCGTCATGAACACTTTCATGTTCGGCTCGCGCTTGATCATGGCGCTCAGCTTGCGGGCAATCTGCAGTACGATGTCTTTCTCGCGCGTCTTGTACTTGCCGATCGCGCCGGGATCTTCGCCGCCGTGGCCAGGATCCAGCATGATGACGATCGGCCGATCGCGCCCCGCTTTGCCGGCCTGCGGCGCTTCCGGCGGCAGCGTGCGCTCCAGATCGCCCTTGTTGTAATCTTCCAGTAACGCCAGTAGCGGATCATATTCCTCGCCGCCGCTGCCGCCCTTGGTCGGATAGAGATCCATCACCAGACGGTTGCGATACTCCGGCACCGGCGCCAGCGTGAAAATATGCGGGCTGACGCTTTGTTTGAGCTCCAGCACCAGCCGCACGGTATTCTGATCGAACTGGCCGACGCGCGCCTGCTTGAGATAAGGATCGTCGGCGCGCACCTGCCCGGCGATGCCCTTCAGCACGCTGTTGAGATGCACGCCTTCGATATCCACCACCACGCGATCGGGATTGGTCAGGGCGAACTGCTTGTATTTCAGCTCGACGTTGGATTCCAGCGTGACGCGGGTATAGGTGGAGGATGGCCAGACGCGCACGGCGATCACGTGCGATGATGCGGCGAAGCCCGTACGACTCACACTCAGCAACCAGCTGGCGGCAACGCCCTGTAATAAACGACGGCGGCCCAGATTGTGATTAGCGTTTGGCATGCGGCTCCGGCAGTAATAGCTGTTTACAACAGATGAAAAAAACACCAATGAAATGGGGATGCCGAAAACTTTAACCAATCATTCCAGCCCTGTCATCAGAAAATCTTTTTATGGTTTTTCAATTTATTAACGATTTAGCGCCCTTAGCGCACGCTTCATGACGATTTCCCACTTGCCATCGGCGCAATAAAAGAATAAAAATACAAAAATATCGTATAAATATGCAAAGAGGTTTGGCCGTGAAGGAACGTAGTACAGAGCTGGTGCAAGGATTCCGTCACTCAGTCCCCTATATCAACGCCCACCGCGGCAAGACGTTCGTCATCATGCTCGGCGGGGAAGCCATCGAACACGAGAATTTCTCCAACATCGTCAACGATATCGGGTTGCTGCATAGCCTGGGCATTCGCCTGGTGGTGGTTTACGGCGCGCGGCCGCAGATCGACGCCAATCTGGCTCAGCATAACTATGAGCCGATCTACCACAAACACACCCGCGTGACCGACGCCCATACGCTGGAGCTGGTCAAGCAGGCCGCCGGCCTGCTGCAGCTCGACATCACAGCTCGGCTGTCGATGAGCCTCAACAACACGCCACTGCAGGGCGCGCATATCAACGTGGTCAGCGGCAACTTCATCATCGCGCAGCCGCTGGGCGTCGATGACGGCATCGACTACTGCCACAGCGGCCGCATTCGCCGCATCGATGAAGACGCAATCCACCGTCAGCTCGACAGCAACGCCATCGTGCTGATCGGCCCGGTCGCGGTTTCGGTCACCGGCGAGAGCTTCAACCTGACTTCGGAGGAAGTCGCGACTCAGCTGGCGATCAAACTGAAAGCGGAAAAAATGATCGGTTTCTGCTCCTCGCAGGGCGTAACCGACGCGGAAGGCAACATCCTTTCCGAGCTGTTCCCCAACGATGCGCAGAAGCGCCTTGAAGAGCTGGAGGAAGGCGGTGACTACCATTCCGGCACCGTGCGCTTCCTGCGCGGCGCGGTGAAAGGCTGCCGCAGCGGCGTGCGCCGCAGCCACCTGATCAGCTATCAGGAGGACGGTGCGCTGGTGCAAGAACTGTTCTCGCGCGACGGCATCGGCACCCAAATCGTGATGGAGAGCGCCGAACAGGTGCGCCGGGCGACGATCAACGACATCGGCGGTATTCTGGAACTCATTCGGCCGCTCGAACAGCAAGGTATTCTGGTGCGCCGTTCGCGTGAACAGCTGGAGATGGAGATCGACAAATTCACCATTATCGAACGCGACAACCTGACCATCGCCTGCGCGGCGCTGTACCCGTTCCCGGAGGAAAAAATCGGTGAGATGGCCTGCGTGGCGGTGCATCCCGACTACCGCAGCTCTTCGCGCGGCGAGATGCTGCTGCAGCGGGTGGAAAATCAGGCGCGGCAGATGGGATTGAAGAAGCTGTTCGTGCTGACCACCCGCAGCATCCACTGGTTCCAGGAGCGTGGCTTCACCCCGGCGGAGGTCGACGTGCTGCCGATGCAGAAGCAGGCGTTGTACAACTACCAACGCCGCTCCAAAATTCTGCTGGCGGATCTGTAATCCCTGTGGGCGCGGCCGCTACCGCGCCCCTTCATCGCTTATTCCGTTGCCTGCAGCCGTTCAGCCAATCCGCTGCGGCGCTGGGTCGGCATACGAATGGCCCGCAGCAGCACCGCCTCCGTGGCATACAGCGAGAGCTGCTTACGCGCGCGAGTGATCGCGGTATAGACCAATTCACGCGTCAGCACCGGCAGGAAGTGATTCGGCAACACCAGCACCGTATGGTCAAACTCCGATCCCTGAGATTTGTGCACCGTCATGGCATAGGCGGTTTCATGCGCCGGCAAACGGCTCGGCTGCACCGACTTGATGCTTCCATCCGGCAGTTGGAAATGCACACGCAGCTCGCCGCGCTCATCCGGCAGCGTAATGCCGATATCCCCATTGAATAACCCCAGCGCGCTGTCGTTGCGGCCGATCATCACCGGCCGCCCCCGATACCAGCGGCCGAGAACGCCCGGTTTGCGGTCGATCAGACCGGCGCGCTGCAGCCCGAGTTCAATACGTTCATTCAGGCCGGCAACGCCGAAAGGCCCTTCACGCAGCGCGCACAGCACCTGGAAGCGGCTAAAGGCAGCCAGCACCGCCGCCGCATCCGTGCCTTCGGCAGTCAGCCGCAGATAGTCGCGATAGCCCGCCACGCACGCGTCCAGCAGCGCCTGATACTCTTCGCTCGTCGCCAGCGCATAGCCCACGACATCGCCGAAACTGCCGCTTAAGGCTGCCAGCGCGCGCTCCCCGGCACCGGCGTTAACCGCCAACGCCAGTTGGCCGATGCCGGAGCGGGCATCGAAGCGATAGCTCTTGCGCAGCAGGCATAGGCTGTCACGCACCGCCGCTTCCGCGTCGGCCTGCCGCCCTGCGAGCGAACAGCCGGTCAGGCGGCTCAGCTCCGCCGCGCGCGCATCGCTGTATCCCTGCTCGGCAAAACGGCAAATGTCCCCCAGCACCGCGCCGGCCTCCACCGAGGCCAGCTGATCGCGATCGCCGAGGAAAATCACCCGCGCCCGATCGGGCAGCGCGGCAATCAGGCGCGCCATCATCGGCAGATCGACCATCGAGGCCTCATCCACCACCAGTACATCCAAATGCAGCCGGTTGCCGCGGTGATAGCGCATGCGTTGACTGTTCGGCTGCGCCCCCAACAGGCGGTGTAACGTCGCCGCCTCGGTCGGGAACAGCGCCTGCTGCGCCGGGGTCAACGCCAGCTGACGGCTGGCGCTGCCAAGCGACTCCGTCAAGCGCGCCGCCGCCTTGCCGGTTGGCGCCGCCAGCTGAATGCGCAAGCGCGCGCTTTCATCCAACTGCACCAGCGCCGCCAACAGCTTGGCGACGGTGGTGGTTTTACCGGTGCCCGGCCCGCCGGAAATGACCGCAATGCGCCGCGTGGCGGCTACCGCGGCGGCGATCTTCTGCCAATCGGGTTCGTCGCTCGCCGAACCGAACAAGCGGTCGAGAATAGTGCGCAGTTCAGCCTCCGGCACCGCCAGCGACTCGCCTTCTCCGCCGATAAACGCCGCCACTTCACCTTCGTTTTGCCACATGCGCTGCAGATACAAGCGCGGCCCGCGCAGCACCAGCGGCGTAGCGCTACTGCCGTCCCCGACCGCCGCGCTGGCCGCCAGGCGCTGCTGCCAACGCTCGCTATCCGGTCGCCCGGCCGCCTCCCACAGCGCCAGCGCCAGCGCCGGTTGGCGCCCTTCAAACAGCGTATCCGCCTGCAGCTGCTCCAGCATCAGACAGACGTGACCGGCCCCCGCCTCTGCGCTCAGGCAGGCGGCGGCCAGCAAAATATCGGGCTCGTCTTCGTTCGCCACCACGCGGGCGAACTGCACGTCCAGCGGGCGCAACACGCCAAGCGCCACCGCCTGCTCCAGCAGTGCGATCATGATCCATCCTCCGTCGCCGCAGCCTCGCCGCTGAACAAGCGATCCATCCCCGCCACCAGCTCAAACTCGGGAAGACAGGTGAAAATGCCGTTGCCCGGGTGCGCCGCATCCACGCCGCGCAGGAACAGATAAATCACCCCGCCAAAATGGCGCCGATAATCGTAATCCGGCAACCGATGACGCAGATAACGATGCAGCGCCAGCGTATACAGCTGGTATTGCAGATCGTAACGATGCTCCGCCATCGCCTGCTCCATCGCCGGCCGGGTATAGGCGCTACTGTCTTCCCCCAGCCAGTTGGACTTGTAGTCCAGCAGGTAGTATTTGCCCTGCCAGCAGAACACCAGGTCGATAAAGCCTTTCAGCATGCCCTGCACCTGATGAAAATCCAGCGCCGGACAGCGGGTGGAAAGCGGATCGTAACGCTTCACCAGGGCATCGAGCTCCTTCGCCTGCAACAGCCGGTTGATCGGCAAATAGAACTGCAGCTCGGCCTGCTTGTGCTGCGGCGTCAGCGCCGCCAGCGTCACGCCGCTGTCGGCGAGCGGCGTGTTGAGCAATACCCGCATCCACGCCAGCAAAATCGGCTGCCAATGTTCGGCGAACCCGTGCTGTTGCAGCTGTGCCAGCAGCCACTGTTCGTCCAGCGGCTGGGTGAAATCCAGCGTTTCGAACAGGCTGTGCAAGAAAGTGCCCGGCGTTGCGCCGCGCGGGAAGGTATGCGGTGTGAGCGCTGGCTCACTTTCTTCCCCACGCTCGCCCGCGGCGTCGACATCCAGACGCGGCAGCAGATCCTGCATCAGGCTCGCGCCGTGCTGTTGCAAACCGGTATAGCTGGTCACCCGCCAAAAATCCTGGATCCGCCGGGTAAAACTTTTCGCCGCCAGCGCTTCAGCCAGCGCCGCCTGGGGCTGCCAGGGCACCTCGTCCGGCGGTTCCACCAGCGACAGCGCAATGCCGCCGCCCGCCAATTGCTGCAGCCGCTCTTGCAGATACGCGGCGTCGCCGGCCTGCCCGCCCTGCACCAGATAGCCCAATGCGCTGCGGTGCAGATCGGTCTCGCCCTGTTTCTTGCGCGAGCCCTGGAACAACGGCGCGATGCCGATGCTGCAGTGGTACACCGAGCGAGTCAGCGCCACGTACAGCAGACGCAGGTCTTCCGCCAACCGCTCCTCCTCCGCCCAGGCCTGGCTCTCTTCATTGGCGTCGAGATCCAGCAATGCCTGGAAGCTGTGGCGGTCGTGATACAGCGCCTGTTGCTGCTGGCGGAAATTGCCGACGAACGGCAGCCACACCAGATCGAATTCCAGCCCCTTGGACTTATGGATGGTGATCACCTGCACCAGATGCCGGTCGCTCTCCAGCCGCAGCTGTTGATTGTCGGACTGGCGATTAGGCTGGGCAATCTGCTGCGCCAGCCAGCGCACCAGCGCATGCTCGCTGTCGAGCTGCGCCGCCGCCTCTTGCAACAGCTCCCCCAGGTGCAGCACGTCGGTCAAGCGACGCTCGCCGCCGGCGCTGGCCAGCAGGTTCTCCGCCAGCTGGCGCGCTTTCATCACCTCGCTCAGCATCGGCAACACGCCGCGGCGCAGCCAGAGCGTGCGGTAATTGTCGAATTCATTAACCAACGCGTCCCAGGCGCGCTCATCACGGCTCAGGCCGTCCAGTGTCGGCGCGTCCAGCCCCATCAGCCCGGTAGCCATGGCGCTGCGCAGCGTGCGCTCTTGTTCCGGCGCCAACACCGCCTGCAACAACCACAGCAGGTCTTTGGCCTCCGGGGTGTCGAACACGCTATCGCGGTTGGACAGATACACCGACGGAATGGACAGCGCGCTCAGCGCATCGCGCACCAACGCCGCCTCATTGCGGCTGCGCACCAGCACCGTGATATCGGAAGCTTGTACCGGCCTTGGCTCCTTGCCGCCCTGCAGCCACGCCTGGCCCTGCTGCCCAGCGCTGAGCCAGTCGCGAATTTGCGTGGCGCACAGGCGCGCCATCAACTGTTGGTAATCACTTACACCCGCGCCTTCCCCCTGCTGCAGCCAGAACTGCATCGCCGGCTGCGGCTTGCCGTGCAATTCAAACGCCAGCCCTTGGTTCTTTTCCGCCGCGTTAACCTCAATAAAGGGGATTTGGCCGAACAGGAAAGGTTTTTCTACCTGAGAAAACAGGTGATTGACGCTGGCGACCATCGACGGCGACGAGCGCCAGTTGGTCTCCAACGTATAGTGGGCGCTCACCTCTGAACGCGCACGCATGTAGGTGAAGATGTCGGCGCCGCGGAAGGCGTAAATCGCCTGCTTGGGATCACCGATCAGCAGCAGGCCGCAATCAGGCCGGCCGACGTAAAGTTTTTGGAAAATACGGTATTGCTGCGGATCGGTATCCTGGAATTCATCGATCATCGCCACCGGATAGCGCTGGCGGATCGCCTGCGCCAGCTGTTCGCCGCCGCCGCTTTGCAGGGCGCCGTCCAGCCGACTGAGCAGGTCGTCAAACCCCAGCTCGGCGCGCTGGCGCTTTTCCTGCTGAATGGAGGTGCGGATCTCGCTGAGCGCGCGCGCCATGATCAGGTCGCGCAGCGTCAAGGGTTCATCGAACAGTTCGTCTATCGCCGTGAACAGCGCATGACGCGGCGGCTCGCCCTTCTTGGTCTTCTCCAGCAGCACCGACTGGCGAAACTTGTCCAGCTCCTTCGGCAGTTGGTAATCCTGGGTCTCCTGCCCGCTCCATTCGCCGACCTTGTTCAGCCAGTTCGGCAGGTGTTTGCTGCTGTAGCTGCGCTTATCGACGCCGGACTGGGCGATTAACGCCTCAAGATCGCCCGCCGCCGCCCGCCATTGCGCCTTGATGGCGTCGATGCGCGCGACGATCTGCTCGTGGCGCATCAGGACGGTTTCTTCGTCCTTCGGCGGCCGCCGCAGCGCCGGCGCTTCACCGTGCAGATAACCGGAAAGGTCGGCCAGCAACGCTTCCGGGCCGCTCCACTCCTGACTGACCGCACGCGCCACGCCCAGCGGCAACGGATAGCAATGACGGCGCCAGAAATCGGCGCAGGCCTGCCGCCGCAGCGGCAGCTCGTCCTGCACCAGCGTTTGTTCAAACAGCATGCCGGACTCGAAGGCGTTGTGGGTCAACATCCGTTGGCAAAAGCCGTGGATAGTGTAAATCGCCGCTTCGTCCATCTGCCGCTCCGCCGCCAGCAGCTGTGAGGCGGCGTCGCTCAAATCGTCAATTTCTTCCATCAGCGCCGAAAACAGCAGATTTTTGCATTCCGCGTCTTTACCGCGCACGCAGGCGATGCGCAGCCCGTGGATATTGTCACGGATACGCCCGCGCAGCTCCTCGGTGGCGGCCTCGGTAAAGGTCACCACCAGGATCTCTTCGACCGTCAACGGGCGGGGAAACGCCGCTTCCCCCCCCAACCCCAGCAGCAAGCGCAGGTACAGCGCGCCGATGGTAAAAGTTTTGCCGGTGCCCGCCGACGCCTCGATCAGGCGTTCGCCAAACAGCGGCAACGTCAGCGGTTCTAGCCTCTGCGGGGCGACTTCCGTCATGGCGTCGCCACTTTGCGCGGCAGGATCTGCTGCAATGCCGACGCGTTCGGATAGGTAACCCAATCCTTAGGCGCCGCGTAATCCGCCTTGTTTTGCCCGCTGCCGCTGACCTGCGACAACACCGCCAGCCCCTGCGGCTGGATCACTGCCTGGTGGAAATAATCCGCCAGTTTGGCCGGCGTCAGCTGTTGCACCTGCGCGATCAGCTTCTGGCGGGTATCAAAGGCGAAGTTGCCGCGATCGAAATCATTGGCGAACCGGCTGGCCTCCTCGCTGAGAGTTTGCGGCCGCTGTTTGAGTTCGTTGATCAGCGCCTGTTTGTACTGCTCAAAATCGGCCTCGCTCATTTCACGCAGGCGTTTCTCGGTTTTCGGATAGAAATCCTGATAGCGCTGGTACAGGTAGGCCGGCTGTTTGCTGTTGCTCTGCAACAGGAAGCCCACGCCCCACTGGCGCCCCACCGACATCGGGAAGGCAAAGACCGCATATCCCAATTGTTCCTGAGTGCGCAGCTGGCTGTAGAACCACGGCTGAATAATCTGCCCCAACAGCGAGCTATAGGCCATGCCGGTCACTTCGTCGTAACCGGTCGGTACATAGACCGCCGCCAGCGCCGAGTCGGTGCTGCTGCCTACCTGTTGCAGGTTGGCCAGATGATCCTTGTCCACCACCACGTCTTCGCCGTGCCACCAATCGCTCCCGGTACAGCCCAGACGATGTTTCAGCGTCGACGCCAACGTGTCGACCTGCTGCTTGCTCATGTTGCCCACCACCAGCAGCTCCGGCGTGGCCTCGGCCAGCAGGCTGTCGCGATAGGCCAGCACGTCTTTCAGCGTTAACGTCTTCAGCACTTCGCGGCGCTCGCTGCGTTCGGAATACGGCACGCGGGAAACCATCTGCACCGGCTGAATGGCCAGCTCAAACGCCTTGCCCTTCTCGGCGGCGTCCAACTGCTCCAGGTACCAGGACTTGGCCTGCGCCAGCTGATCTTCCGTCGGCGTGAAGCTGGAATAGCCCTCGATCAGCGCCGTCAACAACTGCGGCAGGCGCTGGGTAAAGCCGTTGGCGTTAAACATCAGGCCGTTGTTCGGCGACGTCGAGAAACTCAACCCGCCGACCGACGCCTGATAGCTCAGCTGATCCAGCGCCAGGCCGGCCAGATAATCCGTCAGCGAGAACAGCACCTGATTGCGCGCGGAATCCATGGTTTTGGCGTTGCGGAAAGCGACGGTGACGTCGGCCTTCGGCTCGTCGGCGAAGTAACGACTCGGCATGTACAACACGCGCAGGCCGGGTTTATCCACCACCATTTCCGGTTTCTTGAACTCGTGCGATGGCTTGGTCAGGGTAAAGTCATCCGGGATGTACGGGTTGAGCGCCGGCAGCGACAGGGAAATGCCGCTCTCCAACTGCTGCCACTGCGTAAAGCGCTGCGGCGTGATTTTGTCGACCTGGTAAGGCGCGTTAACGAAATAGGCCGTCTTGTTGTGCGGTTCATCCGGGCTGACGAACCAGATGCGCGCGTTTTGCGGCGTCATGGCGTCCAGACGTTCAGCGATCGCCTTAGGATCATAACGGTCGGCCAGATAAGGCGCGTCCAGCGCATGCTCAACCGGCACGCGCAGCATGGTGTCCACCAGCCATTCGATGTAGTCCATGTCGCGCGTGATCGACGGATAGCGGAAGTCCAGGTTCAGAACATGCGAGATTTCATCGAAGTAGCTCTGCTTGATGCCCTCGCTGCGCAGCATTTTCAGGTAGTTGAAAATGGCGGCGACGACCTCATCGCGCTGGGCCAGGCCTTTGTCAGTCAGCGAGACGCTGATGGCGAAGACGCCGCCGTTGCGATCCACCATCGGATCGGCGCCGGCATTGATGGCGTCCGCCAACCCTTGCTTCTGCAGCCAGTCAGACAGGGTGTTTTTGCTGCGGTTGCCGATCAGGTAGCTGATGTAGGTATCGGTTTTGCTGCGAAACGCGGCGCTGTTGTTATCGATGCGGAACTCGACCTTCAGCTGCTTGCGCGGCTGCGCCGGCACATAGTGAATGATGATGCCCTGCTGTTCCGGCGTGACGGCCGGCACGGTGATCGGCGGCACGCTGGCGTCATGATTCGGCACGCGGCCAAAGGTTTTCGCCGCAATGCCAGCCAACTGCGGCAGCGACTGATTACCGTACAAAACGCCCATCATCAGATTGGCGGAATAGTAACGCTTATAGAAGCCGGTCAGTTCATCGTGCAACTTGCTGTCCGGCTTGTCTTTCAACGTATCGAGATTGCCGCCGGAGAAGCGCGCGCTCGGGTGCGCCGGGTTCAGGGTTTCCGCGCCGACCTGCGCCATGCGCATGCCGTCGCGCGAACGCGCCATCGTTAACTCGGCGTTCACCGCGTTACGCTCGCGATCGGCATTGCCCGGATCCAGCAGCGGCTCGGCAATGGCGTCGGCCATGCGGTCGACCGCCGGCTCCAGCGCGTCATTTTCCACTTCCAGATAGAAGGCGGTGCGATAAGAGGCCGTGCTGGCGTTGTGGCTGCCGCCGTGCTTTTTCAGGAATTCGGACAGGTTTTCCGGCTCTGGATAGCGTTTGGAGCCCATCAGCACCATATGTTCCAGATAGTGCGCCAATCCCAGTTGGCTGTTCGGATCTTCGAGCGATCCAACCGGCAATGCCAGCGCCGCCAGCGATTTCGGCGCCTGGGCATCGGACACCAGCAGCACCGTCATGCCGTTAGCCAACTTGATCGCCTCGTACTGACGCGGATCGTGCTCGCTCTTGTTGATCTTCTCCGCCAGCGGTTGCCATCCTTGTGCGGCCCAACTCAACGGCGCCCAACACATAGCCAATAATACCAGCCCGGTGATGCGGGCCAACTGTCTGCGCATATCCAAAATAAACCCCTATTCTGACATCGCCACGCCCACTCCCTGACGCTGGCGACGTACATCAAAACCACATAACCAAATCTGTACTCGCCGGGTTCTTCGCCAATGTGGCACCCCAAAACGCGGCGGGTATATGCCTGTACGTTATGTAAGACCGGGAATCACCCCAATGGTTGAATATAACCTTCGTTATTTTTACCACCTCCCGCCACACAGCACCACCGGGGGATTGTTACCCCAGGTTATGACGCGCCACCGGCAGCAGATAACGCTCTGTTTCGGCCAGTATTTGCGCTAAGTATTCATTATCCAATTGGCGGAACACTCGCTGAACGTAGGGATCTTCCCCTTCTCCGGGAATGCGCTGATCGCCCTGCCAGGCCTGCAGCAATTTGGCGCGAGCCTTTGTTTGCGCTTCTTCCTCCCAGTCGATTTGCTGTGTTTCCGGCTGATAGCACTGACTCAGCCACGCCCAGCCGCTCTTGTTCAGCAACAACAGCGGTTGACACAGACCGCGCTGATAGCCCGTCAACAGCTCCGCCAGCTGCGCCTGCGCCTCTTCAGGCGCCAGCGCGGCAAAGCGCCAGGCGGAGTTCTTGCGGCCGTAGATGCGGCTCTCGCCGGTGCCGCCGGCGCGGCAGTACACCAGGTGCTCCAGCCACAGCAATATGCCGTCCACCGCCGACAGCGTAGCGGGCCGCCAGCGCAACAGGCCGTCATCCTGCACCTGATGCAGCCAGCCGCTGAGACGTACGCCGGCGATATCGATATCCAGCTCCAGGCTATGGCTCTCTGCGCGTTCCGCACGCACCTGCTCGGCCAGTTCGCTCATCTCTTCCTGCTGCTTTTGCCAATAGATCTCGCCGAAGGCGCCATAGGGCAAGCCGCCGGCGGCACGCACCCGCTGGAACAACCGTTCGGGATCGTCGCCGTCGATCAGGGTATTCAGCAGTTGGCTGTTAAACTGGTAGCGGCTGAGGTTATCCAGCGTGAAGGGCTCTTCGTCCGGCAGCTCAGTCTCTTCCAGAATAAAACTGACGCCCAAACGCAATTGGAAAAACGCGCGAATCGGATGGCGGTAAAACCGCAGCAGCTCATCCAACGATATTTGCTGCAGCGCTTCGGCAGGCAGCGGCTGGTTGAACGCTGGATGCGCCGCACCGCGACCATCGGCGGCGGGCAGCCACTCGGCGGCATAGCTTTGCGCCTCCGAGCCCGGCAAGAAATTCTCGGCGGCGAACGGCATGCGCGCATGCCACTTCAGCAAGTGCTCACCAACCCGCCGGGCGCTGTCGTCTGCGCTGAGTTCCTCATCTCCCGGTAGGCAATAGCTTTGCTCCAGGTACTCAAGCAGCTCAGTGACCAGCACCGAAGGGTAGCGCGGGCTGTTGTCCTGAATGGAACGGCCGATGAAGCTGATATATAGCCGCTGCTGAGCGGACAGAATCGCTTCCAGGAACAGATAGCGGTCGTCATCGCGGCGGCTGCGGTCGCCGCGTTTGACCTGCTGCGCCATCAGATCAAAGCCCAGCGGCGGCAGCGTGCGCGGATACACGCCGTCGTTCATGCCCAGCAGGCACACCACCTTGAACGGAATCGAGCGCATCGGCATCAGCGTACAGAAGTTGATTTGCCCGGCGAGGAAGCGCTGGCTGATGCGCTCCTGATCGAGGCGCGCCGCCAGATCGTCGCGCAGAATGGTCAACGGCACCTCATCGGGATAGCGCGCCGCCAGGCCAAAATTAATGGCCTGCTGCCACTGCTGCTCAATCAATGCCAGCACCACTTCGGTGTCGCTGTCCGCTGCGAAGAAGGCATCCAGCAGTTGGCGGCACAGCGGCAGCCACGCCTCGAGCGGGCGCGCTTCGCTCAAGATTTGCCGCCAGTGGCTGAGCTGCGCCAGCAGGTCTGCCAGTTGCCCCGCCAGTTCGGCGACCAACCCGCTCGATTCATCGTAAGGCAAAATGCCCTGCCAATCGCCGGCGTTGCTGTCCATTGCGTAACCGAGCAGCATGCGCGTAATGCCGAATCGCCAGGTGTGCTGGCCGGTGGCGGGCAGATCCAGTTCGCGCACGTTATCATCGTCCAGGCCCCAGCGCACGCCGGATTCACCAACCCAGTGGCGCAACAGACGCAGCCCCTCTTCGCCAATGGCGAAACGGGCGGCCAGGGCCGGCACCTCCAGCAGTGCCAGCACCTGTTCAGAGGTAAAGCGACTTTGCGGCAGATCGAGCAGTGAAATGAACGCCTGCAGCGCCGGATGCGCCTGCCGCGCTTTGCGGTCGGAAATGGCAAACGGCAGGTAGCGCTCGGCGGGGGCATTGCCGAACACCGCCTGAATGTAAGGCGTGTAGCTGTCGATATCCGCCACCATCACGATGATGTCGCGCGGCGTCAACGACGGATCCTGCGCCAGCATGCTCAGCAACCGATCGTGCAAAACCTCCACTTCCCGCTGCGGGCTGTGACAGGCGTGCAGGCTGAGGGAGCGGTCGTTTTCATCAAGCGGACGTTTGCTGAAGCTGCTTTCCAGCGTTTCCGCGGTAATACCGATCACCGCATGGTCTTCCAGTTCCAGCATATCGCGCTGAACGGCGTGCAGCATGGTATCGGCCGGGATATCGACAAAGGCGTCGACCTCTTGCGCCCCTTCCATCTGCGACAGCAGGTAAAGGTGATCGCGCCCCAGCTTGCCCCAGGAGGCCAGCAGCGGGTTGCTGAGTTGCTGCTGCCCTTCGGCGTCAAACAGGCGCGCCGCGTCATCCGGCTCGCGGAACAGCCCTTGCTCGCGCGCCTGATGATAGTGACGACGCTTGCGGCTCTGCAAGCGGGCCAGAAAGGCGTAATCCTGAATATCACCCCAATAGTAGCGACAGGGGTTGGTGAACATCAGGTGGATGTCGATATGCCGCCCCAGCGCCTGCAGCGCTTCCAGATAGATCGGCGGCAATGCCGAGATGCCGCAGATAAACACCCGCGGCGGCAAACCGGGCGGGCACGTTTTTGCCTGCTCCAGCGCGTGGATAAAGCGGCTGTACAGATTGGCGCGGTGCCATTCCGGCTGCCCCAATTCGCGCGTGTATTCCACCAGTCGCGCCCAGAGCGGCGCCTGCCATTGCTGAGCCTCCGCCAGACCGTCGATGCGCTCGCCGCGCTGCCAGCTCTCCAGCCACTGCGGGCGATAAACCAAATATTGGTCGAACAGGTCGGCGACCCGGCCAGCCAACTGGTGGATTTTGCGCTTGTCGCCGTCATCGGTGAGATAGTGCTGCAGTGGCGCAAACGCCGGCTGAGTCAACATCTCCGGTAACAACCACATCAGCTTCCAGGTCATGGCGTCCTTGCTGAAGGCGCTCTCTTTCGGAATATCCGGCAACACCCGGGTGAACATGTCCCAAATGAAGGTCGCCGGCAGCGGAAACGCGACATTGGCGGCGATGCCGAACTGCTCCGCCAGCTGCATCTGCAGCCATTGCGCCATACCGGGGCTTTGCACCAGCACCACCTCCTGTTGAAAAGGATCGGTCAACGGATCTCTGGCTATCAGCGCGCTGGTCAGCGTTTTCAACAAATCCAGCTGATTGGAATGATAAACCGTGAACATGAAGACTCCTTTAAAACAAGATACGTACCGGCTCAAAAACGGGTGCAATACCAGCGGCTCAGCGTCGCCCACTGCCGTTGCGGAGTTTGTACTCTGACCGTCAATCGGCGGCAATCCGCATCCGCGCCGTCGAACGCCGTCTCGCGTCGCCAGCCTTCCGGCAGCGGTTCGGCATCGAGCCGGCCGATGACGGCGAACGCCTCCAACTGCTGGTGCGCCAGCCCCCAGGCTTGCCGGTAGTGCCACTGGCGCTGGAACGACTGCAACAGCACCTGATGATACTGTAACAAGCCAAGCAGCGACACCGAGAACAGCAAGGCCGCCACCAACACTTCCGGCAGACTGAAGCCGTTGCGGGATATCCACGCAGCCCGAGCGTTAGCCTTCACAGTCGGCCAACCTTTTCTCGGGACAAAAATCCAGCCGACCGCCCGGCTGTGCTTGCAACTTGCCAGCAGCCTCCGCGCCGTTAAAGGTGCCCCATTGATACAGCCATACCGGTTCACCGCCGCGCATCTCACCAAGGCCGCGAACCGTCACCACCCCCGCTCTGGCTGACAGCCGAGCGCAAGCCGTCAGTTCCACGCGCTGCCTGCATAGCCAGGCCGCTGCACTCAGCTCGGCGCGCGGCCAACGCTGGCTCATGCCCCAACTCAGCGCCGAAGCGGCCTGATTGTAAGCCTGGAGGTAGCGCTGCTGATCGGCGGCCAGTAACAGCGCGTTATCCAATTGCCGCTGTTGAGCATTGAGCAACATCAGCCCCAGCGCCAGCAGCAACATTACCGCCGCCAAAGTGCTGCCGCCTCGCTGGCTCCGCCGGTTCATGGCAACGCCGCCATTTCGACGCTCCCGCTCAGGCTGCGCCTGATACGCGCATCGCCGACAGAGCGCCCCGCCAGAGTCAAACGGGCCAGCGCACCGCCATACTCCCCGCGCTCTATCGCCACATGAAACCGCTCAATGCGCACTTCGTCACGATCGAGCAGCCGCTCCCAGCCGCCGCCGTCGCATTGGCTTACGCCGCGCTGCCCTTCCAAGCCGCCATTGCGCAGCCGATAGCCGAAATAACCTGCATCCTCGCCCGAGGTGAGCCATTGCCCACTGCGGGTGATATCGTAAGCGACGATAACGCAGCTGCCCGCCGCTTCTCCCACCGCCTGGCCGATCAGCAGCGGCCGGCCGGCGCATTGCCCGGCGCAAAAACCGGCGCGGCGCAGATCTTTCTCAATGCCGAACGCCAACTGTCGCAGCGTTGACTCCAGCCGAAAGTGCTGACCGACGGCCACGTTCTGCTGGCGCAACAGCGGGTAAGTTTTCGCGGCGCCGAGCGCGATCACGCTGCCGAACACCAGCGCCAACATCACCTCCGGCAAGGTAAAACCGCGTTCGACAGTCAGCATGGCGCGATCCCCCTTATCCGGAGCCCTTCGCTGCACAAACGCAGCCGCCCACGGGCGGACAGCACCAGCCGCAGGCTGCCTGCGTCGTTGCTGAGAAGGATGTGCCCCGCCTGCGCAGTATTGCGCAAACCATAAAACCCAATCTCTTTGCCGGAGTAGCCACTCAGCACAACGTCGCGGTAAGACGGTGAGAAAACGGAACCCTCGGCGGAAGCGCAATCCGGCGGCGGCACACCGCCGCCCAGGCACCAGGGCGTGCCGTTCTTGAACCACAGCAGCGCCGTGCGGTTACGCCAGTTGGCGTCCGCCTGCAGTCGCAGTAAAAACGCCAGCAGCTGCTGGGCAGTATGTTCCAGGCGCAACGTTTGCTGATGGTGGCGCCATTGACCGACGCCCCAGCCGGTGAGCATGCCGGCGATCAGGAGCGCCGCCAACAGCTCAATCAGCGTCATGCCACGCTGGCGGTGATCGATGTTCGAGAGCGTATTTTCATTCATGCGGCCAGTTTAAGGGCCGTAACAAGGCGGTAAAGCCGCATGCGCAAGCCTTGCGGCAAGCTGCGCAATGTTTTCCCTGTAGCGACAAATGGCGACAATAAAATGCGGCGCGGCGCGCAATGCGGATAAAAAAAGGGGCGCAATCGCTGCGCCCCTGGTGTGATGCGGTTAAGGTCAGATCGCGACCGGCGCCTTGATGGCCGGGTGCGGATCGTAACCTTCGATCTCGAAGTCTTCGAAACGGTAATCGAACAGCGAAGCCGGCTTGCGTTTGATCACCAGCTTCGGCAACGGACGGGGTTCACGCGTCAGCTGCAGCTTCGTCTGTTCCATATGATTGCTGTACAGATGGGTATCGCCACCGGTCCAGACGAAGTCGCCGACGTCCAAATCGCACTGCTGCGCCATCATATGCACCAACAGCGCGTAGCTGGCGATGTTGAACGGCAGACCGAGGAACACGTCGCAGGAACGCTGGTACAGCTGGCAAGAGAGCTTACCGTCCGCCACGTAGAACTGGAAGAACGCGTGGCACGGTGCCAACGCCATCTGATCCAGCTCGCCGACGTTCCAGGCGGAAACAATGATGCGACGCGAATCCGGATCTTGCTTCAGCTGTTGAAGCACGTTGCTCAGCTGATCGATCTGACGGCCGTCCGCTGCGCCCCAGGCGCGCCACTGTTTGCCGTACACCGGGCCGAGATCGCCGTTTTCATCGGCCCACTCATCCCAAATGGTGACCTTGTTGTCACGCAGATAGGCGATGTTGGTATCGCCGTTCAGGAACCATAACAGCTCATGAATGATCGAACGCAGATGACATTTCTTGGTGGTCACCAACGGGAAACCTTCCTGCAAGTTGAAACGCATCTGGTGGCCGAAAATCGACAATGTGCCAGTGCCGGTACGGTCGGCTTTAGGGGTGCCCTCGGCGAGCACCTTGTTCATCAAATCCAGATACTGTTTCATTTGTCCCTCACGACAGTTGTTGCTGCGGGCGACGACGGTACGCCCAAATCATCATAATAACACCGGCCACCACCATCGGGATGGACAGGATCTGCCCCATGCTGATCACGCCGTCGAACAGGCCAAGCTGGGCATCCGGCTGGCGGAACGCTTCAACGATGATGCGGAATGCGCCATAACCGATCAGGAACAGGCCCGATACGGCACCCATCGGCCGCGGCTTGCGGATGAACAGGTTCAGAATGATAAACAGCACCACGCCTTCAAGCAGCAGTTCATACAGCTGGGACGGGTGACGCGGCAGCACGCCGTACTGATTCAGCAGCGGCAGCAGAGAAGGGTCGGCGGCGGCGAGCGCCACGTCTTCGCTGCGCGAGCTTGGGAACAGCATCGCCCAAGGGGTGTCGGTGGTCACGCGGCCCCACAGTTCACCGTTGATGAAGTTGCCGAGGCGGCCGGCGCCCAAACCGAACGGGATCAATGGCGCGATAAAATCGGAAACCTGGAAGAAGGTGCGTTTGGTGCGGCGAGCGAACCAGAACATCACCAGAATCACCCCCATCAATCCGCCGTGGAACGACATGCCGCCATCCCAGACTTTAAACAGATAGAGCGGATTATCCAGGAACAGCGGCAGGTTGTAGAACAGCACATAGCCCACGCGGCCACCGACGAATACGCCCAGGAAACCGGCGTAGAGCAGGTTTTCCACTTCGTCTTTGGTCCAGCCGCTGCCCGGCTTGTTGGCGCGGCGCACCGCCAGCCACATGGCAAAAACGAAGCCGACCAGGTACATCAGGCCATACCAATGCAGAGAAACCGGGCCAATGGAGAAAATGACCGGATCAAATTTAGGAAACGCCAGATAGCTATTGCTCATCTATCACCACAACATGTCTGTTATTTTTCCCCATGCGGGGGCGGCAGGTGCCAAGCGGCGGCGGAGATTGTCCCGCGTCTTGCAAGCAGCAGCATTGGCCGCTGCGGTGTGCAAGGCGACGAGCCTGCGCCGCACTGAGGTTGCGCATCATAACATAGGCTTAGCGCGGTCCGGTCCGGCAGGCCGGGAAAAGTTCTGTAAAAAAATCACAACGCGCGGCGGCTACCGGCCCCCACGGATCAACCCGCCCATGCCGCGCCGCTCCATAAACGCCGCCACCAAATGGCGCACTTCGGTGGTCATCTGGGTGTTCAACACCCGCTGCGCCAACATTTCGGCGTCGGCAAGGTCGATATGTCGCAGCAGGTATTTGATGCGCGCCACGCTGCGGCCGTTCATGCTCAGGTTGCGATAGCCCATGCCCACCAGCAACAGCGCGCCCATGGGATCGCCGGCCAGTTCACCGCACAGGCTAAGCTGCAGCCCGGCCGCTTTCCCCTGCTCGGCGATCAGCTTCAGCACCTGCAGCATCGCGGGATGCAAACTGTCATACAGCGAGGCGACTCGGGTATTGTTGCGATCCACCGCCAACAGGTACTGGGTCAAATCGTTGGTGCCGACCGAGATGAAATCAACGCGCCCGGCCAGATGCGGGATCAGGAAAATCATCGACGGCACTTCCAGCATCACGCCGATTTTCGGTTTCGGGATCGCATAGCCAAGCACCTCTTCCACCTCGCGCCCGGCGCGGTCAATCAGGCGTTTGGCCTCATCGACCTCTTCCAGGCTGGTGATCATCGGCAACAAAATGCCCAGATTGCCGGTGCCGGCGTTGGCGCGCAGCATGGCGCGCACCTGAATCAAAAAGATCTCCGGCTGATCCAGGGTGATGCGGATGCCGCGCCAGCCCAGGCAGGGGTTCTCTTCGCTGATCGGCATATAAGGCAGCTGCTTGTCGGCGCCGATATCCAGGGTGCGCAGCGTAACCGGCTTGCTCGGATAGAGCTGCAGCATGCCTTGATACTGCGCGACCTGTTCTTCTTCGGACGGGAAACCGCTTTGCAACATGAACGGGATTTCGGTGCGGTACAACCCCACGCCATCCACTCGGCCGCCCAACAGCTGTTCATGTTCCGGGCTGAGGCCGGCGTTCAGCATCACCTGAACGCGTTCGCCGCTTTTCAACTGCGCCGGCTGCTCGACGTCGTCTTCCGCCAGCTTGCTCAACTCCAGCTCTTCGCTGATCAGCCGTTGGTATTCCTGCACCAACACCGGCTCAGGATCGACCAGCAGTTCACCGCGATAACCGTCGACGATCAGCAACCGCTGGCTGAGCAGAGAAGGCTGGATGTCGGCGCCCATCACCGTCGGCACGCCCATCGCACGCACCAAAATCGCCGCATGCGAGTTGGCGGCGCCGTCGCGCACCACCACGCCGACCAGGCGATCCTGCGGCACTTCGGCCAGCAATGTCGCGGTCAGCTCATCCGCCACCAGCACAAAACGCGCCGGCCACTGGGTGGCGCCCTGGGTGGTGTCGTCGAGGTGGAACAGCAGGCGTTGGCCCAGCGCGCGCAGGTCGCTGCCGCGCTCGCGCATATAGGTGTCCTGCAGTTTGGCGAACTGTTCGGCAAAGGCTTCTATCACCTGCTTCACCGCCCACTCCGCCACCGAACCGTTGTCGATTTCGGCGAACAGTTCGCGCTTGAGGCGAGCGTCGTTTAACAGGTGAGAATAAAGATCGAAGATCGCCGCGCTCTCTTTTTGCGAGCTGGCGGCAAAACGCTTGCTGAAACGGCGAAACTCCGCGCCGGCCTCTTCCAGCGCCAGCGTCAGGCGCTCGCGCTCGCTGGCGGTGTCCAGCGTCGACGCGCGGTAAACCTGATCGAGCGAAGGCTGGCTGCTGTCCTGCCACCCTTCCGCCACCGCCACGCCGGGCGAGGCCGCCAGCGCGCGCACGCGCGTTTGGCGATACTGACCGAAAATGGCGTTGAGCTGCGACTGTGACAGGATCCCGGCCATCTGCGTGGCCAGGGTGACCATGAAAGACTCTTCGCTTTCATCGAACTGGCGCAGCTCGCGCTGCTGCACCACCAGCACCCCCAGCAGTTGGCGCCGATGAATGATCGGCACCCCGAGGAAGGATCGGAAACGATCCTCTTTCACCTGCGGAACGTATTTAAAACTGGGGTGGCTTTGGGCATCGGCCAGGTTGATAGGCTCGGCTCGGCGGCCGACCAACCCGACGACGCCCTCGTCAAACGCCAATGCGATAGTGCGCCCACGCGGCTTTTTCAGCCCGCGCGTGGCCATCAGGTAGTAACAGCGGCGATCGTTGTCCGCCAGGTAGATGGAACACACTTCGGTGTCCATCGCCAGACAGGTTTCATTGACCAGCAGATCCAGCGCATCCGTCAGACTGGCCGCCGCGGCCACCTTCTCTACAATTTCTCGCAAGCGCGTGAGCATAGTCGGCTTAACTTAACCTCTCTTTCGGCGATAAGCGGGGGCCTGCCGCGGCGCCGCCTGCTCTTGCATCGGCATCACGGTCACGGCGAATTCTTTCATCACCCGGCGGTAGACGTCGCGTTTGAACGACACCACCTGGCGCACCGGATACCAGAAGCTCACCCAGCGCCAACCGTCGAACTCCGGCGTGCTGCTGCGCTGCATATTGATATCAGCGTCATTGCACAGTAGCTGCAACAAAAACCATTTTTGCTTTTGGCCGATACAAACCGGCTTTGTGTCCCAACGCACCAAACGTTTCGGCAATTTATAGCGCAACCAGTTGCGGGTCGAAGCCAGGATGCGCACATCCTTTTTACTCAGCCCCACTTCTTCGAACAGCTCACGGTACATCGCCTGCTCCGCAGTTTCGCCAGGGTTAATCCCACCTTGGGGAAACTGCCAGGAGTGCTGACCGTAACGGCGGGCCCATAGGACCTGCCCCTGACGATTACAGATTACGATACCAACATTCGGGCGGTAGCCATCATCATCGATCACCGGACTACCTCGATAAGCTTAAATTCGCATAGATGTCCTGATTGTTTCACACAAGCTAGAGGCGGTAAACCACTGCTTTACGGCGCTGCGGGCCGAATAACATTGGGATAACTCACAGATATAGGCAAAGTTATAAACATACCCTAGCCTTTCAGACCGGTTTTATTCACTTTTTCTGTGGATAGGTGTGTGCAGAACTCGAGGAATAAGCCGGTAAAACTCTTAACCCCCAAAATCCCCCCTCAACACTAAAAACGCATATTTATTTTAAAAACATACAATTATGTATTAACGCATCGTTATATACAGGGCAAAAATGTGATCTGTGCACGGTAAGGATCTTACCCTGGCGAAAGATCCACCAACGTCGTTTTTATCCACAGATTATCCGGGCAAGTTACGCACAAAACGGACAAATTCGCAAAAAACCGCCCGAGTCAAGGCTGTAAATTGAACCAGTGATCGGCAAAAATTTGGGTTATCCCAAAAATCTGTGGATAAATAGGTGTAAGATCCTGTTTATTGTCGGTGGCTTCAGGTGAACAAGCCCCGCCAGTGCATTGCCCACCACGCCAAGAAAGGAAAAAAGTCATGTAAAATCATGCTACTATTATTCTTTTCCCCAAGCGATGGCGGTTATCGCTCACCGTGCATAATTGCAGTACGTTTTTCAACCAAATTAGACAGGCTTGATTTATGGCGTTTTTATCCCCTTTGCCGCCCCCGCCGGAAAATGAACGGCAGCTGTTCGAGCGCGCTCAGGCGCTGGCCGGCGCCAGCTTTGGCGAACTGGCCGCTCGCGCGCAGCTGCCGATCCCCAAGGATCTGAAACGCGATAAAGGTTGGGTAGGCATGCTGCTGGAGCTGTATCTCGGCGCCATGGCCGGCAGCAAACCGGAGCAGGACTTTCCCGAGCTGGGCATCGAGCTGAAAACCATTCCTGTCGATGCCGCCGGCAAACCGCTGGAAACCACTTTTGTCTGCGTCGCTCCGCTCACCGGCAACAGCGGCGTCACCTGGGCCAACAGCCACGTTCGCTACAAGCTGGCGCGCGTGTTGTGGATACCGGTAGAAGGCGAACGCCAGATCCCGCTGGCCGAACGCCGCGTCGGTTCGCCGCTGCTGTGGAGCCCAAGCGCGGCAGAAGACGAAATGCTGCGCCGCGATTGGGAAGAATTGATGGATCTGATCGTGCTCGGCCACGTAGAGCGCATCACCGCACGCCACGGCGAAGTGCTGCAGCTGCGCCCCAAAGCGGCTAACAGCAAGGCGCTCACCGAAGCCATCGGCGAACAGGGGCAACCGATCATGACGCTGCCGCGCGGCTTCTATCTGAAAAAGAGTTTTACCGGCGCGCTGCTGGCAAGACATTTCTCAATCTAAGCGATTTCGTTTAACTCTGGTTTAGCTGCCCCTATCAGCGCCATGATAAACGCGTATAATTCACGCTTTGCATTTATTAAGTATTAATAAGGTGTGTCGAGCAATGTTCGAATGGATTATGGATCCCAATGCCTGGTTAGCGTTAGGCACGCTAACCATTCTTGAGATCGTACTGGGTATTGATAACATCATTTTTCTGTCGCTGGTGGTGGCCAAGCTGCCCAAAGCGCAACAGAACAAAGCTCGCCGGATCGGGCTGGCCGCCGCCATGCTTATGCGCCTGGCGCTGCTGGCTTCCATCGCCTGGGTGATTCGCCTGACCCATCCGCTGTTTACCGTGATGGAGCACAGCGTATCCGCTCGCGATCTGATCCTGCTGCTGGGCGGGCTGTTCCTGATCTGGAAAGCCAGCAAAGAGATCCACGAAACCATCGAAGGGTCGGAAGAAGAGCACCACACCAAGGTGCACAGCTTCTTCGGCGCAATCGTGCAGATCATGCTGTTGGATATTATCTTCAGCCTGGATTCGGTGATTACCGCCGTGGGCCTTTCCGACCATCTGTTCATCATGATGGCGGCAGTGGTGATCGCCGTTGGCGTGATGATGTTCGCCGCCCGACCGATCGGCGAATTCGTCAACCGCCATCCGTCGGTGAAAATGCTGGCGCTGGCGTTCCTGATCCTGGTGGGCTTCACGCTGATGCTGGAAAGCTTCCAGGTGCACGTGCCGAAAGGCTACATCTACTTCGCCATGTTCTTCTCGATGTCGGTAGAAGCGCTCAATCTGATGCGCAGCAAGAAAAACCGTTCGCCGGAATAACCCTGCGCGGAGGCCGCCATCGGCGGCTTCCGCCGTTTCGTTGCCCCCTCATTTCAGTTTTTCTTATCAGATAAAGACTTATCTGAGACGCCCCCGGCCAAGAGTTTGCTAATCTTGAAAGAACATTGTTTTTGCATAATCGAGGATCCGCAGGATGAAAAAGTGGGTAATGGCAGTGTCTGCGCTGGTGATGGCGGCCGGTTTGGCGGGATGTTCCAGCGACTACGTCATGGCGACCAAAGACGGCAACATGATCCTGACGCAAGGCAAACCAGAGATCGACGAAGACACCGGACTCATCAGTTATAAAGACGAGAAAGGCAACCACCGCCAGATCAACGGCGATCAGGTTTCCCAGGTTATCGAACGCTAATCACCGCTCGCCGGCTATCGTCCGTTCAAGCGCGGTAGCCCTCATTCGTCTCCGCACTGAATCCGCTTCCCCCATCTTCACCGCTTGGTTATAGTCAGGAAAGGCGACATCGCCGCCCGACGGACTTTGCGCCGTCTTCTGAATTGGGCTCCTGTTTCACCGGGCCGCGCGGCCCGTCAGCGCTAACAAGAAAGGAAGGCCGTTAATGCAATACCACCGTATTCCCCACAGTTCTTTAGAAGTGAGCGTGCTGGGACTGGGCACCATGACCTTTGGCGAACAGAACAGCGAAGCCGACGCCCATGCGCAACTGGACTATGCATTGGCCGCAGGCGTGAACCTGATAGACACCGCCGAACTGTACCCGGTGCCGCCTCGCCCGGAAACCCAGGGCCTGACCGAGAGCTATATCGGCAGTTGGATCAAGGCGCGCGGCAATCGCGAAAAAATCGTCCTGGCCAGCAAAGTTTCGGGCCCGGTACGCGGCACCGACAGCAGCATCCGTCCGCAGCAGGCGCTGGATCGCAAAAACATCCGCGCCGCGCTCGACGCCAGCCTCAAGCGGCTGAACACCGATTATCTCGATCTTTATCAATTGCACTGGCCGCAGCGTGCTACCAACTGCTTTGGCAAACTCAACTATCAATACACCGAGGACAAAGCTACGGTCACGCTGTTGGAAACGCTGGAAGCGCTGACCGAGCAGGTGCGCGCCGGCAAGATCCGCTATATCGGGGTTTCCAATGAAACGCCCTGGGGCGTGATGCGCTACCTGCAGCTGGCGGAGAAACATGAGCTGCCGCGCATCGTGTCGATTCAAAATCCGTACAGCCTGCTGAACCGCAGCTTTGAGATTGGCCTGGCCGAGATCAGCCAGCACGAAGGGGTGGAACTGCTGGCCTATTCCAGCCTGGCGTTCGGCACCCTGAGCGGTAAATACCTCAACGGCGCAAAACCGGCCGGCGCGCGCAATACGCTGTTCACCCGTTTCAACCGTTATTCAGGGCAGCAAACCCAGTTGGCGATCGCCGAATACGTGGCGCTGGCCAAAAAACACGGGCTGGATCCTTCGCAGATGGCCTTGGCCTTCGTGCGTCAGCAGCCATTCGTCGCCAGCACTCTGCTGGGCGCCACCTCGGTGGATCAGTTGAAAATCAACCTCGACAGCCTCGACGTGATTCTGGATGAGGACGTGCTGCAGGCGCTCGAAGAAATCCACACCCGGTTTACCATTCCGGCGCCTTGATAGCCTGAGGGCGCAGCCTGGCTGCGCCCCGTTTCACCGCCGCTGAGACCACCACAATGCGCTAATCGCCAGCGCAAACACCACGCCAAACCCTACGCCGACGCCCACCACCGGCACGCCCAGCTTCACGACCAAAGAATACAGGCCCAGCATCAGCAACATGGCGGCGTTTTCACCCAGGTTTTGCACTGCGATCGCATTACCGGCGCCGACCGAATGTTTGCCCCGCTCCTGCAGCAACGCATTGAGCGGCACGACGAAGAAGCCCCCCAGCATGCCGATGAGCGCCAGCAAGACGTAGGCATTGAGCATGGTCGTTTGCAGCGCAAACACCGCGACCGCGATGCCGATCAGGATCCCGGCCGGCATGCAGCGTTTCACCGTCTTCAGCGTGACGAAGCGCGCGGCGGCACCCGCGCCCAACACGATGCCGACGGCCACCATGGCGTTCAGCAGCGTCGGCGTGGCGTTATCGGCGATGCCAAGCGCCACCGGCACCCACAGCACCAACAGAAAACGCAGCGTCACGCCGGCCCCCCAAAACAGGCTGGTGCCAATCAATGAGAAACGCGTCTGCCCATCGCGCCATAATGTGACGCAGGCGGTAAAGAAACTGTTCGTCATGGCCCGCGGCCGCCATGAAGCCCCTGGGCGCGCCGCCGCCAGACGTGGAATATACAGGTTGGCGACCACCGCCCCCGCGTAAACCAACGCGCAGGCCGCCAGCGCCGCGACCACGTGCCAGTCCGCCAGAATACCGCCGGCCACCGAACCGGTCAGAATAGCGGCGATGGTCGAGGCCTCCATCAGGCCGTTAGCCTTGACCAGCTTCTCGCCGCTGGTGATCTCGCCCAGAATGCCGTATTTGGCCGGAGAATACGCGGCGGCCCCCACGCCGACCAGGCTGTAACCCAGAAACGGGTTCCCCCCAAAACAGATCACCAATGCCCCCGCCAGCTTCAGCGCGTTGGCGAACATCATCACCCGCCCTTTGGCGAAGCTGTCGGCCACCTGGCCGACAAACGGTGCCAGGATGATGTAGGTGGCGACGAAGGCCATCTGCAGGATCGGCTGGCTCCAGTCCGGATACAGCTGCTGCTTGATCAGCGCCAGCGTGGCGAACAGCAACGCATTGTCGCCGAACGCCGAGAGGAACTGCGCGCTGATCACCGCGATCATGCCGCGTGACAACAAAGGGGATTCGGTCGAAGGATTCATCAGGCACTCTCCGGCTGTTCGGCCATATGACGCAAGGTGACGAAATCAGGTTTGCCGCTGCCGAGCACCGGCAGCGTTTTCAACAGGCGAATATCGCGCGGCACCGCCAGCTCCGGGCTGCCCAGCTCGCGCGCCACCCGCAGCAATGCCTCGCGGGTAATGGCGGGATCGGTGGTGAACAGCACCAGCGCCTCGCCTTTGCTGCTGTCGCTTTTGACCGTGGCGGCATGCAGTTTTTCCGGCGACAGCCGTTGCGCCAGCAGTTCGACGCTCTCCAGCGACACCATCTCGCCCGCCAGCTTGGCGAAGCGCTTCACGCGTCCGCGAATGGTGCAGTAACCCTGCTCATCCAGGCTGACGATATCGCCGGTATCATACCAACCCGGCTGCAGCACACCGTTCGCATCTTCCGCCGCCGGTGGTTCCAGCTCACCGGGACGTTCAACCCGCAGGTAGCCTTTCATGATATTCGGCCCCTTCAGCTGCAGGCGGCCGCCGTTATCGATGCCCGGCACCGCGATCAAACGCGCCTCCATCTGCGGCATGATACGGCCAACGGTGCCCACCTTGGTCGCCAGCGGCACGTTGATCGACACCACCGGCGCGCACTCGGTCACGCCATAGCCTTCCAGAATGCGGATGCCGTATTTATCCTGATAGATCTGTTTGGTGCTGTCCGCCAGTTTCTCCGCGCCGGCCACCACATAGCGCAAGCGGGCGAAATCATACGGATGCGCGAAGCGCGCATAGTTGTTGAGGAAGGTCGCCGTGCCGAACAGCACCGTGCAGTTACGGTCATACACCAACTCCGGCACCACGCGATAGTGCAGCGGGCTGGGGTAGAGGAAAATGCGGCTGCCGGTGAGAAGCGGCGTCAGCAGCCCCACCGTCAGGCCGAACGAGTGGAACAGCGGCAGTGACGACATGAAGCGGTCGCGCGGCGTGAAATCGGCGATGGTGCGGATTTGTTCTACGTTGGCCAGCAGGCTGGCATGCGAATGCACCACGCCCTTGGGGTGGCCTTCGGAGCCGGAAGTGAACAAGATCAGCGCCGCGTCCTCCGGGCGTTGCGGCAACATCGCGCGCTGCGGTTGCAGCAAGTGCCGCAGGATCCACAGCTTGTCCGCCAGCGTAACGGTGTCTTTCAGATCCTCCAGATACACCCAGTTGGCCTGCGTCACCTGCTCCGGCAGATGGGTCAGCTTGCCCTTCTCCAGGAACTGGCGCGAGGTGACGATGGTCTTGATGCCGGCGGCGGTCATCGCGCTGTTCAGGCCGTTGGCGCCAGCGGTGTAGTTGAGCATCGCCGGAATGCGGTTGCGCAGCGAAGCGCCGAAGATCGCCGCCGCGGTGATGGTGGCGTTGGGCAACAGCAGCCCGACGTGCTCCCCTTCGGCGGTAAAGCGCTGCAGAATGCGGCTGACGCCCAGCGATTTCTTGATCAGCGTTTGGTAGCTGTCCTCTTTGAAAGCGATGTCTTCGATACAGGGCTTGCGGTGCCCATAGCGCTGCTGCGCCGCCAGCAAGGCATGGAACAGCGTCTGCGGTTCGCGCGTCTCCATGCGCGCCCGCATCATGATCTGCATCAGCCGATCGCCCGCCAGCGCCCGCCGCTCGCGCGCACGCGGAGCCTCCGGCATCAGCAGCGTGGTCGGCGGCAAGATGCGGATGCTGATTTGCGGAAACCAGCGGATCTTGAACACCCCGGCCATGCGGCCGAACGGGCTGAATTCGGGGCCGTCGATCCGCACCGGCACCACGGTGGCGCCCGATTTGGCGGCGATAAACGCCGCGCCGTCGTAGATTTTCATCAGCGCGCCGGTTACGGTGATGCGCCCTTCAGGGAACACCACGATCGGCCGCCCCTGTTCGACCATGCGCACCAGCTGCTTGATGGCCATCGGCTTGGTGGGATCGAGCGAGACGAAATCGATGTAAGGCCGCAGCCAGCGCATAAACCAGCTCTCGCCGATGCTGGCATAGACCGCAAACACCGGTTTTATCGGCAGGAACAGCGCCAGCAGTACGCCGTCGAGGAAAGAGACGTGGTTCGGCGTAATCAGTAATTTTTGCCGTTCGAAGTGCTGGACGTCCCCTTCGACCCGTACCCGAAACAACAGGCGAAACAGCGCGCGCAGCAGTGAAAAGATCATGCCCTTCTCCCTTGGCCATGGAGGCGTAAATCGTTGTAGGGAAAAGAATACTATATGGCAGGCAAAAAAAAACCTACGCATCCGCGTAGGTTGGTGCAATTGAAAATGGCTTCAACATACAGAGTATGCTGATTTCTCACCAATCAATACCTCTGGGATCACCTACTCTAGAGAGATGGCGTGCAGGAAACTACCGGCGAATCGCAAGAGTTCTGCTCCAAATGCAACCAGCTGTAAATTTCCCACGATCTGCTGTAATAACTCAATGAAACTTAAACCTTACCGCAGCGACGAAAATAAATATAACAACGACGAGCCAGTGACCCAGACGTGACATCTTCGCTCATCGTGCGCTGACCTCGACCAGACAGCTCATGGCGTTCGGCCCCTGCGTCAGCGGCGAGGTGCCGATATCCAGCGTCAGCACGTTCGGGTTGCCCGCCTGCTCGACCGGCCGGCGCTGCGCGTCGAAACCCGGCTCGAACCAGGCACCGGTCGCCATCAGCACCACGCCGCGCGTCACGCCATCGGTGAGCGATACCCCCGCCAGACAGCTGCCGCGCGCGTTGCTGACCAGCACTTCGGCGCCGTCCGCCACGCCGCGCGGCGCCGCATCGTCCGGATGCATGTACAAGGTTTCTCGCCCGGCGGTCTTGTTGCCCTGCGCCAGCGGCGCCGGATCCATCTGGCTATGCAGGCGATCGCTCGGCTGAATGGAGATCAGGTGCAGCGGCCAGTTTTTGGCCTGCGGCGCACCCAGCCACTCCACCGGCGGCCGCCACTGCGGATGCGGAGCGAAATCTTCGTAGCGATAGCCGGCGATCCGCTCGCTGAACAATTCGATCTTGCCGCTGGGCGTTTGCAGCGGGTTAACCTGGGGATCGGCGCGGAACGCGTCAAAAAATACAAACTCTTTGGCCGGCGCGGGCAGCTCGACATAGCCCCGTTGCCAGAACGCCTCAAACTCGGGCCAGGCGACGCCGGCGCGCTGCTGCGCCGCGCCGCATTGCCGATAGATAGCTTCGATCCAGGCGCGCTCATCGCGGTTTTCGGTAAAGCGCTCGCGATAACCGAGACGCTCGGCCAGATCGGCGAAGATATCGAAATCGTTGCGCGCCTGATGCTGCGGCGAAATGGCCTGATGCATCGCCAACACGTAGCGATCGCGCGACGAGCCGCCGATGTCGTTGCGTTCCAGCGAACTGGTGACCGGCAACACGATATCCGCCATTTTGGCTGCCGCCGTCCACCAGATATCTTGGACGATCACCGTATCCGGCTTCTGCCAACCTTCCACCAGTCGGTTCAACTGCTGATGGTGATGGAACGGGTTGCCGCCGGCCCAGTGCACCAGATGGATATCCGGATAATGCCGCGTCTCGCCGCAAAATTGATAGGCTTCGCCGGGGTGCAGCAGCATGTCGCAGATGCGCGCCACCGGGATCGCCAGCCCGGCCGGGTTATCCCCTACCGGCATGGTCGGCGCGGGGGTATCCACGCGCGGGTTGCCGACGCCGTTCATTGAGCCGTGGCCGAACGAAAAACCGCCGCCCGGCAGCCCACCTGACCCAGCATCGACGACAGCGCGATCATCATCCAGTACGGTTGCTCGCCACGATGCGCGCGCTGCACAGAGTAGGAACAGGTGATAAAACTGCGCACGCCGATCAGCTGCCGCGCCAGCAGCGCTATGCGCGCCGTCGGAATGCCGGTGATGGCGCTGGCCCAGGCCGGCGTTTTCGCCACGCCGTCGCTCACGCCGTTCAGGTAATCCGCCAACTGTTGATAACCCACGCAGTGGCTGTGCAGGAAGGCTTCATCCTGCGCGCCCAGCCGCTGGATTTCGTAAGCCAGCGCCAGCATCAGCGCCACGTCGGTATTCGGCCGGATCGGGATCCATTCCGCATTGACGAACTCGGGGCAATCATCGCGCATCGGGCTGATGTTGACCACCGGCGTGCCTTTGCGCGCCAGCTTTTGCAGCCAGGGCTTGAGCGCATGTTCCGCCGCGCCGCCGGAAGAGACCTGAGCGTTTTTCAGCGCCAACCCACCAAACGCCACAAACAGCTCGCAATGCTCCACCACGCTCGGCCAACTGGTGACGCGCCCGGTCAACGGCGAGAAAGTGCCGATCACATACGGCAGAAAGAACTGCGCTGCGCCCCAGCTGTAGTTGCCCTGCTGATCGACCCCGCCGCCGCCGCTGAAATAGAATCGCCGCACCAGCGAGCGGGCATGGTGCAACCGCCCGGCCGACGACCAGCCATAAGAGCCGGTAAACAACCCGGAGGCGCCGTAGCGCTCGCGCACCCGGCGATTCTCCTGCGCCACCAAATCGAGCGCCAATTCCCAGTCCACCTCGACGAAATCTTCCCTGCCGCGCAGCGTACGGTCGCTGCCCTCGCGCTTTTGCAGCCACGAGCGGCGCACCGCCGGCTTGCGAATGCGTTTGTCGGAGTAAACCATCGGCGCGATGGAATCGAGCAGCGGCGAAGGGTCGGGATCGTCGACGAAGGGTTCACAACGGATAAGCCGGCCGTCTTCAACCACGGCGGTATAAGCGCCCCAATGGGCGAGCTGCGGATAGCGTTTAATGGACATGGCGTTCTCGGCGCAAATCGGAATGCACAGACGTTACCTCAAGCCCACCGCCGGTGCCAACGTACAAATTGCGCTATCGTTCGGTAGCAGTTGGTTATGCGTACAGACTCGAAGAGATTCTGCAACCGCCGCCACAAGTTGCGCACGAGACCGCTTGCAGCCCCGGTTTTTTTCCGCAAAACTGGGGGATGTAAGCGATTACCCAGGATGTGTTGACTGATATGGCTACGATAAAGGATGTTGCCAGGCTGGCGGGGGTTTCCGTGGCCACGGTATCCCGCGTGATAAACAATTCCCCCAAGGCCAGCGAAGGGTCGCGCACCGCGGTGCAGGCCGCGATGGAACAGCTGCAGTATCACCCTAACGCCAACGCTCGGGCGCTGGCGCAGCAATCCACCGAGACGCTGGGGCTGATCGTCTCCGACGTTTCCGATCCCTTCTTCGGCGCGATGGTCAAAGCGGTCGAGCAGGTGGCCTACGCCACCCACAATTTTCTGCTGATTGGCAACGGTTACCACGACGCCGAAAAAGAGCGTCAGGCGATTGAACAGCTGGTGCGGCACCGCTGCGAAGCGCTGGTGGTGCACGCCAAAAGGCTGAGCGATCAGGAACTTTGCGGCTGGATGCAACAGATCCCGGGCATGGTGCTGATCAATCGCACGCTGCCGGGCTTCGAAACGCGCTGCGTGGCGCTCGACGATCGCTACGGCGCCTGGCTGGCAACCCGTCATCTGATCCAGCAAGGGCATCAGCGCATCGCCATCATCTGCTCCACCCACCAGATTTCCGACGCCACCGACCGGCTGCAGGGCTATCTCGACGCGCTGCGGGAACACGGTATCGCGGTGGATGAAAAGCTGATCGCCTATGGCGAACCGGACGAAATCGGCGGCGAACAGGCGATGACCGAATTGCTCGGCCGCGGCCGTTCGTTCTCCGCCATTACCTGCTACAACGATCCGATGGCCGCCGGCGCGCTTTCGGTGCTGAGCGATAACAGCGTCGACGTACCGGGGGAAATTTCGCTGATCGGTTTCGACGACGTGCTGATTTCGCGCTATCTTCGACCGCGCCTGACCACCATTCGCTACCCGATCGTGGCGATGGCGACCCAGGCGGCGGAGCTGGCGCTGGCGCTGGCCAACCGGCAACCGCTGCCGGAAATCACCAACATGTTCAGCCCAACGCTGGTGCGCCGCCACTCGGTCGCCACCCTCAACAACGCGCACGAACAGCCGTAATTCCCGCCGCCGCATGGGTGAGCCGTCACCCATGCGCTCAGATTGCGCAGCCCGCCGCATTTCCCGCTTTTGGATTTTTTCCGCTCCCAGCGTTCGTGCATATTGTTGGCACAATAACCTTTACGCTATATAGCATAAACGCTATATTCGGAGCGCGTCATGTGGCAAGTGGTGACCGTCGAACGGTTTGACGACTGGTTTTTGGCGCTCAACAACGCCCAGCAAACAAGCATCCTGGCGGCGATCTACAAATTGCAGACGTTCGGTCCGCAATTGGCGCGGCCGCATGCCGATACGCTGCATTTTTCCGACGCGGTCCGGCAGTTGAAGGAGCTGCGCATTCAACATCGCGGGCGCCCTTTCAGGGTGGTTTTCGCCTTTGATCCACAGCGGCAAGCGGTATTGCTGTGCGGCGGCGATAAAACCGGCGACAAACGCTTTTACCAGCGTATGTTGCCCATCGCCGCCATGGAGTTTTCACATTATCTGGCAACCCGGAGGTAGTGCAGATGGCCAAACCTTTATCCCAACTGATCGATAAACTCGATCCCGCCGTCGTTGCCGCCGCCAGGCAAAAAGCGGACCAGGAGATTTTCGAGCTGCGGCTGGCGATGCTGAGGGAAGAGTTGGCGGTTTCTCAGGTTGAATTGGCGAAGCGGCTCGGCATCAGCCAACCCTCCGTCGCCAATTTGGAAAAGCGCGGCAGCGAAATCAAACTGTCGTCGCTCAAACGCTATATCGAGGCGATGGGCGGCACGCTGTCGCTGGATGTGCAATTGCCCAATGGCCAGCACCGCCGCATGACACTGTGAAGCGGGCGCCAGGCGCCCGCCCGCTGATCAGATAAGCTCCAGCGCGATCAGCTCTTCGATGGTTTGGCGGCGGCGGATCAAACGCGGCTCGCCGTTTTCGAACAGCACTTCAGGCAACAGCGGACGGCTGTTGTAGTTGGAGGACATCGATGCGCCGTAGGCGCCGGTATCGTGGAACACCAGATAATCGCCGATCTGCACCGGCGGCAGCTCGCGGGTTTCCACGCCGCCGCCCGCCTGCTGGGTAAACACGTCGCCGGATTCGCACAGCGGCCCGGCGATCACCGTGTCGCGCAGCGCTTGCCCCGAGGTATCGCGCCCATCGGCCGGCAACAGCGAAATATGGTGGTAACTGCCGTACATCGCCGGGCGCATCAGATCGTTAAAACCGGCGTCCACCAGCACGAAGTGGCGGCTGCCCATGTCTTTTACCGCCCGCACTTCGGCCACCAAGACGCCCGCTTCCGCCATCAGGAAACGTCCGGGTTCAATCTCCAGCTGCACCGGATGCCCCAGATGCGCGGCGATGCGTTCACGCGCCCGGTTCCACAAACCGAAATAGTGTTCGGTATCGATCGCCTCTTCGCCGTACTGATACGGGATAGACAGGCCGCCGCCGGCGGAAATGGCGCTGATGTCATGACCGAGATCGATCACCTGCTGCACCATCGCATCGCAGACCCGCTCCAGATGCTGGTAATCGACCCCGGAACCGATGTGCATATGCACGCCGATCAGCTTCAGGCCGTAGCGGCGAATTTTCTCCACCGCCTGCGGCAGGTCGGCATACCAGATGCCGTGCTTGCTGTTCTCGCCGCCGGTGTTGGTTTTCTGGCTGTGGCCATGGCCAAACCCCGGATTAATGCGCAGCCACACCGGATGCCCGGCGGAAACCTGGCCGAGCTGATCCAGCATGTCGATGGAACCGGCGTTAACCGGGATCTTCAATTCGCTGACGCGCGCCAGCGTGGCGTGATCCAACACGTCCGCGGTAAACACGATCTCGCTCGGTTCGCCGCCCGGCTGAAAACCGGCCTGCAGCGCCCGTTCGATTTCGCCCAGCGACACCGAATCCACCTTCACGCCCTGCTCGCGCATCAAGCGCAAAATATGAATGTTCGAACAGGCCTTCTGCGCGAAACGAATGGTGTCGAAGTGGCGCAGCTGAGCGATGCGCTGGCTGATGATGTCGGCATCATAGGCCCAGACCGGGCAACCGAAACGCTGCGGCAAGGCCAGCAGGTTAGCGGCGTTCAACGCGGTGGAGGTGTCGTGCAACGGGCGTGGCATGGCGATATTCCCAATTCGAAAATGACGGCAGATAAAGCCATAGTGCCGCACGCTGAATCGAGTGGAAAATATCTATTTAGCCGTAGTCTATTCATTTATGATATGGCTTTCTCTACAGTCGAGCGGCCTCGCCATGCACAGTATCTCTTTGCGGCAGATCGAAATCTTTCGGGCGGTGATGACCACCGGCAACCTGACCGAGGCGGCAGCCCTGCTGCAAACCTCGCAACCCACCGTCAGCCGTGAGCTGGCGCGCTTTGAGAAGCTGATTCGGCTGCAGCTGTTCGATCGGGTTCGCGGGCGCTTGTCCCCCACGGTGCAGGGCCTACGGCTGTTCGAAGAAGTGCAACGCTCCTATTATGGCCTCGATCGCATCGTCAACGCCGCCGCCGGCATTCGCCAGTTTCAGCAGGCGCAGCTGTCGATCGTGTGCCTGCCGGTATTTTCCCAATCGCTGCTGCCGGCGGTGTGCCGGCCCTTTATCGAACGTTACCCGGAAGTCAGCTTCAGCGTGATCCCGCAAGAATCGCCGCTGCTGGAAGAGTGGCTGTCGGCCCAGCGCCACGATCTGGGGCTGACGGAAACCACCCTGACGCCGGCGGGTACCGAGCGGGTAACGCTGATGACGTTGAATGAGGTCTGCGTACTGCCGGCGGGCCATCCTTTGCTGGCGAAAGGCCAACTGACGCCGCAGGATTTCGCCGGGCAAAACTTTATCAGCCTGTCGAACACCGACAGCTATCGCCACTTGCTTGATGCGCTGTTCGCCGAGCAGAGCGTCGAGCGCCGCATGGTGATGGAAACGCACAGCGCGGCGTCGGTGTGCGCCATGGTAAGAGCCGGCGTGGGGGTCTCGATCGTCAACCCGCTGACGGCGCTCGACTATGCCGGCAGCGGCGTGCACGTGCGGCCATTCAGCATCGACGTGCCGTTCACCGTCAGCCTGATACGGCCGCTGCACCGCCCTTCATCGGCGCTGGTGGCGGCCTTTATCGACCATCTGCATCAACAGGCGGCACTGTTCTCCGCCCGCCTGGCCGCCGCCGTCAAACGATGAAAACGGCGTGGGAATGTTGCCGCAGCCTTAGCGCAGCGTCGCCTGCCACTGCGGATCGCTGGCGAACCATTCCACCAGAAAGTCCAGCATGGTGCGCAAGGTGGCGGGCATTTGTCGGCGTGAGGTGTAGATGCCGTAGATGCCCATCGACTGCGGCCGGTAACCCGGCAGCAGCTCCACCAGTTCGCCGCTGGCCAACAGCGGCGCCGCCGAATAGTAGGGCTGCAGGGAAATACCCGCCCCCTGCACCGTACCGGCCATCAGCACCACCGATTCGTTGGCGCTCAGGTTGCCGCTGACCGCCACCGCCGATTTCACCCCCTGAGCGTCGAAATGCCACAGGCTTTTGCCGAAATAGGAATAAGTCAGGCAGTTGTGCAACGCCAGATCCTGCGGTTGGCGCGGGGTGCCGTGTGCCGCCAGATACGCCGGCGCGGCGCACACCACCGATGCGCAGGTGGACAGCGGACGGGCGATCAGGTTGGGATCCAGCTCGTTGGTGATGCGCAGCGCCAGATCGATGCGCTCTTCCACCAGGTTCACCGCCCGGTTGTTCATCTGCAGATCGACCGCCACCTGCGGGTGACGCTTCAGATACTGAGCGACCGCCCCCACCAGCGCCGTTTGCCCGAGCGACTGCGAACAGGTAATGCGCAGCAGGCCGCGCAGTTCGTCGCTCTGCCCTTCCTCCACCAGGTCGATCTCCCCCGCCAGCGCCAGCATTTGTCGGCAACGTTCCAGAGTACGCTCACCGGCGTCGGTCAGACTAAGCTTACGGGTAGTGCGGTGCAGTAAACGCGCTCCGGCCCATTGCTCCATCTGCGCCAGGTAGCGAGTGACCATCGCGCGCGACATCTCCAGCGTTTCCGCAGCGGCGATCATGCTGCCGCGATCGACGATGGTGACAAAAACCTCAGCGGCGGTAATGCGATCCATGATTAGTCCGATTTATGCAACGAATAATTGCTTATTATCCGGTTTTTCTATCGCTTTATGCAACCTAACATCATTACAACATTAACCGATACCTAAGGACCTCTGCCCATGTTTAAGAAATCACTGTTAACTCTGGCCTTCACCGGCGTCGCCACCCTGAGCACCTACGCCACCGCTGCCGATACCCTGACCATGGAAGTGTATAACCCGGGCGAGAAAAGCGTGTTCCCGGTGTCTTCCGAAATCATCAGCGGCCAACACGAAGTGGCGCTGATCGACGCACAGTTCCAGCGCAACGATGCCGAAGAGCTGGTGAAAAAGATCAAGGCGACCGGCAAGAAGCTGACCACCGTTTATATCAGCCACTCAGACCCGGATTTCTACTTCGGTCTGGACGTGATTAAGGCCGCTTTCCCGGAGGCGAAAATCATCGCTTCGCCAGGCACCATCAAGGACATCAACGCCACCAAAGACGGCAAAGTCGCCTATTGGGGTCCGATCCTGAAAGACAACGCGCCGAAAACCGTGATCGTGCCGCAGCCGCTGCAGGGCGACAGCTTCACCATCGACGGCCAGAAAGTGGAAGTGAAAGGCCTGAACGGCCCGACCCCCGATCGCACCTTCGTCTGGATCCCGGCGCTGAAAGCGGTCGTGGGCGGCGTCGCGGTCGCCGGTGACAATATCCATCCGTGGATCGCCGATAACCAGACCGTGGAATCGCGCCAGCACTGGCAGCAGACGCTGAAAAACATCGAAGCGCTGAAGCCGCAGGTCGTCGTGCCGGGCCACTTCCTGCCGGGCGCCGCACAGACGCTGGCATCGGTGCACTTTACCCAAAAATACCTGACCACGCTGGAGGCCGAACTGCCGAAGGCCAAGGATTCCGCCGCGCTGATTGAAGCGATGAAAAAACACTACCCGACGCTGAAAGACGAATCGAGCCTGGAACTGAGCGCGAAAGTGCTGAAAGGCGAGATGAAGTGGCCGCAATAAGCGCCCGTGCGTGATTGAGCCAGCCCTGGCGCCGCGGCGAGCTGCCGCGCGCCAGGCGAGGAGTAAAAATGACCGAAACCACTCTGCATTACATTTTCGATCCGCTGTGCGGCTGGTGCTACGGTGCCGCGCCGCTGGTGAAAGCGGCTCAGAGCCTCCCCGGGCTGAAGATCGTACCGCACGCCGGCGGCATGATGACCGGCAACAATCGCCGCCAGATCACCGACGAGTGGCGCAACTACGTCATTCCGCACGACAAACGCATCGCCGAAATGACGGGCCAGCCGTTCGGCGAAGCCTATTTCAACGGCCTGCTGCGCGACACCACGGCGGTGATGGATTCCGAACCGCCGATCACCGCTATCCTGGCGGCGGAAAAGCTGTCTGGACGCGGGCTGGATATGTTGCACCGCATTCAGCAGGCGCACTATCAGGAAGGCCGGCGCATCGCCGATACACCAGTGCTGGAGGCGTTGGCGAAAGAGCTGGGGTTGCCTTCGGCGGCGTTTATCGCCGAAATGCGCTTCAACAGCGGCGCACCGACCGCGCAACACATCGCGGAAAGCCGGGCGTTGCTGGCCAAAGTGCAAGGCCAGGGCTTCCCGACCTTTGCGCTGCAGGATAGTGATGGCCGCCTGCATCTGCTGCCAGCCGGCAACTATCTGGGTAATGTGGAAGCCTGGAAGAACCTGCTGGGCGCCGCCGCGCTGGCATAACCCTGCTCGCCCCGATCGTCGGGGCGGGTCATTCTACCCGCACGAACCGCCCTTCCGCCCGCACGTTGTGACCGAACCCGCAATCGCCCCGCGTGTGCATTTCCAACGCTTGCTCGCCAAACTCCATCGTCACGTCGCAGACCTGCGCGCTTTCCACTTCATGCTGGTGGTAGACAGCCTTGCCGTGTTCGATCGGCAGCTCGGCGGAGAAGTCCCCCATGTTCGGCCCGTAATACAGCCCCATCTGCGGCATGGCGTAGCCGGAGAAATCGATCAACCAGCGCTCGCCCTGCGGCTTCACCGCCACTTCGCTCCACACGCCTCGCCCGGCGTATTGCCAGTACACGCCGCCCGGCCCCTGCGGCTGCGGCCGCTGCGCCAGCCGTTGGCGCAACAGGCTCAGGTTGTGCTGCGATTTGTCATCGTGCGGCGCCAGCGCCAGATAGGCCTGCGCCTTGAGCAATTCGCCGGCGTGCATCAGCGACAGCGCCACGTTGTTGTAAGCCGTGGCGACAGCCTGCTCGCTCAGGCCGCAAAACTCGCTCCAGGCCGCCTGATCGCGAAAGATGTCGGCGGCTTTGGCGTAATCTTGCCGCTGATAGGCCTTTTTTCCCAGTTCGGCGTAGCTCGCCACCTTTTGGCAATCGGCGGCGATGTCCGGCTCGTCAATGTGCGCCCAGGCCCGGGCGCTGGCGAAGACGCCGCAGGTCAGCAACAGGGGAAACCAAGCCTTCATCGTTTATCCTTTCTGCAAAAATTCGGCGCCAGTATAACCGCCCTGCGCCGGAGTGTATGCCGCAATTGCGCCCGCCAACGCGCCGCTGGCGATTCAGCCGCCTTATTTCAAATGGTTAGCGGAGTCAAAACTGCTTACAGTCGCGGTTTGTTTGTTACCGGCCCGCAGCCCATGCTGAACAAAATACCGCAATTATCGAGCCGTTATGAACGCAACCCCCTTGCAGAAATACGCCGTGTGGCAGCTGATCAAACCCTTTTGGGTGTCTGAGGAGCGATGGCGCGCCTGGGCGATGCTGATCGCCATCGTCATCCTGTCGCTCGGTCTGGTCTATATCAGCGTGCAGATCAACCAGTGGAACCAGGTGTTCTACGATGCGTTGCAGAACAAAAACTACCCGGTGTTCAAGGCGCAGCTGTGGCGCTTCACCTATCTGGCGCTGATCTTCATCGTGTTGGCGGTCTACAAGATCTACCTGACTCAGGGGCTGCAGATGCGCTGGCGGCGCTGGATGACGGAAAAGTTCATGGGAAAATGGCTGGCGCACCAGGCGTATTACCACACCGAGCAGCAGCAGATCGTCGATAACCCCGATCAGCGTATCGCTGAAGATCTCAACGTACTGACCCAATATACCCTGTCACTGTCGCTCGGGCTGCTCTCCAGCCTGGTGACGCTGTTTTCCTTCATCGACATTTTATGGCACGTCAGCGGGCCGATGACCTTCGCGCTCGGTCAACACGCCATCACCTTACCCGGCTATATGGTGTGGTTCGCGCTGCTGTATGCGGTGCTGGGATCGCTGCTGATCTGGTGGGTCGGCAAACCGCTGGTCATGCTGGGCTTTAACCAGGAGCGGTATGAGGCGAACTTCCGTTTCGGCCTGATCCGCATCCGCGAAAACAACGACGCCATTGCGCTATACCACGGCGAACCGCGCGAGGCGCAACAGTTGGGTGACCGTTTCGACACCATTCGCAGCAACTGGTGGGCGATCATGCGCATCACCCGGCGGCTGAACATCGCCACCAACTTCTACGGCCAGTTCGCCATCGTGTTTCCCCTGCTGGTGGCGGCGCCGCGCTACTTCTCCGGCGCCATTCAGATGGGCGGCCTGATGCAGATTGCCTCGGCCTTCGGCCAGGTGCAGGGTGCGCTGTCGTGGTTTATCGACGCGTTTAACGACTTGGCGACCTGGAAAGCCTGCGTTAACCGTTTGGCCGGCTTCAACGCCGCCGTCGATCAGGTTCACCATCAGCCGCGCGGCATTCAGTTGCGGGAAGAGAGCGCCCATCCGTTGACGCTGGATAACCTCAGCCTGAACTTGCCCGACGGCCAGCCGCTGCTGGCCGGCGCCGAGATGACGCTGCAACGCGGCGATCGCCTGCTGATCGTCGGCCCTTCCGGCTGCGGCAAGTCGACGCTGCTGCGGGCCATCGCCGGTATCTGGCCTTACGGCGCGGGCGCCATCGGGGTGGCGGCCAACGCCAACACGCTGTTCCTGCCCCAGCGCAGCTACATTCCGATCGGCACGCTGCGCGAGGCGCTGAGCTACCCGAGCCTAGCGTCAGAATACAGCGACGAACAGTTGATGCGGGTGCTGGAAAACTGCCGTCTGAAACACCTGCAGCGCTGGCTGGATACCTCCGCCAACTGGAGCCATCGCCTGTCGCCGGGTGAGCAACAGCGGCTGGCGTTCGCCCGCGCCCTGTTGATTCGCCCGAACCTCCTGTTCCTCGACGAAGCCACCAGCGCGCTGGACGACGAAACCGAGCAACTGATGTACTGCCTGCTGGTGGATGAACTGCCGGACATGACGCTGATCAGCGTAGCGCACCGCAACAGCGTGGCGAAGTACCACCAGACCTGCTGGCGCTTCAGCCGCGGCGAAGACCAACCGGCGCGCCTGGCGCTGAGCCCGTTGCCGGCATAACTCACGAAGCCGGGCGCAAGCGCGCCCGGTTTTCGTTCAGATGCCATCGGCCTGCGCGTCTTCGCACTTCACCCGGCGGCGTTCATGCCACAGGCTGGTCAGCCCGCGTTTACCGCTCGCCAGCGCCACCTCGCGAAATTCATCCAGGCTCAGTCCGTCACGTTCCAGCATCATTTCCGCCGCCAACTGCATGTTGACGCCGGTGAGCACTTCGCAATCGCCCTGCGCATCCGCCAGTTCGCAGGCGCTGCGAAACGGCGAACCGCCGAGCATATCGGTCAGGAACACCACACCGTCCGGCTGCGCCACCGCCGCCAGCGCCGAGCGTAGGGCGTCGTTGAGCTGCGCGGTGCTCATCTGTTCGGGGAAATCGACCGCCGCACAGTGCCGCTGCGGCCCCACCACTTGTTCCACCGCCTGCAACAGCCCGGTGGCAAAGCCGCCGTGGCCGGTAATCACAATGCCTGGCATAGCCCGCTCCTCACAAAATACCGATAAATTTGCCCGCCACGCCGATCGCTACGGTGACGCCAATCAGCTTCACCGGCGAGAAACCGCGCTTCATCAGGAAGAAAATGAGCAGCGTGAAGCACAGCGGCAACAAGTTGGGCATCAGCTTGTCCAGCACGTCGGTCTGCAGCGCCACGCTGGCCTTGCCGGCATGCATCACCAGCGGCGTGGACAGGTGCACATACGAGGCCACCAGCGCGCCGATCACCGTCATGCCGACAATGGAGGCAGCGTGCGAAATGCGCCGGGTGTGGGTCTTCAGCAGCGCCAGCGCGCTGGTGCCGGCCTGATAGCCGTAGTGCGCCAGCCCAAAACGCAGGCCGAAGTGGAACAGGTTGAACAGCAGCAGGAAGACGATCGGCCCGAACAGGCTGCCCTCCAATGCCAGCGAAGCGCCTATGCCGGCGCAGATCGGCAGCAGCGTCAGCCAAAACAGCGCGTCGCCGATGCCGCCGAGCGGCCCCATCAGCGCCACTTTCACCGCGCGAATGGTGGAGATTTTCTCCTTGTTCTGCTCCATCGCCAGCACCAGGCCGGACAGGAAGGTGACGTCGAACGGGTGCACGTTGATAAATTCCATGTGCATCTTCATCGAGTTGGCCAGATCCTGCGGGTTGCGGTGGATCTTGCGCAGCCCGGGGATCAACTGATACAGCCAGCCGCCCGCCTGCATGCGCTCGTAGTTGAACGACGCCTGCAACAGCAGCGAACGCCAGGCCATGCGGTTGATGTCGCCGCGCGTCAGCGCTTCGGCGGGCTGGCTGTCCAGATAATCGTCCTGTTCCACCTGGCTGGTGGCCAGCGCCTGCGCCATGCGCTGCTCGGCTTTTTGCGCCAGCAGATCGTCGGAATCGTTAAATGCCATCTTCGGCGTCCTCCTGCGGAGCGGGCCGGGTGGTTGCCTCTGCCGCGCCGCGTTGCGTGTTGAAGAAGTCGATCAGGGCGATCGCCAGAGCCCCCAGCGCCACCGCCAGGATCGGCAGCTTGAGAAACGTGACCGAGATGAAACCGAGGATAAAATAGGCCACGTAGGTTTTTTTCATCATCACTTTCATCAGCAGCGAGAAACCGATCGCCGGCATCATGCCGCCCGCCACCGCCAGCCCGTCCAGCAGCCAGCCCGGCGCCTTCTGCACCATGGCGCTGGCCGCATCGGCGCCGAAGTAAATCGGCAGGAACGCCACCACGAAATAGAAGATGAACAGAATGCTGATGCCCAGGTAATTCACCCGTTCGATGCCGCGCCAGTTCAGCTCCTTCACCATGCGATCGCAGCGGTGCATCATCGGTGAAAACAGCGTAAACAGCAGCGTGATGCAGCCCTGCACCGCAATCGAGAACGGCACCGCCACGCCGATCGCCACTTTAGGATCGGCCTTGGTCAGAATGGCGAATGCGGTGCCGATCACCCCGCCGATCACCACGTTCGGCGGTTGGGCGCCCGCCAGCGGCACCATCCCCATCCACACCAGCTCCAGCGTGCCGCCCACCAGCAATCCGGTATAGACATCGCCCAAAATCAGCCCCACCAGCGGCCCCATCACTACCGGCCGGTGGAAGTGGGTCAGACCGTCGAACAGGTCAACCCCCGCCAGCCCGGCCAACAGCGCAATCAATAACGCATCCGTCAACATGCTTTCCCCCTGGCTCAAAAGAGCAGTTTGCCGATCGCCTCGCCCGCTTCATCCGGCACCCGGCGCACTTCGCACTCCACGCCCAGTTCCGCCAGCGCGCGGAACGCGGCCACGTCGCCGTCGTCCAGCGACACCGTTTTGTGCACCTGCCGCTTCCCCTCGGCGAAGTGCATATTGCCGACGTTGACGAAACGGATCGGCACCCCGCCGTGCACCAGCGTCAACACATCCTGCGGCGTTTTACACACCAGAAAGATCTTCTGCCGATCCGCCGCCTTGTGGATCACGTCAATGGTTTTCTGCAGCGTGAAATAACGGGTCTGCACCCCTTCCGCCACCACCATGTCCATCAGGTTCTGCTGCACCGGATCGGCGGCGGCCTCGTCGTTGGCCACCACCACCAGGTTGGCGCCGAGGGTATTGGTCCAGGTCACGCCTACCTGGCCGTGCACCAGGCGATTGTCGATGCGGGTCATTAAAATGTTCGGCATATCAGCGGCCCTCCGGGTAACAGGCGGCGTGGTAATCGTCGAGCACCTGCGTCACTTTATGCAGCACCCACTCCTGCGGATCGGCGCTCAATTCGCCGGCGTTCAGCGCCCGCGCCTGATCCGGCAGGTACTGGCTGAGCAGCGCCAGCGGCGCCGGGCTGCGGCGCAGGTTGTCCAGCAAACCGTCGACCGCCTGCTGCACCTGCGGCTGCGGCCAGTAGTAACGCACCCGATCGCTCAGGCTGTAGTGGCGATCGAGGTACTGTTGGTGCGGCGTGCCGTGGTAATAGCGGCTCCACTGCTGCGGCTGCTCGCGCATCACCTGCTCCAGCGTGGCGCACAGCTGCGCCGACTGGCGTTCCCCCAGCCATTCGCGTTCGATGCGATCGAGGGCGAACAGCGCTTCGCGCAGCGCAAAGGTCAGCGCCGGCCCCACCTTCAGGATGGCGAAATGATCGCGCACCAGCTGGCGGTAGGCCTGCGGCGGCTGATAGTCCGTGGAGTGCGCTTCATAGATCATGCCCGGCTGCCGTTCAATAAAATGGCTCAATGCGTCGGCGCGCTGTGGCTGGTAGTGCTCAACGCTGTGGTGATCGAACTCGACGCCCGGCTGCACCACCAGCGCGATAGTTCGCTGCCAGGCATCGTTCAGCTCGGCCTTTTGCCAGGCGATACGATGTGTTTCCAGCGTTTGCGCCACCGCCTGCGGCGTGGTGACCTGCAGACCCGCCAGCGCCTCCTGCGCGCCGCCCGGCACCGGCACTTCGGTGCCGATCACATAGACCGGCGCTTCACCGCCGCTCTGCGCCCAGGCGCGCTCCGCCACCGCGCACAAACGCGCCGCCCGCTCGGCAACCGCGGCATCCCCCAGAGGCGAGGGATCATCGGCGCACGACATGGAACAATCGAGGTGAATTTTGCGAAATCCGGCGCGAACGTAATCGTCTATCAAGGTTTCCGCCAGCGCCATCGCTTCCTGAGCCGGACGATCTTGCCAAGCGTTGGGCCCCAGATGATCGCCGCCCAGCCACACGCGCTCGCGCGCCAGGCCCACTTCATCCGCCAGACGCCAGAGCGCATCGCGAAACTGGGCCGCCGTTTGGCCGGTATAGCCGCCGAACTGATTGACCTGATTGGACGTCGCCTCCACCAACACCGGCGTGCCACGCGCTTTGGCCTGCCGCAGCGCGGCCTTCAGAACCCAGGGATGGGCGGAACAGACGGAAAAGATCCCGACCGGCATACCGGCCTTGTGCTGCTCGACAAGCTGTAACAACTGCTGCATGAAGCCCCCATGCAGGCGCCGTGCTACCGATCGGCGATGATGACCTCAACGCCCAGCTCGGTTAACGCCCGCTCGTAATCGTCCGGAAGACGGCTGTCGGTGATCAGCCGATGGATTTGTCCGGCTTCGCGAATCATGCAAAAGCTTTTGCGACCGAATTTGCTGGCATCCGCCACCGCGATAATCTCGCGCGCCACCTCGCACATCACGCGATTGAGGTGCGCTTCACCGGGGTGAGGCGTGGTGATGCCGGCGCTCAGATCGAACCCGTCGACGCCCAAAAACAGTTTGTCGAAGCGGTACTGACGCAATTGCTGCTCGGCAGCCGGACCGTAGAGCGAGTAAGAGTTGCGGCGCACGCTGCCCCCCAGCACCATGACTTCCACCCCGTCGTTTCCCGAAAGCTCGTAGGCAATGTTCAGCGCATTGGTCATCACCACCAGATCGCGCCGCCCCTTCAGGAACGGCACGATCTGCGCGGTGGTTGAACCGGAATCGAGGATCAGCGCATCGCCGTCGCGCACATAGCCGGCCGCCGCGTTGGCGATCAGCGTTTTGACGTCGCGATTCAACCGCCCTTTGTCCCGCAGCGGCCGATCGAAAGCGAATTGCTGATTGAGCATCGCGCCGCCGTAAGCGCGCAGCGCACACCCTTTTCGTTCCAGAAAGCGCAGATCGTTGCGGATCGTCACCGTGGATACCGCAAACTGTTTGCTGAGCTGCTCCACGCGCACGCTGCCGTGCTCGCATAACAGATCGATAATGTGTTCACGTCGCTTTGCGGTATTCACTGGCATGAGCTGCGGTCCTCAGGTTTCCGGCATCGCCGGGGAGAAGATGGCTTTCGCTCTACTGCGCTGGCATTACAGCAAAGCGAAAGCAATGAAATTGTGATCGGGCTTACAGCCCCGTTTTAGCAAAAAAACCGCCAAAAAACCTTTCGAATCGAAACGGATCGAAAAGCCTAAAAGCGGAAGGGGGGAAAAGTGAAATGCCATGACGGGCGATAACCCCCGGAGCGCTGAGGCGTGGGCTGCACGGAAAGCGAAAGCGACGCATGGTGCGCCCCGCGCCATGACTTTTAGTTCACTCAGTGACCAGGATCACATAATGGCAATTATCCGTCGGCCGGCGGGGATTAACCGCCGCCATCCCGCCGGGCCGTCCCCTTGTCAGCACGAGACATCTTCCCTACACTGGCGAACGGATACCGTCGATTTTCGGTACGTAAGCGTTAACGTCAATCAACGCATCACGCCATGCAGCACTGATTGACTGCATGCCTTGGTGCGAGGAACCCATGCCGCAACCCGCTTCACCCCCAGCGTCCACCGGGACCCCGCGTCGCCGGTTACACCGCCCTATTCTGCTGATCGTCGGCATTATGCTGATCGCGGCCAATTTGCGCGCCGCCCTGACCAGCGTCGGCCCGCTGCTGGAGCAGATCCAGCAACAGCTGGCGTTGTCCGCCACCGCCGCCGGCCTGATCAATTCGCTGCCGCTGATCCTGTTCGCCATCCTCTCGCCATTGACCCCGACGCTGGCGAAACGCATCGGTATCGAGCGCACCCTGGGCCTCGCCCTCGCGCTGCTGATCTGCGGCATCGCCCTGCGCTCCCTGCCGCAAGACGCCATGCTATGGCCGGGCAGCATCCTGATCGGCGCCGCCATCGCCTTCGCCAACGTGGTGCTGCCGACGCTGGTGAAAAGAGATTTCCCACATCGCGCCGCCGCGATGATCGCCGCCTATGCGGCGGTGATGTCGCTGGTTGCCGCCATCGCTTCAGGTTTGGCCGTGCCACTGGCTTCGCTGGCCGACCTTGGCTGGCGGTTCTCCTTGTTATGCTGGGGCTTGCCTGCGCTGTTGGCGCTGCTGGTGTGGTTGCCGCAGCTGCGGCGCTCCGCCACACCCGCCACTAAAGAGCCGCAGCCGACGGAGCCGCAACGCTATCGCTCTCCCTGGGGCAGCGCGCTGGGTTGGCAAGTGGCGATGTTCATGGGGCTGCAATCGATCGCCTTCTACACCATCATCGGCTGGTTCAGCGCTTTTGCCGCCAGCCACGGCACCTCCGCTCAGCAGGCGGGTTTCGAACTGTTCGTTTACCAGGTGGTGGCGATCGTCGCCAACTTTGTCATGGTGGTGATTTTGCCGCGGGCGCGCGATCAGCGGGCGATCGCGTTGGGCAGCTCTCTGCTGATCTTCATCGGCGTCGGGGGATTATTGGTGCAACCCGCCAGTTCACTGGTGTGGCTGACGTTTGCCGGGTTGGGGGCGGGGAGTTCGCTGGTGCTGGCGCTGTCGTTCTTTGGATTGCGCAGTCAGCATCATCATCAGGCGACGCTGTTGTCGGGTATGGCGCAATCCGTCGGTTATCTGTTGGCGGCGCTGGGGCCCACCCTATTCGGCCTGCTGCACGATCTGACGGAAGGCTGGCGCTTGCCGTTGATCGCCCTGCTGGGCCTGACCGTCTTGCAAATGCTGTTCGGCGCGCTGGCCGGCCGCAGCCGCGTGATCAGCTAACGCTGCGGCGCAATGGGGGCCGCACGGGCTCAGAGTCGGTGTCCTGCCATAAATCATCAATAAAGGCGCGCTGCTCATCGCTCAGCACCCATGACGGCGGAATTTTGGACTGTGCGCGACGCTCAGCGCCCTCACGGTTTTTAGCCTGCTTTTTGTTCACGAATCGCCTTCCTGCTTAACCTGCTAACTCAGTAACCAGTAAATCACGGCGGCGGTTAACAGCCAGAACAGCCCGCTACCGATAAACACACACAGCCATGCTCTACGTTTGATATCCGATCCATCCTTGCTCACCACAGCGCCCCCAACCAATAGATTAAACCACTCAAACAGCAATTATTGATCTGTTTTAACGATCGATAAAGTCGTTTTTTCCTATGGAAATTTAAAAAACAGCTGCTAGCCATAGACCTGCATCACCGCCTCAGTAAGAACGGCACCGTGGATATCACTGTTATCGGCAGGCGATAACTTGAATTGATAGGCGAACGAACGTGCAGTGTGCCATACCTTGAAAGGTCAAAATTAAACCACTGGTAAATAATTCAACCATCAATTATTTGACTGGTCATAAGCCAAATCGGCAACAGACAGCGCTGAAGGCGGGGGATAAAATGAAGCGACGCACTGGGATCATACGGAGAGAAGCACCGGCCCGCGTTGGTCTCGCTCGGGCCGGCGTGAGTTAACCGATTCTGCTGACGGAATCCCGGCTGGCGTGTTCACGCTCGCTGCCGGTCAGCTCACGTAAATGACCCGAGCGCATCTCAAGCAGCCGATCGGCATGTTCGAAATAGTGATCGTCATGGCTGATGGCAAACACCGTTTTGCCCAGCGCGCGCAGTTCTGGCAACAGCTCGCGATAGAAAATGCGCCGGAATTGCGGATCCTGATCCGCGGCCCATTCATCCAACAGCAAGATATCGCGCTGTTCCGCCACGGCCAGCAGCAAAGCCAGACGCTTGCGCTGCCCCTGCGACAGTTGCGGGTTAGTCACCCTGGCGCCGTCGAACTGCAGCTTGCTTTTCATATTCAACCGCTCGATCCAGCCGGCGACCAGTTCCGCATCGGGTTCGCCGCCTTCCGGCCCTTGCAAACGATCGAACTGATGAAAATCAGTGAAAATCGCCGAAAACAGCCGACGATAGTCCGGCATATCCGCCGCGGTCTGCGCGACGCCATCCAGAACGATGTGCCCGCTCACCGGCCGGTACAACCCGGTCAACAGCATCGCCAGCGTTGACTTGCCGCTGCCGTTGCCGCCGATCAAAAAGATCAGCTCGCCACGCCGCAGCGTCAGATTAAGCGGCCCGACGGCAAAACCGGGCTGTTGCTCAGTATCGGCATAGTGAAAAACCACGTCGCGCAGCTCCAGCGTCTGCCAGGAACGGCCGGCGGCGGCAGGGAACGCCGGTTGGTACTCGGCCAGGCGCAGCGTCTTCAGCTTGTTGAAAGCGACTTCGGCGCTGACCAGCGTCGGAAACGCCCCGACCGCCTGCAGTAATGGCGTGCGCAAGAACAGCAGCGTCAGAGAATACGTGGCGGCCACCGCCGAGTTCGCCCATCCCAGGCTGTTAGCCATAAAGAACACCAGTCCGATCGCCCCCAACATCATGATATTTGACCAGTTGAGCGCACTCAAATGGAAGGTATCGGCGCGAATGATATGGTGGCGGTAAGCTTGCGCATCGGGTTGATAGGTCTGTTCGTACAGCGCCTGCGCTCGCTTGCGGTTTAACGTCAGTTCCTTGCGACCGTCAATCACCGATTCGTAATGATGATAGAGGCGCTCTTCCGACTCGCGCAAACTGGCCATATGGCGATAAACCCGCGAGACCAGGCAACCGCTGCCCACCACGGTGACGGCGACCCACACCGCCGTCACCGCCAGCATTTTCGGTGATAGCCACCCCAGATAGGCCGCCGACCCCAGAGTTAAAATCACCCCTTGCACCAGTTCGGGCAAGCGCACGAAGGCGACGGTGATATTGCGGACATCGCTGGAGAGACTGGCCAACAATGAGGCGCTGCCTAACTGTTCAAGGCGTTCAATATCGGTATCCAGGATGCGCTTCACTAACTGCCCGCGCAGGCGGTAGACGAAGTAATGGCCCAATGTCGTCAGCGCCAATTGCGATCCCAGCGTGACCGCCATCAGCAATGCCAGCAGAGCGAGAAACATCGGCAGCACAGCCAATGCATCGCCGCCGGCGTCCATCAGGTATTGATTGATAAATGCAATGATACCGATGCCTAAACCGGCGCTGGCCATGGTCAGCGCCATGACAGCCAGAAATGGCCAACGGTACTGGTGATAAACCACCCGTAGCAGTTCCATGAAAAAACCTCTGAAGTCGCGATCTGGCAGGCATTGTAAGCGGCGTGAGAATGAGATCAAGACGAATTCTCATCACAATTTATCAAGCACCGATCAGAGAGAGAGGGTATCTCATGGCTGTCTGACGGATGAAAACTCTCCATGGGGCTCTTACAGAGATGCTAAATATTCGCTAATTAAATAGCCTCATGAAATAAATAAAATAACCATATAAAATACAAAATATATTCACTTGAAAAATGAAAAAATAGAAAAGATAAAAAAACCATCTATTAAAAAATGAAATTATTTATTTCCTTTGCCGCCCATTATGCTCCAATGCTTTAATAAAACTTCATGATAGAAATCGCCAACATCAAAGACGCAGGAAAGAAAAATGAAAAAAAGGAAATTTCTCAGTCAGGTTGAAATTGAGCAGCTGATTGCTGCCGTGCATGAGGGGAAAAATAGCATTCGAGATCGTTGTCTACTATTAATGTGCTTTATTCACGGTTTGCGGGTTAGCGAACTGCGTGCTTTACGCCTGGAGGATATTGATCTTACCTCCAATCGGATCCATATATCCCGGCTGAAAAACGGGTTTTCCGTTCAGCATCCGATCCAACCGCGAGAACGGCAGGCGCTGTTACATTGGTTGACCCAGCGGACGAGCTATCCTGACGCAGAAGCTCCATGGTTATTCCTGTCGCGCCACGGCGGACAAATATCACGTCAGCAGCTGTATCGATTAATGAGAATGTATGGCGAAATGGCCGGTATTAGCGTTCAGGTCCATCCTCACATGTTGCGACACTCCTGCGGCTACGCCCTTGCGGATAAGGGGGTCGATACGCGTTTGATTCAAGATTATTTAGGACACAAAAATATCCAGAATACGGTGATCTACACCGCGACCAACGTAGAACGATTCCGCGCAATCAGCATTTAATCTCACAATGAGAATAACTAGGCGGGATCTCGTCCTTTGCTAAACAGCGCATCGAGTTTGGTACAAACATCAGATGGGAAGATGCAGCCCGGCACGTCATTAACGGCCTACTCCAGCACGACTTTAACGCCGAGCTGCTTTTCATGCCTCAGCGCCCAGGGGCACGCCGCACTGGTTATGCTAGCGGTAAACCTGCCGATAAATCATAACGCCATACCCTTTCATTAAAGGCTAGGTCCCCTTTGACCATTTCCCCTCCAATTGCCGCGTAATATTGCCGTGCAAAGAAAACAGTTCGCTGTCATTCTTTACCTGCAGTTTACGCATGGCGCTGCATTTATGCGCGCTGATCGTCTTGATGCTGCGGCGTTGCAACTCGGCGATTTGCCGCAGGCTCATACCGTTAAACAAAAAGGCCAAAACGTCGCTCTCACAGCGGGTCAACTTTCGCGTGCTAACCTCCTCTCCACTCACGGAAGGCGCCAGAAAAGCCCCAATCTGCGGACTCAACACACGTTCCCCCAGCAGCACGCGATTAAAAAACTCCGCCACCAGCGGCAAAGCGTCATCTCTGGCAACGATGCTGACATTAGGCTGGTTCAACAGGCGCCCTAACTCTTCTGCATTCTGGCAGCAGGTATAGACGATTACCCGCAAGTCGGGCAGCTGCGTGCTCAGAGCCAGCAATGTTTCTCTGCCCTGAGCCACGGTCTCATCTTCGCCGTCCATTTCGGTAATCAGCACGTCGGCCTGCTGATAGACCACGCTGTCCGCCACCGCGCGGACGCTGGTTTCCTTTACGACGACTTTTGCCTGGGTTGGCAGCGTTTTTAAAAAACTCGCCAACCCTTCCAACGTTAATGGACATCTGTCCATTATCGCTATATTCAGCGGTTGCTGACGCCATAAATGCATAATCTGCTCCTGTGCTTGCTTAGCCGAAAGGCATTTCGCGCATGCCTAGCGAACAAAGGATGAACCTTGCGCAGCCATCCATTTCCCCTGAAGGTACAATTCCCCATCGCTGTGAAATCCCAACTTCAACATCGCATTGCGTTTATGGGTGCTGACGGTGCGTATATCACGGCACATCGTTAACGCCACGTTGGTTACGCTTTTACCGGAAAACAGCTGGGTCAGCACATCCAACTCCTTCGCCGTCAGGGGCTTGTCAGCCGTCGCTTCATGCAACTGACGTTGACGCACCCGATGGCTGAAACTGCTGCAGCCCGTCAAAACCTGTTGGACGCAGTGAGTCAGCGCAATGGCCGGCTCCTGCTTCAACATCAGGCCGCTGATGCCGGAGGCGATCAGTTGCCGCAGCAGTCTGGGTTCATCCAGCGCCGTGCAAATGACTATCGCGGTGTCCGGCGAGTTTTCGCGGACTTCAGCGATCAACCGGAAACCGTCCAATACCGACTCTGATTTACCGCACAAATCCATCACCAATAAGCGGTGCACATGCTGAGTGAATAAGGTTCTCAATGCCACCAGGTTAGTCACCTGCCGAACGTTGTCGGGCTGCAGGCCGCAGGACTCAATCAAGCGATTTCTCATCCCCAACGCCGTGATGAGGCAGGGCTCCATGATGGCCACGGCCCCCGTCGTTGCCTTACCGGCCGCCAAAGTCGCTCTTGATGGATAATTACTATTCATATCATCACCTTAAATCTGTCGTTAGCATTCCACTTAGGACGGTCTTTTGTCTACTGATAGACAAAAGTGACCTGCAGGACACCCTCTATCGAGCCAGGCGTAGAACCGCCATTGGTGCTGTATGCCCGCGCCCGCAAATTGAATTTGGCTTCATGCGTCGCCTGATTAACTGACTGGGTCATGCTCTTGCCATTGCCCAGGTTTGCTCCCTGGTTGTTTTGCAATTCAATTTGGACCCGACGAGAACCGCCGGTGCTTTTATATAAGCTGGTGCTTTCCTCAGCGGCCGTCCCGCTGAAGGTCGCGACAACCGACGTGGTGGTACTCGGACAGTTTTTTAGCGTCAAAGGGAACTCCACCCAAGGGCTGGAGGCCCCGGAGGTCGCCAGGACGGCGGCGGAAATGTCATCCCCCAGATTGACCGAAATCGAGCCGTTTGCGCCGTCGATTTCGCAGGGCGCCGCTTTGATGTTGCCGGTAATGACTAGTTTTGATGTGGCTTGCGCTGTCGGCATGGCCAAGAGCAACAGGCCAGCCAGCGCCAATTTGCAGCTGATACCGCTAATAACCTTCCCCATACTTTATTCCTTCTCGTTAAACGCCGGGCACGGCCCGCTACCGTTGAAATATCCGTTTATTGAATTTCTGCCTGAATGGTCGCCGTTGCATTGAACTGCCCGACGGCAGGGAGCTGGCCGGTGGTGTTGATCGGATAGATGCTGATCCGTGAACTGCCACTCTGATTGGGATATTGGAAGTTATCGATTGGCAAGCGCCCGCTCTGAGGCCGAATCACATTGCCCTGCATATCCTTAATCATCACGCCAATGTCGCGATTGCTGGTTTTCAGCGCCTCAGGCATGCTGCCGTCAGCCTCGCCGCGGAATGACAGGCTGACCTTGACGCCGGCGGAAATATTGCGACAGGCCAGCGTCAGCGTTCTCTCTTCTGGAGTAAAACGGGGCGGCATCGCGCCCTTGGTTTGGATATTCGAGGTCAAGATGTCGCCAAAATTGACCGTAACCACTTGCGGATCGATAACACAACTCTGCGGCACGGTGACGGTGCCACTCATTGATATCGTGGAGACCGGCACATCGCTTTTCACGCCACTCGCCACCGAGACATAGGTGTCCACCAGGCGGGTGCTGGGGATTGTGGTCACGCCAACGAAAGGGCGGCGGAAATACAGATGAATTCGCCCGCGAGCGCCGCTGTTGTAGGGCGTGCTGGCACAGGATTCGTCATCGCCATCCATATCGGTCTTAAAGTTAGACTCATTGGTGAACGGTGCGGCAATAAACTCATTGCGATATCCCGCCACGAAAACTTCGCTCGCGACCCCCAGGTATTCATTCAACGCGTAATACGTTAACCCCCCGCTGCTGAATACCGGCTCGCTCAGCAGCATTTTGGCGGTGACATAAGACGCCGTACGCGTCTGGCATTCGCACTTCACCCGATAAGAACCGGGCAAATTCCAGTTGCCGCCGTCAGCATTCTTAATAATCCGCCCCACCACGTTTTGCGACGGGTCGGTTAAAACCGGGGAAAAGAGGAATGAAAACCCATGAGTCCCCGAAATAGGAGCACACTGCCCGAAAGCCGCCTGTACTTGTGGTGCGCTGAACGTTGCGCACGCCAATAGCCCGCCGACGATGATCCCTCGTTGAATCGATATTCCTGTCGCCATCATATGTACCTTATAAACACTGCCCGTTAACGAGACGAATCCCACCGCTCTCGAGCTGATTAGCCAATTGATAGTTGACCTGACATTGCTGAGCCGCGTCATTGCCCCACTTCACCCGCAGCTGCCCACTCTCCGCCAGGCCGGCCAGATAAACCTGGCCACCGTCGCCGACGATGCCGGCATTGTCAGAGGGGCTGTTGAGATTGCTGACGGTGGCGCCGAACGGCACCGGGTCACCGCTGCGCGTCAGCAAGGTCAGCAACACGCGGGCACCGACGTCCGGATTGAAGCGGGCACGCACCACGGCGCCGCGGGTTGGGATCACCGTTTGGCTGCTCAGCGTCATGTCGACATCTTCAGCAAAAGATTCACCGTCCAATCCGACGATATTGCGCCGGTAAGGCGTCAGGTAAGGCACGACCGCATAGCCGCGCCAATCGGTGCTCACCCCGGTTTGGTTCAGGACATCCACCCCTGACGCGCCGGGCGCCTGCACCAACGCCACCGTATCGCCCAGCGGCTGCGACAGCGTGACGCCGTTTTGGTGCACCAGAACGCCCCCCTGTACGCCGTAGTTCACCTGCCGGCGATGGCGATCGTAGCCATACCCCAGGTTCCACTCGGCGAGGGCGCCTTTGTAGTCCGCCTGAATATTGCCGTTCGCCCCCACGCCCCTGCCGGTATAGCCCTGGTTGATGCTGTAGTTGAGGTTATTGCCCGGCAAGGCGGTACCGCTCAACCCAAGGTTATTGCTGGTAGCGCCATTGCGGCTGGCGTTCATGCTGTAGGTGGCATAGCTGCCCGGCAGCCATTTGCTGAGCGGTACGCTGACGTTGAACGCTACGATATGGTCACGAATACTGCTGCGATTGCCGTTACTGTCGTAGCCGTTCTGGTTGAAGGTGTAATTCAGCCCGTAACTGACGGCCTCCCAGCTGTTGTTGTAGCTGAGGCTGACAGACTGCGAACGGCGGTTATCGTCCCAGTAGTCTTCGTTAAACAAGCTGAGCGACAACGTTCCCCCCTGCTCCCACAGGCTTTGGCTCATCGTCAGCTCGGCGCGACTCTTCTTGTGATCGTTATAGATAGCGCTGTTGCCGCCGTAGCTCTCCAGCGCCTCTTGCAGGTTATAAAAACCGCGCGTGGAATAGCGGTAGCTGGCCAGACTAAAGTTGGTGCCGGTTTCAATGAAGTTCTTGCCGTAACGCAAACGCCATGACTGCCCCTGCTCCTTCGGCCGGGTTTCCTGCTTGGTCCAGGCCTGGGTGACATCGGCAGACAGCGCGCCCACCGCCCCCAGGTTCTGCCCCCAACCCAGCGCCAGGGACTGATACTTACTGGCCGCCTGCACGCCGCCATACAGCGTGGCCCCCCACGGAAGACCGTAGATCCCGGTCGCCTGGCTGAACGGGCGTTCATCAACGCCACCGCCGTATGAACGGTATTTCCCGCTGGTCAGGCTGTATTTAAAACGCCCTTCGCGCTGCAATACCGGCACCACGGCGTACGGCACCACAAAATGCTGCTCCTGGCCGTCAGCCTCACGCACGTTCACATTCAAGTCGCCGCTGCCGCCCGTGGGATACAGATCGGTAATTTCAAATGCCCCCGGCGGCACATAGCTTTGATAAATCACATAGCCGTTTTGCCGGATTACGATTTGCGCATTAGTACGCGCGATCCCGCGCACCACCGGCGAGTACCCTTTCATGCTGTCCGGCAGGATGTCGTCCTCAGAGGCCAATTGCCCCCCACGGAACTGCACGCTATCGAACACATCGCTGGGCGTTGTGCTGTCCCCCAGGGTCAGGCGGCTTTGCAACGCAACGATATCGCGCTGCAGGTAGGTGTTGATTGAGCGCCAGGAAGAAGAACCGCCGGTGTAATGGTTCCAGATCGAATAGTTACGCAGGCGCCAGGCGCCCCAGTTGATGCCCGAGCGCAGATTGAGGTAATAGTTATTGTTGTTTTGCCGTTCGCTGTCGCGCATCTGGTTATTGGCGCCGCTGAAGTTGTAATTGACCAACAGCGCCGGTATGCCGGAGTCCCATTTATCCGGGGAAACGTAGTCGCGCGCATTCAAGCGCAGTGCCGCTTGCGGGATGCTCAAATTCAGCCTCAGCTGATTGAACAGGAATACCGCAGAGGCCTGTGGAATGGTCTGTGCCAGGTTGACGCAGCTATCCCCGGGCACCATCGCCGGAAACATGGCCACCCTCACGCCCAGTTCCGCCAATTTTTCCGTGCTGAAACAAGGCTGCAGCGCTTGCTTCCCGTCGGCTCCCGGCATAAGCCGAAACTCGACGTCAAGGCTGTCGATCTGTTCGCCGTTAAGGTAAAGATCGACCCGGTAGTTCCCGGGCGCCTGGCTGCTGTTCTCCTCAAACACCGAGAGATCGGCGCCGCGCAGCGCCGGATTATCAATTTCCAGCAGCGCCGGGTTGAAATAATCGCGCGCATGAGCCGTGCCGATCGAGCTCAGCAGCGCCATTTGGCAAGATATCAGGCCGGCCAGAACCGATCGCGCCCCTGGTAAACCAATGCAATTCGGGTTATTCATCCTTTTAACTCCCTGTCCCGATTGGCTCGGCCCGACGAAGAATCAGGTAAGCCGAACGCCTGCTCCAGCGTTATCCCAGAGCAAAAAAACACGCACCGCGGCCCGGTTATAACGTGCTGGTGAAGGTCTGGCCGGTGCCGCCATAGTCGTTGATGATTTGCCAGCTCAGGCTGCCACCTGCGCCACTTGCCGCCGGCAACGGGAAACTGGCGCTCGCCTGCGGCGCCACCATGGTGTTGCCGGTAATGGCGCGGCCATTCAGCTTCAAATTGAAAAAGGTGAGGTAGTAGGGAGAAGGGTTGGTCACCTGCAAACGATCGCCGCTGCGCCGCCACGTCACTTTACCGGCCGCCTCTTCCAGATTGCCGACGAGCCCCTGCGGGCGATAAATCAGCTTGATGCGGGTCTTGATCGCAATTTGCAGCGTGTTCTCTTTCTTTTCCACCGAAGGAATAGCCTTCACATTCAGCCAATACAGCGACTCTCTGTCCGTCGGTAAATTGCCGCCCGCACGTACCACGCGCAGCAGGTTATTTTGGCCCCCGTCTAAACGAAATAGCGGCGGCGTGATAATAAAAGGTGCTTTCGCGCTATCGCCCTCTTGCGCATCGACCCAGGATTGGATCAGATAAGGCACCGCATCCGGATTGTTGATATTCAGAGCAGACTCTTTTTTACCGCCGTCATAGATGAGGCGCGTTCCACCCACTACCACGCCGGCCTGTACCGGAGCCCAAAGCGTCATCAACAACGCCGCCGTCAGCGCAAAGTATCCAGCTTTCATCTCTTTCTTCCCGTTCCCATCACCGATGAACAAGAGCCAGAGAACACGCCCTCTGGCTCATTTTTCTAACTGTTTCGCCGCCGTGACGGCATAGCCTTACTGATAAACGATGGTGAAGTTGGCCGTAGCGTTAGCGCTACCGACGGAAACGGCGTCATAAGCGAAATAGCGCGCGACAAAGCCCAGGGTGTTGTCTTTGTTCTCTTCCAGCGCATACACGCGGGAATCGTTGCCGATATTGAGCACGTTGCTGCCGTCGTCCAGCAGCTGTACGCCAATACCGCCCGCGACCCCAGCGGTGCCGGCGCCGGTCAGTTGCAACAGCCCGGACTGCCCCTGCACCTGAGTACCGTCAAAACGCACGGTGGCACCAGTCACAGTTTGCGGGCAGTTTTTCAGCACCAGGTTGAAGGCTTTGGCGCCAGCGGTTTTAGACAGGGTGAATGCGTCTTTGGCAATCTTACCCAGAGCGACCTGCTTGTTCTGGGAGTCCGGATCGACGGTGCAAGACTGATCGGTAATGGTGCCAGTGATATTCAGCGCGCCGTCAGCAGCAAATGCAGAGGGGATAAATGCGGACGCGGTCAATACAGCTACAGCCAACAGATTCTTTTTCATCCTACTTTCCTTAAAATTATGCAAAATATGCATGGGGTTTATTTCCGACATATCCTTAATGTCATTCCTTTTATTTAGTTCCATGAATGTGAAGGGCCGTAGCCAGACTGATTAATGGCTTCGGGCTTATTCACCCAAACGATTCATTTTGAACTAAAGTGACTCCTTTGGTTTTTAAAACCAATAAAAACCCATTTAACAGGATTTAAAACCAGCTGAGTAACAAAGTGATATTAAATCAGACTAAAAAACCAAGGCGTAAACTCAATGATTTAAATCCGCGGATTTTTGATTAGGATTTTGCTTAGATGAAGAGGAGGTAGGGGATACGAGAAAAAATCACAACACACTGTTTTCAAAAAGAATTAAGCTTTAAGCAGGAAAGAGGGCATGGGAATATTGACATTGTTTTTACGCGTCCTTACAGTATGTTTCAGTTTAGTTCAAAGTGACTCCTTATCGTTATTAACTTAAATCACACTTACCAAATTTCCTTAAAACGCTGTGCATTGCTGGCGGTATAAATCACCGTATTCTGGATATTTCGGTGCCCAAGGTAATCCTGAATTAAACGGGTATCGATACCGCGGTCCGCCAATGCAAATCCGCAGCCATGCCGCAGCATATGTGGATGAGCGTTGACCTCCAATTTGGCCACCTTGCTGTAATGGCGAATCAACCCGTAAATACGTTGGCGCGACAGACGGCCACCGCGGTTGGACAGGAACAGCCACTCTTGATCGGCCCAGCGGTGCCGTTGACGCTTATCCAACCAGCGCCGCAGACATTGCCTTTCGCGCAGATAGAGCGGATGGACGGTGGAAAAGCCATTTTTCAACCGATGTACATAGATATTACCGCCTTCCAGATCGATATCCGATAAGCGCCACCCCCCTATTTCGCTGGCGCGACACCCATGAATAAAACACATATAAATCAAACAATAATCGCGTTCTGGATTCTTTCCCTGCAGCGTGACCTCAAGCAGTCTCTCCACTTCGGAAGGCGTCAGATGTTTACGATTAGACATACAACCTCATTACTTTGCTCGGAAAAATGTGGCTGTCATTTTCCTTTTACGTCACCACAATGGACACTCAGGGTAGCCCCTGGCTTATGGATAGGTTCCTGCATCCAGCGCGGAGTATAGCGGATTTGCCGAATGCGAACAGCGCGACAGGCGTTATTATCACGGGCATCAACCACCCTTGTGAGTCGCTCTTGCGAATGGGTTCCGCAGATTCCCGGCATTATCACCACACGGCTTCCTGTTTGCTTTAGCTTGCGTTATCACTGCCTGGCACGATGTGGCGTAAGATTGATAAATTAACCGGCAAAACAAAGAATATTCCTAAAAAATATTGCCATGTCATTAACACTCGCCATTAATAACACCGCCAAAATGAGAATGAAAAACCGCCACCACGGGTTCATATTAACCTGACGGATAAGCATTAATAATTATGGATATCGATAACAGAGTGAAACTGGAAGGGTAAGAGATGAAATGGCAGTCACAACAGACGAAAAAACCCAGGCCTGACCTCAACAAGCGATCGCCTGGGGGGATGAAATTATTGACAGATTATCACGTGGCACAATTCACCGAGCGTCAACTCAGGGTGTTCGATAAGCATTTCCGCAGTGAGCGTAATGCCGAATTCTCGCCGAACCACCAGCATCAGCTCCATATAATCCAGGCTGTCCAGCCCAAGCTGTTGTAGCGGCATATCTGCCGACAGCTGCGTTCTCTCCAGCCCTCTGGCTTCGTACAACATGCCGCAAATCGTCTCATATAACCGATGATACTTTTCCATAGGCCCTATCGCTATTCATTGTGATAACCAAATACCAGCGCCGCATTGGCGCCGCCGAAACCGAAGCTGAGGCTCATGACATTACGCAGACGGCCATGCCGATGCCCCTCGCGAATATAATCAAGATCGCATTCGGGATCGGTCTCGTGCAAATGGCAGGTTGCCGGCATCATTTGTTGCTGTAACGCTTGCAGGCAGACGATGGCCTCAAAACTGCCGGATGCGCCAAGCAGATGCCCAGTATAGGATTTCGTGCTGGAAATCGGCGTGCGGTAAGCATCGCGCCCCAGAGCCGCCTTGATCGCCTCGGTTTCGCTCACATCGTTTTGCCGCGTAGAGGTGCCATGCGCATTGATATAGTCGATTTTATGACTGTCGAGCTGCGCCTGCTCTAAAGCCCGTCGTATGGTTTTCACTTTCGCCTGCTGATCCTCCGCCGGGGCGGTAAGATCGAAAGCGTCTGAAAAATTGCCGTACCCTTTGATCTCCCCCAGGATCGTCGCACCACGCGCTAAAGCCGCTTCCCGTTCCTCAAGGCATAACACGGCGGCCCCCTCCGCCAGGACGAAACCGTTGCGATCCCGGCTGAACGGGCAGCTGGCTTTGGTGATATCTTTCTGCTCCCGGCTCAACAAACGCAACGCATCCATATTCCAGATCGCACCGTTGCCGCTCAGCGATTCCGACGCGCCGGCCAGCATCATTGCGGCGCGGCCGCTGCGAATCACTTCAAACGCATCGCCAATCGCGATGCCGCCGGTCGCACAGGCCGCCGCCGGCGAGCCTTGATAACCCCGTAGCAGCCAATGCTGGCCGCATATGGCGGTCGCGATATTGGGCATCGCGTAAAAACAGCCAAACAACTGCCCCAATCCGGATTGCAGATAGTCCGCATTGTTTTGCATGATCTCATCCTGCCCTCCCCAGCCGCTGCCGATAATCGCCCCGCACTCCAACGACGAATAAAAGTGCGCAGGCCCCCTGTAAGAGGGTGAAAACGCCATTTCGATCGCCTCTGCGGCGGCGGCAAGCGCCAACCTGGCGAATCTGGGTAGCCGGCGACTTACCCGCGCAGCAACGCCCTCCAGCGGCGGTTCAGACTCCAGCAAAGCAAAAAAGCGCGCGTGGATCCCCGCCGCCGATTTATCGTGATAGCGATAGGCCAGGCGGCTGGCCATGATAGCCTGCCAGTTTTGCTGCGCGTTGCCGCCCAGCGCGGTGACGGCACCGTAACCGGTGACCACCACTCGTCTTATTTTCTCCATGCTTATTCTCCTTGCCCCGATGCGAAAGCCTCGTTGCCGCCCAGCGCCAGCCAGAGCTGCATCGTGGCGTTCAGGTAGCGGTATTGCAGCGCCGACAGCGAATTTTCGCTGGTCAACACCGCCTCTTGCGCATCCAGCAGCGTTTGCAGCGCGACGGAACCGGCCTGATATTGATGCCGCGCCAACGCCACGGCTTGCCGGCTCATCGCCAGATGCCGCCGCTGGTTGCCGATTTGCCGCTGTGCTTCCAGGCGTTGTCGCATGGCGTTGTCCACATCGGCCAGCGCGCGGTAGACCGCATCGCGAAATTGAATCTCCGCCCGCTGCGCCTGCAACGCCGCTTTGTCACTGGACAAGCGTATCTTGCGCCATTCGATAAACGGCAGCGTCAACGTGGCCCCCAGCGAACGCGAAGGTTCACTGAGCCACCGGCGGAAAAGCCCACTGCCGGCATCCAACCCGGCTTCCAGGCTCAGCGTCGGATAAAAACTCAACCTGGCCGCTTCGGCACCGGCCAGCGCCGCTCTCAGGCGGCGCTCTGCCGCCTGAACATCCGGCCTGCGTGCAATCACCGCCGCCGGCAGGCGCTGCGCGATAGCCACCTCTTCAAGCGGCAACGAACGCCGTTCGCTATAGCGCAGCAGCGGCGATCGCCCAAACAATAACGCCAGCGAGTTGCGAGCGTCTTCCCGCTGCCGCTCCAGCTCATGCAGCTGATTCTCTCTCGCCAACAGGTTCTGTTCCGCCTGCAACAGCTCGAATCGGCCAACGTCGCCCGCGGTGTGACGTGCCGCCACCAGCCGCAAAGTTTCACGCGCGATCGTCACCATCCGTTGCTGATGGATAACTTGCTGATTCAAATCGGCAATCTGCCAATACCCGCGCGCGGTAGCACCTATCAAGGTCAACGCGGTATTGCGCCGGTCCAACGCCGAGGCGACGGCCTGCCATTCTGCCTGTTCGCGAATGCGCGCCAGCTTGCCCCATAAATCCAGTTCATAGCTCAGAGAAAGCCCTGCACGGTAGCTTTCCTGCGGCGTAGTCGTGCCCCGCAGCGCTCGGGTATTGCGGCCACTCAGGCTGGCGGCCAGATCCGGCGTCAAATTGCCCTGCGCTAATCCGGCCTCCAACATGGCCTCACGCCACTGCAATCCGGCCAGCGCCAGATCCTGATTCGCGATCAGCACGCCGTCGATCAGCGCCGACAGTTGCGGATCGTTGAAGTTTTCCCACCAGGCGATGCCCGCGCGCAGTGAACCGGAGCGCTCATCGACCACGCGCCACTGCGGCGGCAACGACGGTGGCGTCGTGGCGTCGATCGGCCGCCATCCGCAGGCGCTCAGCGACAGCATCACCAGCCCACAAACCCAAAGTCGGCTCATTCTCGCGCCAGCGCCTCCACCGGCTGCAGGCGCGCGGCGGTGCGGGCGGGAAAGAACCCGAACCCGACACCGATCAACGCCGAGAATCCGCAGGCCAGCAACAGCGGCGGCCAGGTAAAGATCATCGTCACCTGTGGCGCCAATCCGCTCAGAGCCCCTTTAACCAACGCGGCGCAGGCGATCCCCAACACGCCCCCCAGGCTGCAGATCACCACCGCCTCGATCAGAAACTGCCGCATAATGTCTCTCTCAGCAGCGCCCACCGCCAATCGAATACCGATCTCATGGGTCCGTTCCGTCACCGAAACCAGCATGATGTTCATTACCCCCACACCGCCCACCAGCAGCGAGATGGCGGCAATCGCGGTAATCAGCAGCTGCATGGAGTCTGAGGCGCGCTGAATGGATTGCGTCAGCTGATCGTCGGTCAGGGTGAAGAAATCCCGCCGGCCATGTTCTACGGTCAAACGCCGGGTCACATCCCGCCTTGCCGCTTCCAACGTCAATTTTTCATTCACTCGCATCACAATCGATTCCAGCGGCATATCGCCGGCGATGCGGCCAGTCAGGGAGGTATGGGGCAGCCAGGCAAGCGGTTGAGAGCCGGCGTATTGGGCGCCGCGGCGCTGCGCGACGCCGATCACCCGATAAGGCACGCCCGCTATCAGCAATACCGCGCCCACCGGGTCTTGCCGGGAAGAAAACAGAGCCTGTTGCAGCAAGGGATCGATCACCGCCACCGGTGCGCGCTCACTCAGATCCTGCGCGGTTAACAGGCCGCCGGAAAGCAGGCGAATGCCCTGCGTGCGGAAATACCCTTCGCCGACGCCCATCACGGCGAGTGGCACCTGTTTGCCTTCGCGAACGGCCAGCAGTTGGGTGCCGATCACCGGCGAGACGCTGTCGACGTAAGGCAGCGCCGCCAACAATACAGCATCGCGCGCGCTCAGCGAACGCGCGAAATCAGGGCGCGATTTTTCCCACCCGAGGCCAGGGCGAATCTCCAACGAGCTGGTGCCAAGCTGGCTGATTTCCTTGAGAATATTACGCCGTGTGCCCTCCCCGATGGCGATGGCGGAGACCACCGCCGCAATGCCGATAATGATGCCGAGCATCGACAACACGGCCCGGATCCGATGCCCCAGCAATGCCCGCCAGGCCATGCCGACAGCCTCTTTCAGCGCCACACCCGGTGCCATGCGCTTCAGGGGGGCCACCGGCGATAGCGGCCGTTCGAACGTAGCAGGGTGTCGGGAGGCCTCATGGCGACGATCCGCCACGATCTCGCCGTCGCCGATCTCAATGATCCGCCGTGCCTGCTCGGCGATCCGCCGATCGTGCGTCACGATAACGACGGTGTGCCCGACCGCGTTCAGCTCGTGCAAAATGGCCATCAACGCCTGACCGCTGGCGCTATCCAGCGCGCCGGTCGGTTCATCGGCCAAAATGATTTCCGCACCGTTCATCAGGGCACGGGCAATACTGACCCGCTGCTGTTGCCCACCGGAAAGCTGCGCCGGGCGATGACCGCCGCGCTGCGCCAACCCGAGCCGAGCCAACAAATACGCTGCCCGCTGGCGGCGCTCTGCGGCCGGCATGGCGGTATACAACGCCGGGATCGCCACATTCTCGCCGGCGGTCAGATAGGGCATCAGATGATAGCGCTGGAAGATAAAGCCGATATGCCGGCTGCGAAGCTGCGCCAGGCGATCGCCGTCGGCTTGCCCAATAGCCACCCCGTTGATGTACACATCGCCCTGAGAAGGCTTGTCCAGACAGCCGATGATGTTCATCAGCGTCGATTTTCCAGAACCGGAAGCGCCGACGATAGCGACCATTTCCCCCCGCTGAATGCTCAGGGATACGCGCTTGAGGACCGCAATTTTCTGCTCCCCGGCCTGAAACTCGCGCGAGACGTTTTCCAACGCAATAATGGGCTCGGCGTTAGCTGACATGGCCTTCCTCCGCATCAGGCTGCTGATCCAGCAGCACCCATTCCCCTGCGCTCAGCCCTTCCAGCACTTCGGCATAGCGACGATCGCGGATACCGATACGCACTCGGCGTACCACGGTCTGCTCGCCTTCCAACACCTTGACCTGGTAATCCCCTTCATCCAATGCCTCGCCCAGCGCAGCCATCGGCACCCGCACCACGCCCTGCGCGCGTTCGGTAATGATAAATACCTGCGCCGTCATCGAGGTGCGCAGTCGGCGTTCATCGTTGGCGACGGCAAACACGCCGTTGTAATACACCGCCGCCGTTTGCTGGCTTGAGTTCCTGCCCAGAGGGTCGGTTTCCAGCGCCTCCGCCGGCGCCTGCTGTATCGCGCCCATGGCCCCCTCATATCGGCGGCTGGGATCGGCGGCGACGTAAAACCACAGCGGCTGCCCCGTCTTCACCTGCAAAATGTCATTTTCCGATATGCGGGTGTGCACCATCATGGTATCCACGTCTGCCATCACCAAAATGGTCGGCGCGCTTTGCGACGAGACGATGGTCTGCCCTTCCTGGGTGACAATGCCCAACACCTCGCCGTCGATAGGGGCGGTAATACGGGTAAAAGCCAGATTGGCCCTGGCGGTTTCCTGCGCCACTTCGGCCTGGACGATCTGCGACTCGTTCACTTTCAACTGCGCCAGTTGCGCGTCGCGCTGCGCCTGCGCTTTTTCCAAATCGCTGGCCACGCCGGCGCGGTCGCGCGCCAGCGCCCTTTGCCGCGTCAATTCCAGCTGGTACTGCTTCAGCTGCGCCTGGCTTGCCAGTTTCTGTGCCTGTGCGCTGCGTAATTCGGCCTGTGATTTACGCAGCTCGTTAAGCTGCAGCGTCGGATCTATCTCGGCCAACAGCTGCCCCTGGGTCACCCTGTCCCCCTGTTTGACATACAGTTTTTTCAACTGCCCGTTGACCTGTGCGCCAACGTTCACCTGCCGGATCGGTTTTAGAATACCGGTCGCCAACACGCTTTTTTCGATGTCCCCGCGCTCGACGCGCGCCGTTTGCGGTGGTTGCATGTTAGGAGACCGATTCAGCAACGACAGCCCGCCAACCACCGCCACCAAAACGCACAGCGCCAGCGCCACTCGCCGCCAGCGTCTCTTCCCGGACTCGTCACTCCACCGCAGCACAATCATTCATCCTGACGTCATGGGGGAATTCAGGCACCAACCGCCCCTGAGACATGCGCAAGACCCGATCGAACAACGGCAACAGCCGCGGATTATGGGTGACCGTCACCAGGGTTTTACGATTTTCACGGCAATGCGCTACCAGAGCCGACATCACCGTCGCCGCGGTCTTTTCATCCAGATTCGCCGTCGGCTCGTCCAGCACCAACACCGGGCAACGGCTGTACATGGCGCGCGCCAGCAACAGACGCTGGCGTTGCCCCAGCGACAGCCCGGCATGGCTCTCCCGCACCAGGGCATTCACGCCCCCCGGCAGCTGCGCCACCGCGTCCGCCAACCCCAGGCTGCGCAGCGCCTGCTCCACCTGCCGTTGCTGGCCCGGCGCCGACGGCGCGAACAGCGTGATGTTCTGCAACACCGAGGCATTGAACAGAATGTCCTCCTGGCTTTGCAGGAAAAACAGCCGCTGCGCGGCGGCGCTTGCCAGTACGCGCCCATCCAGCGCCAGCGCCCCCTGCTGCGGCGTCAGCAGGCAGGCGAGCACCTTCAGCAACGTGCTTTTACCCGCGCCGGAACCGCCGCAAATGGCAATACACTCTCCCCGTTCCAGTGTCAGAGACAAATCGCGCAACACCGGTTGGCCGGCATCGTAAGCGAAGGTCACCCCCCGATACGCCAGCCGCGCGTCAAAATGGCTCACGCTTTCGTCCTCAGACGGTGCCCGAACGGATACCGCAGGAAACAGGTCCCGCGCGCGTTCATCGATAACGTGCAGTTGGTTTTTCTGCAGGACGGCAAAAAAGATCTTGCTGGTGTAAGAGGTAAAGATTTCGCGCAAAAAACTGTAGGCGAAGAAGGCCCCTAGGCTGAGCTCGCCCCCTTTGAGCAACGGCAACGCCAGCAGCATGAACACCACCATTTCCAGGCTGCCAATCAGTTGATAAATGCTGCCCTTGACCTGCTCATAGACTTTTTGCCGCTGCAGGCAGTTGAACAGCGAACGGGCATGTTCGGCGAACCCTTCCTGCCGCTGGCCAGCCAAACCGGCGGACTTGATGGTCGAAAACCCTTGAATGGTTTCCAGAATAAAATCATTCTGCGCCGCCCCTCTCACCTGCAACTGCTGGGTGAAGTGGCGATCGCGATAAATGGCCCAAACGCTGACCGCCCCCATCAGTAGCATGCCGACAACCGGCACCAGCGCCAGCATCGGGCTCAAATAGCCCATCACCGCCAGTGCGATAGCTCCGATGATCCAGTCGGTGCGCAGGCCATTATCCAGTTCGATTTTCTGGCCGGCGGCCATCTGCCAGCTGGTGAAACGGCTGAAAATCTCGCCGGGCGCGCGCTTGCTGAAGAAATTCAGCGAATTTTCCAACAGGCGGGAAAAGCCGGCGGCGCCGTGCAGCAACACGAAGTTTTTGATAAAACGCTCGGTGATGATGCGCGCCATCAGAGCCAGCGCCGTGGATGCCACAAACGCCAGCAGATAGTAGGCGTAAGGGAATGCGATCTCACCGGCCATGGCGAACACCTGATTGATCGCGCTGGCGACCATCATCGGCATGATGAACAGCGTCAGCGAGATAAGAAACGTCATCGCCGCCAAGCGATAAATGCCGGCGATGCCGGCGGTATCCTTCAGGCTTAAGCTGGCGAAAGCGCGCCGGCGGCCGCTGCGCGGGGCCGGTGCACCAGCCGGTATCTCATCGCGATCCAGCACCAACGCATAACCGCTGATTTCCGCTTTCAGGGCAGCGTACGGCAGCAGTTGCTGCCCCAATGCCGGATTCATTACGCATACGTACCCCCCCTGGCGATACGCCAGCAACACATAGTGGCCTGCGCCGTAATGCAAAATGGCCGGTAAAGGCAGCGCCGCCAGATCCTGATGCTCAAACGCCACCGGATAAGCCGGCAGCGCCAGCTCCCCTAAAATGGCGCACAGCGTCGCCAGCGAAGTGCCATGTTGCGAAGCGGGGTAACGCTCACGCAGTTCCGTCAATGGCGCGCGAACGCCCTGCGTTTCCGCCAGCATGGCGATGCAGGCCAGTCCGCACTCGTTGATTTCGCTCTGCAAGACCGGCGTAGGAAGGGTGTTTTCCATACGTAGTGATATCCCTGACTTATTCGTTAATAAAAAATAAAGAGTGCGAATGCCATAGCAGCCAATCATCTGCATGCTGCCGGAGGGTGCGCTCAACGATCGCCGGCATGGCGCGGCCGACCTGCTCTGCAACGATCGGTTCTTCGATGTGAATGCGGATGCCGCGATCGAAATAAAGCGAATAGCACACCACCTGAGCCCGCAACGCCCGGGAAAGCCGAACGATACCGCTGTGCAAATGCGCCGGCCGGCCGAACAGATGGCAGGCCAGTTTCGCCGCAGCATCCTGCTTGCCGTTCAGGGTGTAATCAGGCGTGATGTCCGGGAAAAGGATGATGTTGCGCCGATGTTCCGCCGCTTCCAGCATCGCCTGCGACAAGGTGCCGGCGATATGCCGCGGATCGTCGTGAATCGAGCAATAGTCGAGCCGCTGCCGCCATTCGTTTTCCGGCGATCGCCGCGCAAACTCCTGCACATCGCCGGAAACGATCACCGTTGCCCGCCCGGGATAAACACCCGCGCCGACCAGCGTCGCCAACACGTCGGAGACCGTATGCATCGGCGCCAGCAACACCGGCACGCCCGCACGATGCAGCGGCGCCACAACCCGATCAAGCTGCGCGGAACAGTCCGCCAAATGATTCATCAACACCGTATTGCGGGCATAGACCGCCGCGACATCCAGCCACTGCCGCCGCTGCATCAGCCAGGCGAAATCCAACTTGCCCTCACCCAACAGGCTTTGGCGATTCGCCAGCGCTACCGCATGCCGGTGGCGAAAGCGACGCTGCGGTCTGCTTCCTCTCAACCGCCGGCACACCGCCAGCCACAGGCGATAATCCACACGCCGCAGCAGCGCACACGTCAGGCGGTTGCCCATCCCGGCACCGGCAGCCGAGAAGCGAGCCACGGCGTCCAGGCCGTTGCGCCAGGCCAAATACCCCCGAACCGCGAGCAGCCGCATCAGGGGACCAGCGGCTTATCGTGCTGCAACAGCGACAGCAGCTGCTGGCTGAAAGCGGAAAACTCACGATCTTGCAGCGCAAGCCATTTGCGATTGACGATAAAACTGGGGGTCGCGTTGATCTGGTAATAGCGGCTCACTGCCGTCATATACGCCAACAGCTCTTTGACCCGCTCAGACTCTCTGGCCTGCTGATAGGCGGCTTCGTCGATGCCGTTGGCCTTCAGCCAGGCGCTGAGCTGTTTGTCGTCCGCCAGGTTGAGATTTTCTTTGATAATGGCGCGGTAAGCGGCGGGGCGATGCTGCGCTTCGATCCCCATGATCGTCAGCGTGGCGAACAGGGGCGCAAAAGCCGCCATGCCGGCTTGACTGTCGTCGCTGAGGTGCAAGCGCACCAACTTGGCCTCCGCCGGTAAACTTTTTTCCAGCTCGGCCACGCCGCTTTCGTTGACTTCACAATAGTGGCAGGCATAAGAGAAGACTTCGACAATGGTATTATCGTCTTGCAACGGGCCTTGCTCGATTTTTTCCGGGGAGATAAAGCTCAGGCTTTCCGCCTCCGGCGGTTGCATGACGTAATGCTGAAAATAAAGCGCGGTCAAAAAAGAAGAGGCAAAAATAATAACGAGCGTATAGCTGATAAAAAGCAAGGGACGTTTATACATAACGGACGCATCCTGCGCATATATTAATATTCACCTGGCAGAGTGAACACGTGAAAAAGAGTTAATACCGTAAATAATGAGGACGTAAAGACGACTTTGTCGCCCGGTATCAGGCGGGACAACGCAAACGTTGCCCGCCTGCCCACCGCTAATCTAAATGCAGGGGGTCAACCCGCATCAGCTTGGCGTGGTTGGGTTAGACGGGCAGCTTGCTACCGGCGCAGGGTAATAGAACTTCTGTACGCCACCGAATTTGTTCGCACAGGTTTTCACCAGCTGGCAGGTGCGGTTGTTGCCGCTGCCCACCCAGGCAAACTCCTTGGTACACACAAAAGTACCGCCGACGATGTTTTCCGCTTCTGACAGATTGATTTTCTTCATTACAATATCCTTATTTATATTAAAACATAAACACACTACCCATTACTCTGTCGGCAGACAGAGCAATTCTTCAATACATTTCAAAGACATTTAATAAATAACAATGAGAGCACTTCGGGAAAAAGCATAGCCATCCCAAACGAGCAGATCAATACAATTATTTACACTGCAAGTTAAAGTTAATCGAATAAGTAACCCTCTATTACGGGACTATTCCAATTTAAATTGGACCAAAAACAAGAAAGCCAGACCAACTCCTGTTACAGCAAGGAAAACAAAAAAGGATAATTCTCAATAAAATGAAAAATAAAATAAGAAAAAATCAGATCTGACCAGTTGGCAATGACGTGCAACACGCTGAAAAGATTGCTTCCTGCCGCGCCGGATTTACACTGGGCAGCAGGACTCTCACTCTACAGGATGCCCATGCTCGCCACTCACGAATACGCCAACGACCTGATTCTGTTTGCCCTGATTGTCGACTGCGGCTCGTTCAGCAAGGCCGCCGAGAGCGCCGGCATCACCAGCTCGGTGGTCAGCAAACGCATCGGGCGGCTGGAAAAATCGCTGGGCGCCCGGCTGTTGTACCGCACCACCCGCAGCCTGACGCTGACCGAAAGCGGCCAGACGCTCTACCAGCAGGCCAAAGAGATCGGCGCCAAAGTGCAGGAGGCGCTGTACGCCGTCAGCGAAAAGAGCGAAGAATTGACCGGCGCCATTCGCATGTCGGTGCCGACCATCTCGGGCGAGCTGCTGCTGAGCGAGAGCGTGGCGGAATTTTGCGCTCTGCACCCCAACCTGAAAGTCGAGATGCGGCTGGAAAATCGCTTTGTCGATCTGGTGGAAGAAGGTATCGATCTGGCGATCCGCACCGGCACCATGCCGGATTCGAGCCTGATTGCCCGGCCGATCTTCGATTCCCGCTGGGTGATCGTCTGCTCGCCGGAATACCTGGAAAGCCACCCGGAACCGCGCAGCGCCGAAGACCTGCTCGACCACAACTGCCTGACCTACACCTACCAGGAAAGCGGCACCGCCAACTGGCTGATGAAACGGCCGGGGCGCAACGAAATCTACGAGCTGCAGGTTAACGGCAACCTGTCGGCCAACAATGCGCGAGCGATCCGCAAAGCGGTGATCGGCGGCCACGGCATCGCCATGGTGCCGCGCTGCATGGTGTATGAAGATTTGCAGGACGGCAAACTGACGGAGATCCTGGCCGGCCACTGCGGCAAGGTATTGGGCATATACGCCGTCTATCCTTACACCCGCAATCTGCCGTTAAAAACCCGCTTGCTGATCGAACATATCATCGGTTCCTACCAAAATATCAGCCACTATTTTTGAATTTTCCCCTCTGATTATTTCCCTGCGGCCGCAAAAGACCGCAGGGATTACCGCATTTTTGGACATAATCTATTGAACATTACCGCTTAATTAATGTGAGCCTGCGCATTCATCACACAAAAATACTTCTTATCAATATGATTTTTAAGCAGTTAATTTAACCCCTTCTGCCGGCCAGTTTCCTACCGCCGGCGCCGTTCGCCGATGTTAAAAAAATACCGCATGGCATCGTCGCCAACGTTGTGATTAGAATGAAAATGTTGCGCCAATTAACCTTTCAGTTACATATCTCTGCCCATAAAAATAATAACCCTGAGGATCTTATGCCCCTGCTTTTCAGTATTGCGCCCATCGTCCTGCTGATATGGATGATGACCAAAAGGAATGGCGTGCCCTCTTATCTGGCCCTGCCGCTGACGGCCACCGTGGTATATGCCCTGCAGCTCTGGTGGTTCGATGCCTCACTGCGGCTGCTACATGCCAATATCATCACCGCGCTGGTCTCGACGCTGACGCCGATCACCATCATTGCCGGCGCCATTCTGCTCAACAAACTGATGCAGGTAAGCGGCGCGGAAAACGTGGTGCGCCGCTGGTTGGAAGCCGTTAGCCCCAACCCGGTGGCCCAACTGATGATTATCGGCTGGGCGTTCGCCTTTATGATCGAGGGCGCCAGCGGCTTCGGCACTCCGGCCGCCATCGCCGCGCCGATTCTGGTCGGGCTGGGCTTCAACCCGCTGCGCGTCGCCCTGCTGACGCTGGTGATGAATTCGGTGCCGGTTTCCTTCGGCGCCGTGGGCACCCCCACCTGGTTCGGCTTTGCCAACCTCGGCCTGTCGGACGCCAGCCTGCTGGAGATCGGCCGGCAAACCGCGCTGATCCACGTTGTCGCCGGCTTCGTCATTCCTCTGCTGGCGCTGCGCTTTATCGTTTCCTGGCAGGATATCCGCCGCAATCTGCCGTTTATCTTGCTCAGCGTGCTGAGCTGCACCGCCCCCTATCTGCTGCTGGCCCAGGTGAACTATGAGTTCCCGGCGCTGGTCGGCGGCGCTCTCGGCCTGGCGCTGTCGGTGCTGCTGGCGCGCGGCGGCATTGGCCTCGCCCGCGCGGAAAAACCGCAGAACGCCGCGCAGGCGGTGCCGTTCATGCAGGTGGTCAAGGCGATGACGCCGACCCTGCTGCTGATTGCTATCCTGATAGTGACGCGCATTCACCAGTTGGGCCTCAAGGCGCTGCTTAACACCACCACGCTGCTGTGGCAGGAAAACCTCGGCTGGCTCGGGGAGCTGCGCATCAGCCAAGCGCTGATCGTCGAACTGCGGCAAGTGCTGGGCACCTCCGCCGCGGCCGGCTACAAAACGCTGTATGTCCCGGCGCTGATCCCGTTTCTGTTGGTGGTGGTGTTGTGCATTCCGCTGTTCCGTCTGAATGGCGGCCAGGTGCGGCAAATGTTCAGCGAAACCGGCGGACGCATCACGCGCCCCTTTATCGCCCTGTTCGGCGCGCTGGTCATGGTCAATCAGATGATGCTGGGCGGCGACAACGCGCCGGTGATCCTGATCGGGAAAGCGTTGGCGGCGCTGACCGGCGACAGCTGGCTGCTGTTCTCTTCGTTCCTCGGCGCGCTGGGCTCGTTCTTCTCCGGTTCCAACACCGTTTCGAACCTGACCTTCGGCGGCATTCAGCAATCGATCGCCCAGAGCAGCGGCCTCGACGTCAATCTGACGCTGGCCTTGCAGTCCGTCGGCGGCGCCATGGGCAACATGGTGTGCCTGAACAACATTATCGCGGTCTGTTCGATCCTCGGGATCGGCAACGCCGAAGGCAAAATTATCAGAAAGACCGTACTGCCGATGCTGGCGTACGGCGGGATTGCGGCCGGTATGGCGGCGATCCTCACGCTCTGACCGACAACTCGTTATCGCAAGCAAGACAAGAAGGTAAACACTATGATCATCTCCGCGTCAACCGACTACCGGGCCGCCGCCCAGGCCAAACTGCCGCCGTTTCTGTTTCACTATATCGACGGCGGGGCCTACGCGGAGCATACGCTGAAGCGCAATACCGCAGATCTGGCCGATATTGCCTTGCGCCAGCGCGTGCTGCGCAATATGTCCGAACTCAGCCTGGAGACCACGCTGTTCGGCGAGCAGTTGGCGATGCCGGTGGCGCTGGGGCCGGTGGGGCTGACCGGCATGTACGCCCGCCGCGGCGAAGTGCAGGCCGCGCGCGCCGCGGCCAAAAAAGGCATTCCGTTCACGCTGTCCACCGTGTCGGTCTGCCCGATCGAAGAGGTGGCGCCGGCGATCGATCGGCCGATGTGGTTCCAGCTTTACGTGCTGAAAGATCGCGGCTTTATGCGCAATGCGCTGGAGCGCGCCAAGGCCGCCGGCGTGAAAACGCTGGTGTTCACCGTCGACATGCCGGTGCCCGGCGCCCGTTACCGCGACGCCCACTCGGGGATGAGTGGCCCCAACGCCGCCCTGCGCCGCGTGCTGCAGGCGTTTACCCATCCGCAGTGGGCCTGGGATGTCGGCCTGTTCGGCAAGCCGCACGATCTGGGCAACGTCTCGGCCTACCGCGGCAAACCCACCAGCCTGGAAGACTACATCGGCTGGCTGGGCGCCAACTTCGATCCGTCGATTTCCTGGAAAGATCTGGAGTGGATCCGCGAATTCTGGGACGGCCCGATGATCATCAAAGGCATTCTGGATCCGGAGGACGCCAAAGACGCGGTGCGCTTCGGCGCCGACGGCATCATCGTCTCCAACCACGGCGGCCGCCAGCTGGACGGCGTGCTGTCGACCGCGCGCGCCATGCCGGCGATCGCCGACGCGGTGAAAGGCGACATCACCCTGCTGGCCGACTCCGGTATCCGCAGCGGCCTGGACGTGGTGCGCATGATCGCGCTGGGCGCCGACAGCGTGCTGCTGGGGCGCGCCTTCGTCTATGCACTGGCGGCGGCCGGCGAAGCCGGGGTGGCTAACTTGCTGGATCTGATCGACAAAGAGATGCGCGTCGCCATGACGCTCACCGGCGCGAAAACCATTGCGGAGATCAACGCCGGAACGCTGGTCAGAAACGCCTGAATCAAAGCGGCTGTACCCCTTCCGGGTAGGCGTTGTAGCTCATCTTGCTGATGAACGCCCCGGCCGGTGACACCAACACCCGGCCGGCGGCGTCCAACCCGAGGAAGGTGCCGGTGCAGCGCCCGGAGACAAAGTCGAAGAAGAACACCGAGCACACCGGGATAATCTTTTCCCGGAAGGTGAACAAGAACATCTCGTCCTCAAACTTGTAGTAAGTGGCGTAATCCATGTCGCCGTGCCCGAACTGCTCGCCGCGCAGGTTTTGCCAGGCATAACGCTCGGTGTTGACGTAGAAGTGCTCGTAGTAATGGTTGGGGCTGTAAACGTTCAGCGTGCGATAACCGATCAGCTCGCGGGTCAGATGCGGCGCGATGCCGCCCGGCGTGACGCCGGCAATCAGCCCAACGTGGAAGCTTTGCTTGAGGCGGGATCCCTTTTCCACCGTTTGTTCGGGCAACAGCGTGCTGCGCACCAGCAGCGCCCGGCCGCTGTCGCGGTTGAGCACCAGCGTCAGGCATTCGTTGCCCGGCGTCTGCAGCGGAATATTGAAGAAATAGCGCGCGGCGGAGGTTTGCACCTCTTCGTAAGCGTCCTCGCCGCTCTCCCCGCCCCAGGCCCACAGCACCCGCTGCCGATCGGCACTGAAGCGCAGCGTGATTTCCCCGCCGCCTTCAAAGGCGATCTGCAACGTTTTGCCACGCCAGTCCTGAGTGCCCGGCAGCCGGTTGGTGTCGATGCCGCGCGCGAAATCGTCGTAATTCTTCCAGTCCGGTTCGGCATTTTGATTCAGTACGGATTGTTCTGCTGACATCTTCGCTCTCCTTGATTGAATGGGATGAAAACCGCCTCAAACGTCGGCGACGCTCGCCGGTTTCACCGCTCTGCGGCTCACCACCGCGGGGGCGGTTTCATCGAGAAAACAACTCAGTACGCCGGCGCACACGGCGCCCGCGGCCGCCAGCCACATCACGCTGACCAGCCCGTAGCGATCGGCGATCAGCCCGGCGATAAACGGCGCCAGACAGCCGCCAATCACCTCGCCAATCCCCATCACCAGCCCCAACGCGGTGGCGATGCGGGCCGGCGATACCGTTTCCGACGGGATGGTGGCCATAAACAGCGTGAAGCAGCCAAGGCCGGTATAAGACAGGAACACCAGCACGCCCAGCAGCCACGGGTTATCGACGTAGCTCAAGAACAGCGGGCAGCACACCGCCAGCAGCGAAAAGAAGATCAGCGTCGGCTTGCGGCCGAGGCGATCGGAAATCGCCGGCACCGCCACGCCCCAGAACACCCAGGCGGCGCCGATGGCGCTCATGATGCCGCCCATCGTGCCTTCGCCGAAGCCGCGGTCGGTCACCAAAAAGTTGGGGGTGAAGGTTATGATGATCATGAACCAGGTGACGAACACGCAGGAGATCAGAATGCACAGCGCCACGTTCTTGATTTTGAACAGCTCGCCGTAAGCGGCCTTGCCCGCCGACTTACCGGCCGCCGGCGCGGCGCTGAAAGCGGGATCCTTCTTGCCGTTCACATAGCGATAGATCAGCCACGCCAGAATGATGCCCGGCACGGCGGTCAGGTGAAACGCCATGCTCCAGCCCCACTTCTGCGCCAGATAGATGATCAGCGGCGGCGCGATAATGCCGCCCAGCAGCCCCGGCGCCGCGCCCTGGATCAATCCCATGTTGAAACCGCGGCGCTGCGGCTGCGATTTTTCCACCATCAACGACTGTGCGATCGGCAATACCGGCCCTTCGGCGATCCCCATCAACGCTCGGAAGATCAATAGCATGGCAAAGCCGCTGACCAACCCCGACAGCGCGGAGAACAGCGAAAACACCAGGATCGACAAGATCAGCATCGGTTTACGGATATTAAAACGATCGGCTATCGCCCCCAGCCCGGCGCCAGACAGCGCCCAGGTTAACGCCAGCACCGCCGACAGCGTGCCGAGATGCACGTTGCTGAGCTTGAGGTCGGCGGCAATCATCGGAAACAGAAACGAGATGGTCAGACGATCGACGAACACACAGCCGAAAACGAAAAATAAAATAATCAGCAACCGGTTCTCTTCACTTAATGCGCTGCGAGGCTCTGGCGATGTATTCATAGCGTCATGTGTCCATAAGTTAACTTATGAATGGCAAGCCGCCATGGCATAAGTGTGTTAAGCGTGCGGCCAAGAGAGATATTGGCCCTCCGTCACGACAACAACTCATTAACATGTTAATGACATAAAATTATCGCAAGCCGGCGGTCTGTCAACCGGCGCTCTCCGAGAGACAAATGAAATTCTGAACGGGTACTATTTCAATATCGCATTATCACCTTCAGGTTATTTATCCTTCTGTTCTTGATACATATAAAATAATGTCCGGTACTTTCTTGCGATTAAAAAAAGCCTGTTTGCGCGTTATTTGCGAATAATCCCATCGATGACGCTTCAGGTTTATTAATTTTTCATCGGCATTGAATGATCCCCGCACGCGCTTCAGAGCCATTTTTATCTATTGAATCATCTAGTTTTATTTTAAGGCCGCAGAAAAAACTAACTCTTACGAGGGAAAGTCCAACGGCGGGGTTATATAACCCCGTCTGGACAATAGCAAAAGCGCAGAGCGTGACGTAAATCACGGCAATCATGTCGTATCCTGCAAGGTAATTATGCTCGCAACAGCAATTATCTATTGCGATTAGGGCTGTTTATCTCAATTAATCGCCATGCAACACTTCGTGCCATCGTTCGACACCGCGCCGCAAGGCCTGAGACGGAGTGACACATGAGCATCGAAAGACTAACCCGGGAGCCGCTTTCCATCGGCATTGAGCTGCCGTTGGACAATGATTGGTCCACCAGCGGGCAGCTGAAACGCCAGCAGGACGGGCGGCCGTTCGGCGTGCCGGACATGAGTGAACACGCTGCGCGCATCAAGCTGGCCGATGAGCTCGGCTTTCGCGCCGCCTGGGTTCGCGACGTGCCGCTGTACGATCCTGACTTCGGCGACGCCGCGCAGGTGTTTGAGACCTTTACCTACCTCGGCTACCTGTCCAGCCTGACGCGCAATATTCTGCTCGGTACCGCGGCCGTGGTGCTGCCGCTGCGCCAGCCTTGGCTGGTGCGCAAAGCGGCTTCCACGCTGCAAACGCTGAGCGGCGATCGTCTGCTGCTCGGCGTCGCCAGCGGCGATCGCCCCGTGGAGTACCCGCTGTTCGGCGCCGATTACGCCGCGCGCGGTGAAAACTTCCGCACCAGCGTCGGCATTCTCAAAGGTGAAGCCGACAGCGCGCTCCAGCCCGGATTGCGCCTGCTGCCGGCCACGCCGCCGCCGCCGCTGCTGGTCGCCGGGCTGGCGCAACAAACGCCCGAGTGGGTGGGCAAAAATATGGATGGCTGGCTGTCGTATCCCGGCACGCCTGCGGACCACGTTTCGCGAGTCAAACTCTGGCGTAACGTAGCCGGTGACAAGCCCTACGTCAGCTTTATTCATCTCGACCTCACCGATAACGCCGACGCGCCGATTCAGCGCCATCGCTTCGGCATCAAGAGCGGCCGCAATGGATTGATTCAGGAACTGAGCGCCATGCGTGACGCCGGGGTCAACCACATCGGCCTGCATTTCCGCCGCAACCAGCGGCCGCTGGAAGAGACGATGCAGGAGATCGGTCAACTGGTGTTGCCGGAATTCCATCGCGCCTGACGCCCGCTTTAGCCCGCTATTCCGACCTGAGCGGGTCTTTGCCCCGTTACCGGGGCTTTTTTATTTCCGCCGCTGCTAGTTCATAACAACTCAGTCTAATCCCTGCGGCCAAACGGCGGCATGATGACGGGGCAACGAGCCACCATGAGGAATGAGCAATGACGGCAAAACTGACAGAAGCGGGCTTTTGGCGCAAAACCGCCGACTCTTCATCGCTGCGCGAGCCGCGCGTGCTGATCAGAGTCTACGTCGACGAAGGCGAGATTGACCGCGCCATCGCGTTTTACGAGCAGCTGCACGGCGTGAAAGCGGATATGCGTTTCGACTTTCCCGAACATCGGCTGGTGCTGGCGGCGGTGGGGCCGTTTCTGATCCTGGAAGGCTCGGAAGAAAGCCTGCGTCCTTTCCGCAGCACCGTCGGCACGTTGCTGGTCGATGACATTTATCCTTACCACCAGCGACTGCTGGCCGCCGGGGCCGATATCTTCTTTGGCCCGGTGGAAGTGCCCACCGGCGCCTGTTTCAATGCGCGCCTGCCGGACGGCACGATTATCGAATACGTGCATCACCGGCCGCGCGCGGACGAATAAGCCGCCTCAAGGGAGCGCCGGCGTCATGGCGTAACCGCGCAGATCCTTGCGCAGGCTGACCATGTACAACACGATCACCGCCGAGAACGGCAGGCCGCACAGCACCACCGCGGTCTGCATCGCGCTGAAACTGCCGGCGTACAGCAACCCGGCGCAGATCAACGTGGTGACCGCCGCCCAAAATACCCGCAGCCAGGCCGGCGCGTCATCGTGGGCGGAACCGCCCTGGCAGGAGAGGTTCGCTATCATCAGCGTGCCGGAATCAACCGGCGTCAGGAACAGCACGAAACTGATCACCACCACAAAACCGGCGGTCAGCTGGGTATAGGGCAGGTATTCGAACAGCTTGAACACCGCCATCGGCGGATCGCTTTGCGCCACCTGCCCGAGGATCGCCTGCCCGCCTTCCAACACCAGGCTGATGGCGGTATTGCCGAAGATCGACAGCCACGCCAGCGTGAAGCCCAGCGGGATCAGCAACACGCCGAAGATCAATTCACGAATGGTGCGCCCTTTGGAAATGCGCGCGATGAACAGCCCGACAAACGGCGCCCACGCCACCCACCAGGCCCAATAGAACAACGTCCAGGCGCCCTGCCACTGGCGCGCCTTGCCGTACAGATACATATCGAAGCTGCGGCTGACGAGCGAGGTCAGATAATCCCCAATGTTCTGCAACATGCCGTTGAGCAGGTTCAGCGTCGGGCCGGCCAGAAACACGAACAGCAACAGCAGGCACAGGAAGCCGACGTTGATGTTCGACAGCATGGCAATGCCCTTCTCGACGCCGGTGACCGCCGCCAGCGTGGCCACCACCATCATCACCACGATCAGCGCCAGCAGCACGCCGGTGCTTTGCGGGATATCGAACAGGTAGAACAGCCCCGAGTTCACCAGCAGCGCGCCGATCCCCAGGTTGGTTACCATCGAAATCACCGTCACCAGAATGCCGAAGCTGTCCACCAGATGGCCGGCGCCGCCGTGGGTGCGCTCGCCGAAGATCGGGTATAACGCAGAGCGCAGCGCCAGCGGCAGGCCGCGGCAATAGGCGAAATAGGCCAGCGCGGTGGCGATCAGCGCATACAGCGCCCAGCCGTGCAGCCCCCAGTGCAAAAAGGTCAGCGCCATCGCCTGCCGCGCCGCCTGCACGGTGCCGCCGCTGCCTTCCGGTGGCGACAAAAAATGATCCAACGGTTCATAGGCGCCGTAGTACACCAGCGCAATGCCGATGCCCGACGAGAACAGCATCGCCACCCACGAGGGATAGCTGAACTGCGGCGGTTCGTCATCCTGGCTGAGGCGAATATGGCCGAAGCGCGACAGCGCCAGCCAGAAGACGAACACCATGCAGGCGACCATCAACAGCATGTAGTACCAGCCGAACACGTCGGCGACCCAACTTTGCGCGACGTTCAACCACTGTTTGCTGGCTGCGGGAAACAGCACGACCAGCGATCCCAGCAGCAGGATCACTGCCGCCGAGCCGAAAAATACCGGAACATTCAATCTGACAGGTTCTTCGTCAAGCGATGGAGGAGTTTTTGTTGTCATTGGCAGGCTTCCATGATGCGAAAGACAGACGATTTAAATGCAACCTTTGATTAACATTTTATCGTCATTTATTTGACACTTCCGCAGCATATAGAGTATTGATTGACCGTTCAATCAATCAAATTCAAAGTGTGATTGGCCTATCAGTTGGGGAAAATATGTACCGCAGAGACATTCCTGAGCAGCGCAAGGAGCAGTTGATTAACGCCGCCTTCGAAACCATCAGCGTGGTGGGGTTGGCCGGCGTCACCCTGTCGCAGGTGGCGAAAGAAGCCGGGCTGTCGACCGGCATCGTCAGCCACTATTTTGGCGATAAGGAGGGATTGTTGAGCGCGACCATGCGCAAGATCCTGCGCGATCTGCGCGACGCGGTGGCCGAGTGCCGCGCTCAGGCGGCGAGCGACAGCCAGTCGCAGCTGTGCGCCATCATTCAGGGCAACTTCCACCCCAGCCAAACCAACGCCATTTCCATGCGCGCCTGGCTCGACTTCTGGGCCGCCAGCATGCACCAGCCGGTGCTGCGCCGCCTGCAGCGCGCCAACGATCGGCGGCTCTATTCCAATATATGCAGCCAGTTCCGCCGCGAGCTGCCGCTGCAGCAGGCGCGCGATGCGGCGCGCGGGCTGGCGGCGATGATCGATGGGCTTTGGCTGCGCGGCAGCCTGGCCGGCGGCGAGACAGACCTAAAGCAGGACTGCCGCATCGCCTGCGACTACGTGGCGCAGCGGCTCAACGCCGCTCAGCCGCTGAGGTGAACGTGAACGGCTCCGTCAGTGCGGTTCCTGCTCTTCGCTGTACTGGGTTTGCCACATGGCGGCGTAGCGGCCGTTCGCGGCCAGCAACGCCTCGTGCCCACCGCGCTCGACGATCTCCCCCGCCTCCAGCACGATAATTTCATCGGCATCCACCACGGTGGAGAGCCGATGAGCGATCACCAGCGTGGTGTGGTTGCGGCTCACCTCGCGCAGGTGCCCCTGGATTTCGCGCTCGGTCTGGGTATCCAGCGCGCTGGTCGCCTCGTCAAACACCAGGATGGCCGGATTTTTCAGAATGGTGCGCGCAATCGCCACCCGCTGCTTTTCCCCGCCCGACAGCTTCAGCCCGCGCTCACCCACCCGGGTGTCGTAACCGTCGGGCAGACCGACGATAAAATCATGGATATGCGCCAGCCGCGCCGCCCGCTCGATATCTTCATCGCTGGAGCCGGTTTTGCCGTAACCGATGTTATAACGCAACGTATCGTTGAACAGCACCGTATCCTGCGGCACGATGCCGATCGCCTGCCGCAGGCTGGCCTGGGTCAGTTGGCGAATGTCCTGGCCGTCGAGGGTAATGGCGCCCCCCTGCACGTCGTAAAAGCGGAACAGCAGGCGCGACAGCGTGGACTTGCCCGCGCCGGAGGCGCCGACCACCGCCACCGTGTGGCCCGCCGGAATGGTAAAACTCACCTGCTTGAGGATCGGCCGACGCGTGTCGTAACCGAAGCTGACCGCGTCGAACCTCACTTCGCCGCGATCGAGGCGCAGCGGCTGCGCATCCGGGCTATCGACGATCTCACGCGGTTCCTGCAGCAGATCGAACATGTTCTCCATGTCGATCAGCGCCTGACGCACCTCGGAATAAATAAAGCCGAAGAAGTTCAGCGGCTGATACAGCTGCAGCAGATAGGCGTTGACCAGCACGAAGTCGCCGACCGTCATCGTCCCCTGCGTAATGCCCCGCGCCGCCATGGTCATCATCACGATCAGTCCGATCGAGATAATGGCGGTTTGCCCCAGGTTGATCGCCGTAAAACTGAATTGGTTCTTGATGGCGGCGTATTCGTACAGCCGGCGCGACAGGTCGAAACGCTCGGCCTCGAACTCTTCATTGCCGAAGTACTTCACGGTCTCATAGTTCAGCAGGCTGTCGATGGATTTGCTGTTGGCGTCGGCGTTGGCCTTGTTGAGCTCGCGGCGAAAGCGGGTGCGCCAGCTGACCGCCAGCACGGTGAACAGGATGTAGCAACCGACCGTCGTCAGGATCGCCAGCGCGAACCAGCCGTTCAGCATATGCCACATGATCGCCGTGACCAGCGAGAGCTCGAACAGGATCGGCACGATGGAGAACAGCAGCCGCGACAGCACCGTGGACACCGCCTGAGTGCCGCGCTCGATGGACAACGACAATCCGCCGGTCTGGCGCTCCAGATGGAAACGCAGGCTCAGCGCATGCAGCTGGCGGAACACCCGCACGCCCAACAGGCGCGTGGCGTTCTGGCTGACGTGGATAAACATCACGTTGCGCAGTTCCTCAAACAGCGCGCCGCCCACCCGCGCCACGCCGTAGGCGACGATCAGCCCCAGCGGCACCGCCAGCATTTTCGCCGTCTCGCCGCTCAGCGCATCGACCATCGCTTTATAAGCCAGCGGCACCAGCGTGGTGCTGACCTTGGCCGCCACCATGAACACGAAGGCCACCACCAGATACCAACGCAGCCGCGGGTTATCTTTCGGCCACAGATAGGGCAGCAGGAATTTCAGCAAACGGGAACGATCCATCATGTAATATTCATCTTCTCGGTCGGGATCGCGGCGCACAGCCGCGCGGGGTTATGAGTTTGGCCTGGCCGGCGGCGAACGCCGCACCATTCCGTTTTCCTGCAGCGATAACTCAGCATCATCCGTCAGGAGAAGCGGCGGCGGCTCGGGCAAAGTTCAGGCATGGAGGAGACAATCACATGACCCAGACGTATGCAAAGCGTTTTGCGCTGGTCTTTGACTATATCGACCGCCACCTGGACGAGGCGCTCACCGTCGAAAAACTGAGCGAAGTGGCCCACTTTTCGCGCTTTCACTTTCAACGCCAGTTTAGTGCGTATTGTGGCATCTCGGTGTGGCGTTATATCCAGTGGATGAGGCTCAAACGCGCCTCGTACCGCCTGGCGTATAACCCGCTGGAGCCGGTGATTGACATCGCGCTGGACGCCGGTTTTCAAAACCCGGAGTCCTTCAGCCGCGCCTTCAAACAGGCGTTCAGCCAAACGCCAAGCCAGTTTCGCAAACGGCCGGCCTGGATCGATTGGCAACAGCGCTTTCCCGAGCCGAAACACAAAAGGAAACAACCCATGAAGGTAGACATTCTCGACTTCCCGGCCACGCCGGTGGCGATGATCGAACATCGCGGCCCATCCGCGCTGGTCAACGAAACCGCCGCACGCTTTATCGAGTGGCGCAAAACCAGCGGCCTGTCGCCGGTCAGAAGCAGCCGCACTTACGGTATCGCGCCGCACGATCCGGCCACCACCGAAGCGCAGGACTTCCGCTTCTACATCTGCGGAGAGGTCACTGCGCCGATCCCGGAGGACAACGCCTTCGGCGTGGTGAACAGCACGCTGCCGGCCGGGCGCTGCGCGGTGCTGCGCCATCTCGGATCGCTGGATGGGCTCTCGGAAAGCGCCCGCTATCTTTACAGCGAGTGGTTGCCGGCCAGCGGCGAGGAGCTGCGCGATTTCCCGCTCTATTTCCACTACCACAACTTCGTGCACGAGGTAGCGGAATATGAACTGGTGACCGATCTTTATCTGCCGCTGAAATAGCTGACATCCGGCCCCGCAAGGAGCCGGATTGACGTTAACAGGACGGCGACGATCCCTGCGGCGGCAGATAGCGCTGCGGATCGAGCGCGGTGGCGCGGTAGCGGATCTGGAAATGCAGGAACACCGAATCGGTACCGGTGCTGCCCATGGTGCCGATCTTCTGCCCCGCTTTCACATCCTGGCCGTTGCGCACCAGCGTGGTGTCGTTGTGCGCATAGGCGGTAATAAAGTCTTCGCCGTGCTTAATCATGATCAGGTTGCCGTAGCCGCGCAGCTGGTTGCCGACGTACACCACTTTGCCCTTGGCGGAAGCATAGATCGGCTGGCCGCGTTTACCGGCGATGTCGATGCCCTTGTTGCCGCCATCGGCATTGGAGTACGCCTGCACGATTCGGCCGCTGGTCGGCCAGCGCCAGCAACGTGCGGCGCCCGGCGGCGGCGTTTGCTTGGCGATCGCGGAGGAAGATGTTTTACGGCGCGTGGCGGCGGTTTTGGTCGGCGCGCCGCCGCTCAGCCGCAGCTTTTGCCCCACTTCCAGATTATAGGGCGGGCGTATCTTGTTGATTCTGGCCAGATCGCTGACTTCGCTGTCGGTGATCCAGGCGATGTAATACAGCGTATCGCCCCGTTTGACGGTGTAGGACTTGCCGGTGTAGCTGCCCTTCGGCAGTTTGTCGTAGTCGCGGTTGTAGGTGTTTTTACCCGAACATCCGGCCAACAACAGCCCCAATGTCAGACACACCGCGATGCGGCGCCACCTCGCCAGCTTGCTTCCTGTGCTCAAATCCTGTCCCCAATCGTCTTTTCGGTTCTGATACGCCTCAGCCGCACAGTGTAACATTTGCGCCGGGTCAGTCAAAAACCCCCAGACGGTCTATGCTAAACAGGTAAGGATGACTGATTAATTACCCAACGACGAAATGGAGTACTGTCATGTTGAACCTCGACCGCAATAATCTGCCCCTCCTGAGCGAAGAACTGCTCAAAAAGCAACGCACCACCCTGCTGATCATCGCCTTCCTGCTGCTGGCGGGCGGCATACTGTGCCTGGTCAACCCTTTCGCCTCCGGCGCGGCGCTGAGCATCGTGGTGGGCGTCCTGCTGCTGTTGAGCGGCGCCGGGCTGATTATCGCCATGATCGCCAACCGGGCGCAGAATACCTGGCCGATGATCGGCGGCATTCTGCTGGGCGTGGCTTACCTGATTATCGGTTATGTGTTCATCACCAGCCCGCTGGCGGGCATTCTGGCGCTGGCGGTGTACCTTGCCGTGCTGTTCGCGCTCGGCGGCATCGCGCGCCTGGCAGCCGGCTATATGCGCCGCGGATTGCCGGGCAACTGGCTGCAGTTCGTCATTGGCGTACTCGATTTGATCATCGCTTGGATGCTGATCGGCTCAGGCCCGGCGGCGTCGGTCACGCTGGTGACGGCGATCGTCGGCATCGAAATGCTGGTCAGCTCCTTTGCGCTGTTCCAGGCGGCGAATCTGTTTAAACGCGCCTAACGCTACCGGCCCGCCATCGCGGGCCTCATCGCTTTTGTTGCTTCCAGACAAAACAAGGCGATACCCCCTCGGCTTGTCCGTGGTTATCTTCATCGGTAAGTGCCAATATAGGCGCAGACAAGGGAGCTGAAACCGATGACAACCCATTCCAACCCGTTGAACTCGCGGGAAGTCTGCCTGCAATTACGCCATTTCAATCAGGTAATTGGGCAACAATGCCGCAATATGGCGCGCCAAAATACCACCTGCCCGTGCTGCCTGACGGACATCGCCACCGGTTGCGACGCCGGAATCAAACTGTGCGGCCAGCAGTTGGCCAAACCCAACCCGCAAACCCCGTTATTCCGGCAGATTCGCAACTTGCTGCTCGATCTGCGCGCAGAAGCGATAGGGGTTCACAGAATTGACGTCCTAAACCGCACCAATAACGAAATATCCTGGCTGTTGCGTGAGCTGTATTTCGAGACGTTCTGATCCCGCATTTTGTCGGCGCCGCTAAAGCGAAAGCCGAAAGCGAGATACGGGCTTTTGGCGACGCGATCGTGTTCATCAATCATTAGCGTCACCGGCTCCACGCCATACAGCCTGAACTCCGCGAGCAGTCAGCGGAAGGAGCCCGTTTAAAAGCGGCTCTGGCAAAGGAAACGTCCACCGGCGCGGGGTTAACCGGCGGCAGCGGTTTTCGGCAACACGAAGTCAACCCGCCGATTCTTGGCCCGGCCCGTCGGCGTGTCGTTGGAAGCCAACGGTTCAGCCTCCCCTTTTCCCCGTTCACTCAGACGAGATTTTTCTACCCCATGTGCGATCAGCCAAACAGCCACCGCACGTGCGCGTCGCAGCGACAGATCCTGATTATATTTATCGCCGCCCACCGCATCGGTGTGTCCCTCGATCACCACGTTCCCTACCGGTTCGGCAGCGATAAATTGCGCCACCTGTCGCAGCGCAGGCTCCGCTTTAGCAGCAATCGCATCGCTGTCGAAGGCGAACAGCACATCGCTGCGCATCGATAACGTTACGGTATTTTTGCTGTCTCTGACGGAAATGTCGGCGGATTGTTTAGCCAAATCCGCTGCCTTACTCTGCAGATCAAGGACGCCGGCATTCAGCCCCGAACGCAAACCAACCAAATCCAGCCGGGTAGCCTTGAGATCGAGTATCACCGGTTTCCCCACGGACGCCGGCTCTCCGCTGTCAGCCCATGAACCCAATGACACCAGCCCAAAGGCTAACATCCCACCCACACAGGCGGCTTTCCTGAGGCCGTTCATCGCTCAACGATCCGTAATGGCTATCGGCCCGAGCGGCTCGACGTTGGCGATCGTCAGGTACACCTCTTTCACATCAGGTGGAGGCGCGGGGAAGCTGCCAAACCAGGTGGCGACATAGGGAATGCCTGAGCTTGAGCTGAATGACACGTTGGGAGAGGCCAGTGGGACATTATTGCTATCGGTAAGCAGCAGGTATTTTTTATTACCCACCAGAATGTAGAAGGATTTCTCAAGACTGCTTTTATCCAGACTGCTATACAAGCCTTGTCCATTAAGGTTGTCTTTCAACCCTTTGAAACGCACCTTGATGGTCAGGATTTCACCGTGGCGCACGGCCTCGGTCACTTGCGCTTCGGCTACGCCGCTGCTGACGATCCCGGTAGCCAACGGGGTCACGGGCGGATCCTCCGCGAACGCCATGCCGGGAAGCATTATCGAAGCAAACAGGCAGGAAATGACGAATTTTCTGACATGCTGCATGATCGGAGTCCTTATTCAGGAGGGAGTTGAAGATTGTTCTTTCAACAATCAGGCAATTCCACTGCGGTCACTCGGTCCCGGAATTATAGTAAAGCACCTCATATTCATGAGAGTTATCCCTGAAAGCGTAACCTTGGTCACGTTATGCTTGCGCATGAACTCTCACCCGTAGTGCTTATTTTGCTGAATGACCGGCTTCATACAGGCATTGCCTTCTGCTCATCCTCTCTGCTGTTCACCCCACTTTACGACCGCCGTCACACCTCGCTACCGCTAAATTGCGTTGGTTATAGAGTCGTCTACAATTCAATCGAATTACCCCCTACAACATCAGAAATTATTATTATTAGAGGTGATTATGTTACAGAAACACGAAAATGTAATAAGTATGACTGTACTAAGCCCGCAAGCCACCCAACAGCTGATGCCATCGTTCTCCTCCTTGCCCCACACGCAACACGCCGACGGCAAATATCGCCTGCGCCGTTATTCGGTCGTTAAATACCTCAACCCCAACGTCGCCGAAGTGGGGCCGCGCACCTTCATGCAGTCGGATCAGATCAACCACTTCCAAGGCAATGTGGTACGCCGCTTCGAACCTATCGACAGCGCCGTGTTGCAGAGCGCCGGCATGGCAGAGATGTGCAACCTGTTTGCAGAAAGCAACGAACTGCCGGAAGGCGCCGAGATAGAGATCCACCAGATGCGCGTGGTCGCCATCGAGAAAGACACCCAGGTGGCGCCGGAAGGCATTCACCAGGACGGTTTCGACCATATCGCAATGATCGCCATTCATCGGCACAACATCGTCGGCGGTGAAATCATGCTGTATGACGACAGCCACCACGACCCTTTCTTTAAAAAAGCGCTGGCGGACGGTGAAGCCGTGCTGCTGGCGGACAGCAAACTGTGGCACAACGCCACGCCGATCAACGCCGTGAGCCCGGAAGAAGAAGGTCATTTGGATCTCTTTGTCCTCACCGCGCGGGGGGAGAAAGCATGACCTTTACCCCCGAGCTCGCCCGCGCCCAGTTCAGCGCGCTGTCACAGCAGATCGACGGCAAACCGGCCATCTTTTTCGACGGCCCCGGCGGTGCGCAGGTTTCACGGGGCGTGCTGGAAAAAATGACCGACTACCTGGGAAGGTACAACGCCAACCTGGGCGGCCACTATTTCTCGAGCCGGGTCACCGGCGAGGTGATGGGCCAGGCGCGCGAATCGGTGCGCGCCTTGTTAAATGCGCCGTCGCCCGACAACATCGTCTTCGGCATGAACATGACCACGCTGACTTTCCATCTCAGCCGCATCATCAGCCGCGACTGGCAGGCCGGCGATGAAGTCATCGTCACCGCACTGGATCACTACGCCAACGTCTCCAGTTGGCAGCAGGCTGCCGCTGACAAAGGAGCCGCGGTGCATCAGATACCGCTGGAGAGCGCCGACTGCGCATTGGATGCCGCGAAAGTGTGCGAGCGCATCAACGCCAACACCCGTCTGGTGGCGGTCAGCTACGCCTCCAACGTCACCGGCAGCATCGTCGATATCAAAACCATCGTCGAAGCCGCGCATCGGGTCGGCGCGCAGGTGTATGTCGACGCCGTGCACTATGCGCCGCACAACCTGATTGACGTGCAGGCGCTGGGCTGTGACTTCCTGGTGTGCTCCGCCTACAAGTTCTTTGGCCCGCACGTCGGCATGGCCTACATCGCGCCGCAGTGGTTGCAGCGCCTGCGCCCTTACAAGGTCGAGCCGGCCACCGACGTCGGCCCCGGCCGTTTCGAGACCGGCACGCAAAGCTTCGAGGCGCTGGCCGGCGTCGCGGCCGCTATCGAGTATCTGGCGCAGTGGGGGACGCCGGGCGCGCCATTAAGGCAGCGTTTGCAGGAGAGCTTCGCCGCCTACCACCGGCATGAAGAGGCGCTGTGCCGCCACTTTTTGCAACGGCTGAAGCAACTCGACGGCGTGCGGCTCTACGGCCATTCACAGGCGGACAGCATGCGCCGCACGCCAACCTTCGCCCTGACCTTCAGCGGCCAGACGCCTGACGCGATCACCCGCCGCCTGGGGCAGCACAACATCTGCGCCGGCAGCGGGCATTTCTATGCGCTGGGCCTAATCCTGCAGCTGGGGTTGCAGGACGGCGGCGTGCTGCGCATCGGCATGATGCACTACAACACCCAAGGCGAAATAGACACGCTGTTTAAGGTGATCGCCGAAGATATCCTCAGTTAACTCGCCACATCGGCCCGCTCACCTTATTGAGCGGGCCATCGCGGCACGCTGGGGGTAGAATCAAGGGAATTTTATTTTAGAAATGGATTTTTACTTTGCGAAAATATGCAGTTATCGCCGCCGCATTGATGATGTCTTCCTGTGCCACGCCGGAGAAATGGGAAGCGCAAACGGCAACCCCTACGCCCCTTGAAGCGGCCAGAACCCACTGCCGGCAAGAAGCCGAACAGCGCTATCCCGTGAACCTGTCTTTGCACGCCAGCTCGCCGACCTTCTCCTCCATGACGATCAACGGCACAGAGATCCCCAACACCGGTGGCGGCGCTTTCCCCTCGGACAGCAATGAAATGCGCAGAACAGAATTCGTTAATGCCTGCATGAAATTGGAAGGATGGGAAAATAAAAATAAGGTGACGGGATTATTGGCATTTTTATTTAACTAACGGCAACACGGAATAACTCGAAATTACCGCGCTCAGACAGCGGTAATTCCGCCCTATTGATCGACACCGACAGCCTGACTATTTTGCTACGATATAACAGGTTACACCTCTCCTCCATTCAGGGCGATAATCAAACAAATGGAATAAATCAATTTATGAGTGAGAAAGACACCCCCCTAAAAAAGCCGCAGAGGCATATCAACAAAGCGGTATTCTTCACCTCTGCAGTCCTCATTTTTCTTCTGGTCGCGTTCGCCGCCTTTTTCCCCGACGTCGCTGACAAGAACTTCAAGCTTCTGCAGCAACAAATTTTCACCAACGCCAGCTGGTTTTATATTTTGGCCGTGGCGCTGATTTTGCTCAGCGTGACGTTTCTGGGGCTTTCCCGCTACGGCGACATCAAACTTGGCCCCGATCATGCGCAACCCGATTTTCGCTACCACTCATGGTTTGCCATGCTGTTTTCAGCGGGGATGGGCATCGGCCTGATGTTCTTCGGCGTGGCAGAACCGGTTATGCACTATCTCTCGCCACCGGTCGGCACGCCCGAGAGCGTCGAGGCGGCCAAACAGGCCATGCGCCTGACCTTTTTCCACTGGGGGCTGCACGCCTGGGCGATCTACGCCATCGTGGCGTTGATTCTGGCCTTCTTCAGCTATCGGCATGGCCTGCCGTTGACTCTGCGCTCTGCGCTTTATCCGATCATCGGCGACCGCATTTATGGCCCTATCGGCCACGCCGTCGATATCTTCGCCGTCATCGGCACCGTGTTCGGGGTCGCGACCTCGCTGGGTTATGGCGTGTTGCAGGTCAACGCCGGGCTTAACCACCTGTTTGGCGTGCCGATCAACGAAACCGTTCAGGTGATCTTGATCGTGGTGATTACCGGGCTGGCCACCATTTCCGTGGTTTCAGGGCTGGAGAAAGGCATACGCTTTCTGTCAGAGCTGAACCTTGGCCTGGCGCTGTTGCTCCTGGCCTTGGTCTTGCTGTTGGGGCCAACCGTCCTGCTGTTGAAATCCTTTGTGGAAAATACCGGCGGCTATCTGTCCGAGCTGGTCAGCAAGACGTTCAACCTGTATGCCTACGAGCCAAAATCCAGCAACTGGTTAGGCGGATGGACGCTGCTCTACTGGGGGTGGTGGCTCTCCTGGTCGCCTTTCGTCGGTATGTTCATCGCTCGGGTTTCCCGCGGCCGAACCATCCGCGAATTTGTCACGGGCGTGCTGTTCGTCCCGGCAGGCTTCACCCTCATGTGGATGACGGTGTTCGGCAACAGCGCCATTTACCTCATCATGGAACAGGGCGCGACAGACCTCGCCACTACGGTACAGCAAGACGTGGCGTTGGCGTTGTTTAACTTCCTGGAGCATTTCCCGTTCTCCAGCGTGCTTTCGTTTATCGCCATGGCGATGGTGATCGTCTTTTTTGTCACGTCCGCCGATTCCGGCGCCATGGTCGTAGATACGCTGGCTTCGGGCGGCTCCAGCAACACGCCGGTTTGGCAACGCATTTTCTGGGCGTCGCTGATGGGCATCGTCGCCATCGCCTTGCTGATCGCCGGGGGGCTCAGCGCGCTGCAAACCGTCACCATCGCCAGCGCATTGCCGTTCTCAGCCATCTTGCTGATATCCATTTACGGTTTGCTTAAGGCGCTGCGCCGCGACCTGACCAAGCGCGACAGCCAAAATATGGCCACCATCGCCCCCACCGCCGCCCGCAATCCTATCCCCTGGCAGCGCAGGCTGCGTAATATCGCTTATTTGCCAAAGCGCTCGCTGGTTAAGCGCTTTATGGACGAAGTCATCCAGTCGGCCATGACGCTGGTGCAGGAGGAGCTGAGTAAGCAAGGCACGCTCAGCAGTATCAACGCCACTGCGGAAGACCGCATTCGTTTCGAGGTTGATTTAGGCGATGAGCTTAACTTTATCTATGAAGTCAGACTGCGCGGCTACAGCTCGCCGACCTTCGCCCTGGCCGGGCTGGATAATGATGAACAGCAAGCCGAGCAGCACAAATATTATCGCGCGGAGATCTACCTGAAAGAAGGCGGCCAGAACTACGATGTCATGGGCTGGAATCAGGAGCAGTTGATCAACGATATTCTCGACCAGTACGAAAAGCATCTGCATTTCTTGCATCTGGTGCGCTGAATGCCGACATGCCGTCCCCAGGGGCGGCATGTACACTCCTATTATGTGCTACGTCTCTATACATATGCACACCGTCGCTTCGGCTCACACAAGTATGCATAGCCGCTTTAAGCATTCACACATAGCGCCAGAATTAGTGAGCCAACTGATGGTGGGCTGCCAGTATCCGAATTTGTTTCAAGAAACCCTGTGTCGTTGTTCCCCATAGCTCCGGCAACACATCGTTCCCCCATCGAGCACTGAATTCATCATCAAGCGAGCCCGAGTATGCCGTTTCAAATTCGACAATATCCGCGATCAAGGTGTCTATCTTCGATGATGGGTTGTCTTGAAGATAGAAGCCCATAACGCCGGGAAGAGTTGTCGCCCCTGTGATTTCGTAGCTATCCTGCCCGAAATAAATTTGTATCAGATGTTCCAGGGCGGAAAAGTTACCCATTATTTTCATCGTGTGATCTCAAAAAGTGGGGTAAGCAGTAAGGATGTAATACGGCTTGCCGTGAAAAACCTCAAAGCGTATGACAACCCTAAGATTGGTCAGTTTGATAATGTTCTGCTCGCCACGCCGTAAACCATAGCCAATTACACGTCCGGCAGAATAGTTCACGACGAGAGGCGACAAGGGACGCGTTGAGCTTCTTACCCAAATTTTTATCCATTCCTGATTATGTTTCACTGCGCCGGAAATAGCCTCTTCGGCAATACGCACGTTAGTGAATGTTGTTGCTGCCCGCATGGTAGGGATTGTAGCAAGTCTTTGCGCCAATTCATCCGGTGTCTTGGCTATATGCTTCGCAATCGTATGGCCGCCAGGTTTCGCGCCCGTCATAGACTCATGCTCAACCAGTCTTACTCTCCCCATACGAACAGAAGCAACACGCGCCGCGCCTATCGCTGCCGCAAACACCAACGGCACCGCAACATCGACCGTAAGCCCTACGTTATAAGCCGTATCATCTTCCGCGCCCAGCGTTCTAGCCAGTGCAACAGCAGATTGGTAAGTATCAGTGGTTGTCGGTTGGCCAGTAACAATTTGATTGGAGGCGGCTTTGATACTATCGAGACTATGGGTACCGACAATGACACAACCAACCTTGGTTAAAAATGTTGGGTCCGGTGCATAACACAGCGCACCAGCACCAATGAGTTCAACAACTCCACCAGCAAGCCCCAACCCGCCAAACAGGCGATTACTCAAGGTTTCCCCTTCCGTAACGCTTCTGTCTGACATAACTGCCGCCAGTTGAACCGGCGAAAGCACAGCGCTTAAACCTTCCTCTGTTGCCATGATAAATCCTTTTATTGCGGTTCATTTTTCTGTGTACAGTCGCAGTAAATATTGTACTGCGTAGTTTTCGCTATCAGGTCACAATAGGTGTTGACCGCCTCAGCTCCATACCGAACCCTGTAAAAATTAATAGAAGCTACAACTTCTGATGATATAATTCATATGAACTTCTATCATCGTTCTAGATATAACTATTGACCGAGAATTCTTATCTGATAGGCACTATCACCTTTCTGTTACCATTGGATCCTTGCTCACTAATGATACCCAGTTCCTCCATCTTTTCGATGATGCGATTAGCACGGTTATAACCAATGCGGAACTGGCGTTGCACTAAAAAAACGGAAACTCTGCGCTCATCGATAACAAATGTTACAGCTTCGTCGAATAAGGGATCTAGTTCTTCATCAAAGTCCGTTTCAACAGGAAACTCCCCACTATTGAAAATACCCGGTTGGTATTGGGGCCATTCGCGAATTTTCCAATCCCTAACTACCGCATAAATATCTTGTTCGTTGACGAACGCACCATGAACACGTTGTGGTTTATTGGAGTTTGCAGCCATGTAAAGCATATCACCAGCCCCCATTAGCAATTCAGCACCCCCTTGCCCTAAAATAGTGCTTGAATCGCCCTTACTTCGAACGGTTAATGCAATGCGGGTAGGTATGCTGGCCTTAATCGCGCTGGCCATTGCGGTAACCGATGGCAGGGAAGTAGACATTATGATGTGAATACCTACTGAATGAGCCTTCTGAGCCAAACTAACGATCATCTCTTGAGCTTGTTCACCCGCAGCCATCATTAATTCGGCAATGTTGTCCACTACAACCACAATATAAGGCTCTTTTTCCAGTACTGGTGGAGTGTGTTCCGCTTTGCTAGAAGGTTTCCAGAACGGATCCGGGAGTGGTCGCCCCATAACTGTAGCCAACTCAATACGATCGTTGTAACTGGTCAACTGACGCACACCTAATGCATACATCAGCTTAAAGCGACGTTCCATCTCAGCCATGCACCAACATAATGCATTGACGGCTTCTTGCATGTCAGTAATGACATTAGTTAATAGATGCGGGATACCTTCGTAAAACGATAAATCCAGCATTTTTGGGTCAATCATAATGAATCGAACCTCTTGCGGACTTGCCCGATACAATATGCTTAGAATCACCGCATCAAGGAGCACAGACTTACCTGAACCGGTCATGCCCCCTATCAATAAATGGGGCATACACGCCAGATCAACAACTACTGATTTACCCGTAATGTCTTTACCCAATGCCACGGCTAAGGGGGAAGACTGCCTCCTGAACTCGGAGCTATCCAGCACCTCACGCAAATAAACTGCATGACGGTATGTGTTGAGCACTTCTATCCCTATGTGTGGCTTTCCAGGAATAACATGCAGAATCCGTAGTTTTTCAGCTGAGAGTACACGGGCTAGATCATGAGCCAAAGTAGCAACACGGCTAACAGTTACACCAGGTGCTAGTCGTAATTCAAAGGTTGTAAATATCGGCCCTTGTGATATGCCAGCAACTGTAGCCGCCACGTGATACAAAGCTAAACTGGATTCGATAAGCCGAGCCATTTCAATAAGCTTCGAACTATTCGATTTGAAATTATCAACCGGAGGGACAGATAACAGTTCAATTTTTGGTAACGGAGTCGTTGCAAAATTTGGCATAGCTCCCTCTATATAGTAGTTAACGAAGCAAACGAAATGATTACTCTATCATCTGTTACTAAGGATCTATACCCTATTACGGCGTATAGTCATGCTTTGAAACATCGATTGGATTGATATCCGAGAGATTATTTTTAGCAGTCGCTTGCGTTACAACGATTTCAGAGAGGCCGCCGCCACCAAAAAAACGCCCAGTCCTACTGGATAGAACAACCAGGAGATAATACGCCTGCTCCATGACTTCTCAGGCGTCACATCATTGATTATTGCACCAACACTAAGAATGGAAGTAAAAAAACCTATTATTGCTAAGAAAGCGATCCCAGTAAGCCCTAAGTAATAAAAAATATTATTCAATGCTTCACGCTTTGCTAAACACCCCATCATTACCAGCATTTGAATCACGCTCAGAGCGAGAGCACCGGAACTCTTTTCAGCAACCTGCCGATAATCTCTAAAAACCTCACGAATCAATTCCTTCAATTTATTACCCCCCAATAAAAAAACATTAAAGCCATTTGACTTTCAACTACTAAGCATCATTACAGAGTTTACGTGGCAATAATAATTTATTTAACATTACTAATCATACTAACATTAAACAAACAGTTAAACGACCTCATCTCACACATTTTATGGGATATTCCTTCCACCTATTGACAAGCTTACCTGGCTGATCATATTAAAAAAAATATTCCCCAAGCTATCCGAAAATTAGGCCACTTTTTTCACTTGTAAACGATCTACTCTCTCATTATCTTGACTAAATCAGAAGAAATAGCACTACGTATAGTGTTTTTATATTCCCTAGACAACAAAAAATCCGCCCCCACATAGTGAACTCGGCTCCCCAAGAAGCTAAGTCGCTGAGAGTTTTGGGGCATAAGGCAAACCATTAGCTTGCTATCTTTCTTACAAAGAATCAGACGATTTATTGTCGACAGCATAGATGGACCTTATAAAAAATTTTGTGCCCTATGAGGGGCTAAGCCCATAAAATGAGTATTTGTTATAACAGTCATCGGTATGCTCCAGCATTCGATGGTGAAGGCCGTCACAAGTGCTGTGGATGTGCCTATCAACAAGGCTACGGACAAAGGTTACTCCGTAGTTCTCCAACATAGGTAAACCTTGAAACACTACCTTGACACCGCTCTGCCCCCCTCCCCCCTCAAGTGGCTTTTGCACAAGGGTATCGTGTGGTCTTCAGGGCTCTTACCGTCAAACTGTCTAAGTCATACAGAGAGCGTGTTAGCGCCCTTTATCTAACAGTTGTTATTTAGACTAAAATTTACCCAGTTCCGATGGGCGGTAGGACTGAGGGCGCGGCAGCAATTAAAGATCCCACGGATTCTTTTTTTGCTTCACCATCTTATGTTTAACACCACTCACAATGAAGGTTAGATTTTCAGTGTCAATCACGCCCTCATGCTCTTTGAAGTCAAATGGGAACTTTACTCTATCGTCTGTGATTTTATATAGGCCACCGGGTATATTTGGGCCATGTTCAACTTGCAAATAGTCCCCTTTGATGAGCCAACGGCCTTCTACCTGGTATCCAATAGCAGCGCCATTTTCGTCAAAATAAAAACTCATTAGCCTTGCCTCCTTATTCTTTGAACTCAATTTCCTGATCGTCAAATTCCCCATGCCGGGACATCTTGATTGAAAAGCGTTTGAATGTTTTGAAAAACTCTTCGAGCGTTATCTCAATGTGCTCTTTACGTAAACCATATTCCTCGTCAGTAATAAATGCTGAAACACTCAGGGAACGTCCCCCTGAGTAAAAGGAAATGCCCTTAACAACCTCCCCTTCCTTGAGAATACCTTTGGCTCTCAGAAGATCGCTAAAATCCTCCTGATCTGCGCCATCCGCTGCAACACTACCAGTCCAATCGTCATACTGTGCAGAAGCTTTAAAGTGCATTTTTTCCATTTTATTTACTCCTTACTATATACATGGGTAAGGTATAACCTTAGCCTAAGTCTTTCAAAAAGCAATAAAAGCCATTAAGCCCAGTTGGTGGTAACACGCAAAGCGGAGCGTTAGCGACAGCATCAGTGATCTACTCAGAGCAAGGTCTTATCAAGATAACAGTGTATCCCTTCAGGGAAGCGTGGCTGAAACGCTGGCAGAGCCTGCATATCGTGTGCAGGAACGAAAACCACCATGAACCTGTTTAGAGACATGAGGCTTAAATGCGATTTGCGATGAGATTTTTATAAGTATTTAGAGCCTACAACGAGGGCTTAGTTTTCTTGTTGTGCTATCGCGGTAGGACGCTGAAGCAACGGCATGATCGGCTCACATGTTAACCCTCGTCAAACGGTGATGCAGTTAGCGAGAATCAGTTTTCTTAAAGCGCTTAGAGCTCAATGGAGTGATGCATGAGGAAGTTTTGGAGCGGGTGAAGGGAATCGAACCCTCGTATGCAGCTTGGGAAGCTGCCGTTCTACCATTGAACTACACCCGCATCGGTGTGCGACAGGCATTATAACCGGTTATCGGCGGCGGGCAAGCGGAGATGGCGCGTAACTGTCGATGTTTTAAGCGGTTAAGTCCCGTCGGCGAAAAAAACCGGCGCAGTCGCCTGCACCGGTTGTTGCACGCTAAACGGGATTATTTCTGTGGGCGCATCGCCGGGAACAGAATCACGTCGCGGATGGTGTGGCTGTTGGTGAACAGCATCACCATGCGGTCGATGCCGATGCCCAGACCGGCGGTCGGCGGCAGGCCGTGCTCCAGCGCGGTGACGTAGTCTTCGTCGTAGAACATCGCTTCGTCGTCGCCGGCGTCTTTGGCGTTCACCTGGTCGGCGAAGCGTTGCGCCTGGTCTTCGGCGTCGTTCAGCTCGGAGAAGCCGTTGCCGATTTCACGGCCGCCGATGAAGAACTCGAAGCGGTCGGTGATTTCCGGGTTCACGTCGTTGCGGCGCGCCAGCGGCGACACTTCAGCCGGGTACTCGGTGATGAAGGTCGGCTGAATCAGATGGCTTTCCGCCACTTCTTCGAAGATCTCGGTCACGACGCGGCCCAGACCCCAACTCTTCTCAACCTTGATGCCGATGGATTCGGCGATGGCTACCGCTTTGCCCATGTCGGCCAGGTCAGCCAGATCGGTTTCCGGGCGGTATTTCTTGATCGCCTCGGTCATGGTCAGCTTCTCGAACGGCTTGCCGAAGTCGAACACTTCGTCACCGTACTGCACCTGAGAGGTGCCCAGCACTTTCTCGGTCAGGGTGCGGAACAGCGTCTCGGTCAGTTCGATCAGGTCTTTGTAATCCGCGTAAGCCATGTAGAGTTCCATCATGGTGAACTCTGGGTTATGACGCGGAGAAACGCCTTCGTTGCGGAAGTTGCGGTTGATTTCGAACACGCGCTCGAAGCCGCCGACCACCAGACGCTTCAGATACAGTTCCGGCGCGATGCGCAGGTACATGTCGATATCCAGCGCATTGTGGTGGGTGATGAACGGACGCGCGGACGCGCCGCCCGGGATCACCTGCATCATCGGGGTTTCGACTTCCATGAAGCCGCGTTCCACCATGAAGTTACGGATAGCGGACATCACCTGCGAACGCACCTTGAAGGTGTTGCGCGATTCTTCGTTGGCGATCAGATCCAGGTAACGCTGGCGGTAACGGGTTTCCTGATCCGCCAGGCCGTGGAATTTGTCCGGCAGCGGGCGCAGCGCTTTGGTCAGCAGACGCAGTTCGGTGCAGTGGATCGACAGTTCGCCGGTCTTGGTTTTGAACAGCTTGCCGCGCGCGCCGAGGATATCGCCCAGGTCCCACTTCTTGAACTGCTCGTTGTACACGCCTTCAGCCAGATCGTCGCGCGCGACGTACAGCTGAATGCGGCCGCCCACGTCCTGCAGCGTGACGAAGGATGCCTTGCCCATAATGCGGCGGGTCATCATGCGGCCGGCGACGGTCACTTCTACGCCCAGCGCTTCCAGCTCTTCGTTGTCTTTATCGCCGTACGCGGCGTGCAGTTTGTCGGAGGTGGAGTCGCGACGGAAGTCGTTCGGGAACGCAATGCCGTTCTCACGCAGGCCGGCCAGTTTCTCGCGGCGGGACTGCAGTTCGTTATTGAGATCCAGCGCCTGATCGGCGCCCTGTACTTGTTGTTCAGACATTTCTATTCCTCATAACCCGGCTTTCAAACTTGCCTCAATGAATTTATCCAGGTCGCCATCCAGTACGGCCTGCGTGTTACGCGTTTCGACGTTGGTGCGCAAATCCTTGATGCGGGAGTCATCCAGCACGTAAGAACGGATTTGGCTGCCCCAGCCGATGTCGGACTTGTTGTCTTCCATCGTCTGCTTATCAGCATTTTTCTTTTGCATCTCAAACTCGTACAGCTTGGCTCGCAGCTGTTTAAACGCTTGATCCTTGTTCTTATGCTGAGAACGATCGTTCTGGCACTGCACCACGATGTTGGTTGGCAGGTGAGTAATACGTACGGCGGATTCGGTTTTGTTGACGTGCTGACCGCCCGCACCGGAGGCGCGGTACACGTCGATACGCAGATCCGCCGGGTTGATTTCGATATCGATATCGTCGTCGACTTCCGGGTAGATGAACACCGAACTGAACGAGGTGTGGCGACGGCCGCCGGAGTCGAACGGGCTCTTGCGCACCAGGCGATGCACGCCGGTTTCAGTGCGCAACCAGCCGAACGCATAGTCGCCGATGATCTTGATGGTGGCCGATTTCAGGCCCGCGACGTCGCCGTCGGACTCTTCGATCACTTCGGTCTTGAAGCCCTTGGCTTCAGCCCAACGCAGGTACATGCGCAGCAGCATGCTGGCCCAGTCCTGCGCTTCGGTGCCGCCGGAGCCGGCCTGGATATCCAGGTAGCAGTCGGCGCTGTCGTATTCGCCGGAGAACATGCGGCGGAATTCCAACTGATCCAGCTTGCTCATCAGTTGATCCAGCTCGGCGACCGCTTCGTTGAAGGTCTCTTCATCGTCGGCTTCTACCGCCAGTTCCAGCAGCCCGCCGACGTCTTCGCCGCCCTGCTCCAGCTGATCGATAGTTTCAACGATGGCTTCCAGCGCGGCGCGCTCTTTGCCGAGCGCCTGCGCGCGCTCCGGCTCGTTCCAGACGTCCGGCTGTTCCAGCTCGGCGTTGACTTCTTCTAGGCGTTCCTTCTTGGCATCATAGTCAAAGATACCCCCTAAGAACCGCAGTCCGCTCGGACAGGTCCTGAATTCGGTTTTTTACCGGGTTAATTTCAAACATGGTTTCGTTCTTTTACGTTGATGTCGTCGATGGCGGAATGCCATTGGAACCGCTAATTCTAACGGATCCGGGCGGCAGTTTATAGCGAGTTGGTCAGTTTTTGTGGCGATCGGGAAGGATGCCGGGGATTGGAGAGCCCAATCCCCGAATTGTGTTCAATTTCACTTCAGCGCGGCCAAAGATGCTGGATCAGCAGTTGCACGTTGCGGTTGCCGCGAAACTCGTTGACGTCGAGCTTGTAGGCCAGTTCCACTTCGCGCACGCTGCTGTCCGGCCACAGCGTGGTGTCCACGTTGAACGCGATGCCGTCGAGCAGCGGGCCGCCGCCGAGCGGTTCCACCATCAGCTTCAGGTGTTTCTCGCCCACCAGCCGCTGCTGCAAAATGCGGAACTTGCCGTCGAAGGTCGGTTCAGGGAACGCCTGGCCCCACGGGCCGCCCTCGCGCAGCAGCTCCGCCGTGGTCAGCGACAGCTCCTGCATCGCCAGTTCGCCGTCAGACCAGATAACCCCTTCCAGCATCGCCGGATCGAGCCATTCCCCCACCAGCTCGCCGAAACGCTGGCGGAACTCGTCGAATTTGGCCTCTTCCAGCGACAGCCCGGCCGCCATCGCGTGGCCGCCGAACTTCATCATCAGCCCGGGGTTCAGCATATCCAGCCGCTCCAGCGCGTCGCGCATGTGCAGGCCGGGCACCGAACGGCCGGAGCCCTTCAGGATGCCGTCGCCCGCCGGCGCGAACGCGATCACCGGGCGGTGGAAACGCTCTTTGATGCGCGAAGCGAGGATGCCCACCACGCCCTGGTGCCATTCCGGGTGATACATCGCCAACCCATAAGGCAGCTCGGTGCTGGTGCGCTCCAGCTGATCGCACAGCTGCAGAGCTTCCACCTGCATGCCCTGCTCGATCTCGCGGCGCGTCTGGTTCAGCGCATCGAGATCGTTGGCCAGCATGCGCGCCTGCGCAATGTCGTCGCTCAGCAGCAGTGCCACGCCGATAGACATGTCGTCCAGCCGGCCGGCGGCGTTGAGGCGCGGGCCGAGGGCGAAACCGAGATCGTTGGCCGCCAGCTGGCGGGCGTCGCGGTTGGCCACCTCAAGCAGCGCGCGGATGCCCGGTCGGCATTTGCCGGCGCGAATACGGTTTAATCCCTGATACACCAGAATGCGGTTGTTGGCGTCCAGCGGCACCACGTCGGCCACGGTGCCGAGCGCCACCAGATCCAGCAGCTCCGCCAGATTGGGCATCGCCAGCGCGCGCTGCTCGAACCAGCCGCTGTCCCGCAGCCGGGCGCGCAGCGCCAGCATCAGGTAGAACGCCACGCCTACCCCCGCCAGCGATTTGGACGGGAAGGCGCAGCCGCGCAGGTTGGGATTGACGATCGCTTCAGCCGCCGGCAGGGTCTCGCCCGGCAGGTGGTGATCGGTCACCAGCACCTGCATGCCTTTGGCGTGCGCCACGTCGACGCCGGCATGGGAGGAGATGCCGTTATCGACGGTAACAATGAGTTCTGCGCCGCGCGCCGCCGCCTGCTCCACCACTTCAGGGCTCAGGCCGTAGCCGTCTTCGAAGCGGTTTGGCACCAGATAATCGACGGCTGCGCCGCCCATGCTGCGCAGCGCCAACACCGTCAGCGCGGTGCTGGTGGCGCCATCGGCGTCGAAATCGCCCACCACCATGATGCGGCGGCCGTCGGCCAGCGCCTGTTGCAGCAGGCTGACGGCGTCGTCGATACCGTCCAGCTGTTGCCAGGGCAGCATGCCCTTGACGCTGCGTTCCAGCTCTTGCTCAGCCTGCACGCCGCGCAGGGCGTAAAGCCGGCGCAGCAGCGGCGGCAAACTGGCGGGCAGATGCGTGTCGTCCGCCGCCGGGCGGCGGCGTAGTTGCGTTTTGATACTCACCGGCGATTAACCACCGGCTTTGGTGGCGGCCTGGTGCGCATCCAGCATGGCGGCCATCTCTTTCGGCCCCTGATAGCCCGGGATCATCATGCCGTTTTCCAGGATGATGGCCGGCGTGCCCTGAATGCCGAACTGTACGCCCAGCTCGTAATGCTTGCTGATGTCGGTTTTACAGGTCGCCGGAGAAACGGCGTCGCCCTTCATGGCGGCGTCGAACGCCTTGGCCTTGTCGGCGGTGCACCAGATCGACTGCATGTCTTTTTCAGCCTGGGATGCCAGCCCCTGGCGCGGGAATGCCAGGTAACGCACGGTAATACCCAGATCGTTGTACTCTTTCATCTGCTGATGCAGCTTGTGACAGTAACCGCAGGTGATGTCGGTGAACACGGTGATCACGTGTTTCTCTTTCGGCGCCTTGTACACGATCATCTGATCTTTCAGCGCGTCCATCTTGCTGCTCAGCAGTTGGTTGGTCACGTTGACCGGCTCTTTGCCGCTGACGTCGAACAGCGGGCCCTGCAGGATGTGCTTGCCGTCTTCGGAGGCGTACAGCACGCCGCTGTCGGTCAGCACGGTTTTCAGGCCGTTGACCGGTGAAGGCTGCACGTCCGCCTGCTGGATGCCCAGGCTGGCGAGCGCTTTTTTGATCGCCGCGTCGTCGGCATGGGCGGCGCCGGCCACCGAGGCCACCAGCAGAGAGAGCAGCATTAAACCTTTTTTCATTATTCCAATCCTTTCGAACCCGCCGCTCAGGCGCGCGGGTGATGCTGTTGATGTAGCTGTTTCAGTCGTTCGGTCGCTACATGAGTATAAATTTGCGTGGTCGAGAGATCGCTGTGCCCTAACAACATCTGTACGACACGGAGATCGGCCCCATGGTTCAGCAAATGGGTAGCGAACGCGTGCCGCAACACGTGCGGCGACAGACGCTCGCTGTCGATGCCCGCAAGGATGGCATAGTGTTTGATGCGATGCCAGAACGTCTGTCGGGTCATTTGCTGGCAGCGGGTGCTGGGGAACAGCACATCCAGCGTCTGGCCGTTGACCAGCCATGGGCGGCCGTGCTCCAGATAGTTTTCGATCCAGTAGACCGCCTCTTCGCCCAGCGGCACCAGTCGCTCCTTGTTGCCCTTGCCGATCACCCGCACCACGCCCTGACGCAGGCTGACGTCGCTGATGTTCAGCCCCACCAGTTCGGAAACCCGCAGCCCGGTGGCGTACAACACTTCGAGCATCGCCTTGTCGCGCAGCTCCAGCGGCTGATCGACGCAGGGCGCCTGCAGCAACGCATCGACCTGCGCCTCGCTCAGATCTTTCGGCAAGCGCTGCGGCAGTTTGGGAGACGCCAGCTGCGCGGTGGGATCGTCGGCGCGCAGCTTTTCGCGGTACAGATATTGAAACAGGCGCCTCATGGCGCTCAACAAACGCGCGGAGCTGGTGGCCTTGTAACCGCCATCCACCCGCTCGGCGAGAAACGCCTGCAGATCCAGCGCCTGCGCCTGCAGCAAATCGGTCTTCTGCTGGCCAAGCCAGGTGCCCAGGGCCTGCAAATCCAGCCGATAGGAGGCCAGCGTATTTTCCGCCAGATTGCGCTCAAGCCACAGCGCATCCAGGAATTGTTCAATCAGCGCATTGTCTTGCTGTTGCACGCGGTCCTCTCTTTGTTGCATTTCCACCCGCGCCATTATGCCTTAAGCCGGGGCAAATCAGGTATACTCGCTGCAATTCTCTAAACAGCAACGTAACGGTTTACACATGAAGATTGGTCTGTTTTACGGCTCCAGCACCTGCTACACCGAAATGGCGGCAGAAAAAATCCGTGAGATTCTGGGTGAAGACCTGGTCGACCTGCACAACCTGAAAGACGTCTCACCCAAGCTGATGGAGGACTATTCCATTCTGATCCTCGGCATCCCGACCTGGGATTTCGGCGAACTGCAGGAAGACTGGGAAGCGATCTGGCCGCAGCTGGCGGCGCTGGATCTGAAAGGCAAAATCGTCGCCATGTACGGCATGGGCGATCAGCTCGGTTACGGTGAGTGGTTCCTCGACGCGCTGGGCATGCTGCACGATCACATCGCGCCGTTGGGCGTACAGTTCATCGGCTTTTGGCCCACTGAGGGCTTCGAGTTCACCAGCCCCAAACCGCTGAGCGCCGACGGCAAACACTTCGTCGGCCTGGCGCTCGATGAGGTCAACCAATACGATCTGAGCGAAGAGCGCCTGCAGCAATGGTGCGAACAGATCCTGTTGGAGATGGAGCCGCTGCTGTAGCCGCTATCGGGCGTTCCTCCCCAAACGCCGAGCGCTGGCGGCATGATTCGCGCCGGCGCCCTCTATCAGTCTTGTTCGCCGTCACCCGCCGGCGGATACAGCAACAGCTGCCGCAGGTGGCGCCATTCCTCTTTGCTCATGCAGTCGGAAGCCAGCCACAGCCGGCGGCGCTTTTTGCCTTCCATCGGCTGCAGCGTCAACAGCATGCCGTAACCCGGCATCCACGGTTTTTTCGCCAGCCGCCACTCGCGGCCGTGCCAGCTGAAACGCCGATCCGCCAGCAGCCGCAGCTCGCCCTGCACCGCGGCGATGCGCTTCTGGCTGCGAATGCACTGAAACACCACCAGCGTCAGCAGCACCAGCCAGAGCGGGCCAAAGCCTTCCGGCCAGGGCGAAATCAGGATCAGCAGGATCAGAACACCGTGGGTCAACAGTGAAAACAGCTGGGTGCGCCAGGAAATGCGGATATCACATCGCCACTGGGCCACGGTCTTTATTTCGCGTTTGGATCAGGGTCACCATTCTCTGCAGCTCGCCGTCCTGCGGCGCGCCATGATTCATCAGCCAGTTGAACAAATCGGGATCGTCGCACTCCAGCAGGCGGATAAACAGCGCCTTGTCCGCGTCATTCAGGCTGTCGTATTCGTATTCGAAGAACGGCATGATGGAGATGTCCAGCTCGCGCATGCCACGGCGGCAAGCCCAGTGAATACGTGCTTTGTTGTTAATATCCATGTTGTTATGACTCACCTCTTTTCAGCGCGGCAGCGCCAGCGCAGGGTTCAAATGACACACTGTATGGCAACGCCGTCGCAATATAATTCCATCAGCCGGGGGGTCTGTGTGCAAGGGTGCCCTGGCCACAAGTCTATAGAGTAACAATTTGACATACACGCCGGGAAGGCGCTTTGTGGCGGAAAACGCAATAAAGCGCAAAATGCCAAAAAAAGCGCCCCCCGGCGCCGCGGCGCGAATAACAGTTTGCAAAGCCCGCCGCCTCTTTTACCATGGGCCCAATACCCTTCAGGTAAGCTAAACGTTGAGCAGGAACTTACTATGGCGCATAACATTCCATTCCCACCCCGTCAGCCCTCCGCTTCCACCCATCTGCCCCTGACGCTGATCTCGCTGGAAGATTGGGCGCTGGTGACGCTGAACGGGCCGGACACGGTGAAATATCTCCAGGGTCAGGTGACGGCGGACATCGACGCGCTGGCGGCCGATCAACACGTGCTGTGCGCCCACTGCGACGCCAAGGGCAAAATGTGGAGCAACCTGCGTCTGTTCCACCGCGGCGAAGGCTTCGCCTATCTGGAACGCCGCAGCGTGCTGGACAGCCAACTGGCGGAAATCAAAAAATATGCGGTGTTCTCCAAAGTCACCATCGCCGCCGATAATGACGCGGTATTGCTGGGCGTCGCCGGTTTCCAGGCGCGCGCCGCGCTGGCGGGCCTGTTCGCCACGCTGCCGAGCGCTGAGCACCCGGTGATGCAGGACGGCGAGACCACGATTCTGCACTTCAATGCGCCGGCGGAGCGTTTTCTGCTGGTGACCCGCCCCGCCGTGGCCGAACAGCTGATCGGCAAACTGCATGACCAGGCGGAACGGAATGACAGCAGCCAGTGGCTGGCGCTGGAGATCGAAGCCGGTTATCCGGTTATCGACGCCGCCAACAGCGCGCAGCTGATCCCGCAGGCCACCAACCTGCAGGCGCTGGAAGGCATCAGCTTCAGCAAGGGCTGCTATACCGGCCAGGAGATGGTGGCGCGCGCCAAATTCCGCGGCGCCAACAAACGCGCGCTCTACTGGCTGGAAGGTAAAGCGGCTCGCGCCCCGCAGGCGGCGGAAGATCTGGAGCTGCAGCTGGGGGAAAACTGGCGTCGCACCGGCACCGTACTGGCGTCGAGCCAGTTAGCCGACGGTACGCTGTGGGTGCAGGTGGTGATGAACAACGATCTGGATGCCGACAGCAAGCTGCGGGTGCGCGACGATGCCGCCAGCCAGCTGGCGATCAAACCGTTACCCTACTCGCTGGCCGAAGAGAAATAATCCGTCGGCCGCAGGCCCCCTGCCTGCGGCCATCTTCGTTACTCGTCCAACTCCCCGTCGCGCTGCACCAGATAGATCAGCACCAAGATGATGGTGACGAAGAAGCGAAACGCGCTCGGCACGCCGTTCCATTGCTGCGACATCCACATACCGAACCACTCCCCTCCAATCGACATAAAACCGACCTGCCAGGTAAGGAAGCCCAACGTCAGCCCCGCTACCGCCCATTTTTTGCGGCCGTTGAAGGCGTTGGCGGGCAGTTTCAGGCCGCACAGCAGGCGCAGGCCACCAATCCAGCACAGCAGCGCGGTCAGACTCTCCAACGCAATGATGAAAATATAACCGGCGTGATGCAGCCACGGCGTCTGTATCGAGCGGTAGCCGATGGTAGCGTCGGGGAAAAGGGTATCCATCATAAAGACGTGGCGCACGAAGGCGAAGTTGGAGCCGTAGTCGGTGAGGTTACCGAAGGCCACCAGCGAAGCGAACAAGGCGATAGCGCAGACCAGCAGCGCTTTGGATAAGCGAACGATCATCTTGGTGAGTCCTGAACAGAGGTTAAAGAAACGGTATGCGGGCTCAGAAATGAAGGAACGGGCTTGCTGGATACCCGAAAGAAGCAAGCGCCTCTTTTTTAAAACAAAAGAGGCGCTAGTTCAATACGCATTCAGACGTAGCGGCAACGCTTAGACGTACAGGTAGATCGCCATGAAGTGGCAGGCGCTGCCGCCGAGCACGAAGCCGTGCCAGATGGCGTGGCCAAAGCGAATGCGCTTGGAGGCATAGAAAATCACGCCCAGGGTGTAGACCACCCCGCCGATCGCCAGCAGCGTGACGCCGCCGGCCTCCAGCCGCGTAACCAGCTGATAAATCACGATCAGCGACAGCCAGCCCATCGTCAGGTAGGTCACCAGCGACAGGGCTTCAAAACGGTGGGCGAAGGCCAGCTTGAACAGCACGCCGAGCAGCGCCAACCCCCAGATTACCGCCATCAGGCCCTTCGCCAGCGGCGAATCCAGCCCTACCAGCAAGAACGGCGTGTAAGTGCCGGCAATCAGGAGATAAATGGCGCAGTGGTCAAATTTTTTCAGCCAATGCTTGGCCTTTTGATGCGGGATCGCATGGTACAGCGTAGAAGCGAGAAACAGCAGGATCATACTGCCGCCATACAGGCTGTAACTGGTGATGGCCGTCGCATCGGCGCCGGTATTCACCGCCTGCACCAGCAGCAATACCAGGCCGACGATACCGAACACCAGCCCAATGCCGTGGCTGATGCTGTTGGCGATCTCTTCCGCCCACGGATAAGCCGCGGCGACAATCTTATTGTTCCCGGCTTTCACTACGTCCGTTTTCCCCATAACGCGCAACCCCTCAAAATGCCCTGCTTTGTGCGAAATTAACGCAAAGCAGCTTAACTGAGAATAATTCCAGTGTACACGTGTACGCTAAAATAAAAATGTGAACGCGTGTAACCATCGAAATCCCCCGCCCGCTGGTCTACAATCGTCAGGCTTCAACCCACCCACCTTGAGGTTTACACCATGTCATCCGCTGTACCCGCGTTAGATTTCGGTTCAATGACCCAGGCCATCCAGTTCCTGATGGAAATCGATAAGTTGAAAGGCGTACAACGCCGCACCAAGGTACTGGGCACCCAGCGCCAGGAAAACTCCGCCGAACACAGCTGGCATTTCGCCATCGCCGCCATGAGTCTGGCGCCCTACGCCGGTGATGACGTAGACATTCAGCGCGTGATCCAGATGGCGCTGCTGCATGACATCGTGGAAATCGACGCCGGCGACGTGCTGGTCTACGATCTGGCGGCCCGCGCGGCGATCCACGATCAGGAAGTGGCGGCGGCGCGCCGTCTGTTCGGCATGTTGCCGGAGGCTCAGCGCGAGTATTTCACCGCTTTATGGCAGGAATATGAAGACGGCGAAAGCGCCGATGCGCGCTTTGCCTTGCTGCTGGATCGCACCATGCCGATGCTGATGAACCTGCACAATGAAGGCCAGAGCTGGGTGGAAAACGGCATCAGCCTGGAGCAGGTGCTGGCGCGCAATGCGTCGATCGCCGACGTGCATCCCGAGCTGTGGCGCCATATGGAGCAACATCTGCGGGACGCGCAGCGCAAAGGCTGGTTGAAGTAAGGGAGCCGGGCTGCCGCCTCTGCGCCGCAGCCCGTCAACGTCAAGCGAACGCCTGCTGGCGTTCCAACGCCTCCTCATAACTCGGCATCGATCCCGCCGCCCCGGCGCGTTCCACGCAGACCGCCGCGTAGGCGGCGGCGAAGCGCGCCGCATCGGCTAACGGCACCTGATTCGCCAGCTGCGCCGCCAGAGCGCCGTTAAACGCATCCCCCGCGCCGGTGGTGTCTTTCGGCTGCGCCGGAAACGCCGGGATCAGCTCACTGTTTTCCCCGTCCGAGAACAACGCTCCCTGCGTGCCCAAGGTCACGATCAGCAAACGAATGCCCTTGGCGTGCAGCACCTGCGCCGCCTGACGCGCCGAAGCCACATCCCGCACCGGCACGCCGGTCAGCAACGTGCATTCGGTGGCGTTGGGCGTCAGCAGATCGACCTGCGCCAGCAGGCTGTCCGGCACCGGCTGAAACGGCGCCGGGTTGAGAATGATGAACGTCCGCGCCTCGCGGGCGATGGCAATCACTTGTTCGATCGCCGGCAGGTTGTTCTCCAACTGGGTCAACAGAATATCCGCCGCGGCGATCGCCGGGCGGCACTGGCGCACCTCGTCCTCGCTGACCGTCAGGTTGGCGCCGGGATCGACGGCGATCATGTTCTCCGCATCCTCGCCGGCAACGTAGATAAGCGCATTGCCGGTCGGGCAATCGCCGGTCGAGAACAGCGTCACCGCATCGAAGCCGGCCGCGGCGAGATGACGCCGGGCGAAGGTACCGAAGTCGTCGCGCCCCACCTTGCCGATATAATGCACCCGCGCCCCGGCGCGCAGCGCGGCGGTGGCCTGGTTGGCACCCTTGCCGCCCGCCCCCATCATACTGTTACGGGCGATCAGCGATTCGCCGGGCTGCGGAAAGCGCGCCATGCCGGCGACGATATCCAGGTTGAACGAACCGAACACGCAGACTTTGCCTTTCATTGCTGGTACTCCCTGCTCAATTGGAGGTGGCGCCGGGCTGCCAGACAGGCGCCTTTGCTGCCGGTTTCATCGGTCAGGCGGCTGATGGAGATCGCCAATCCCTGTGCCGGCTGGGGCCCGCGCAGATGACGGCGGATCTCTTGCTCCAGCCGCGCCAACGGAAAACCGCGCATGGCGATCACGCCGCCGCCCAGGATCAGCCGTTGGGGGTCGATCACGTTCATTTCGATGGCGATGGTCTGCGCCAATCGTTCAACGAAACGCTGCAAATCCGGATGATCGCCATGGCGTTCGAACAGCCGGTCGAACGGCGTTTGCGCCGCGTTGGCGCGCGCCCAGCCGGTCAGCCAATGGCCGGAGGTCAAACTCTCGACGCAGCCCCGTTTGCCGCACGGGCACTCGCCCAGATGGCCCGGCCAGGGAATGTGCCCCAACTCGCCGGCGGCGCCATGCGCCCCGTGGTAAAAATCGCCGTTCAGCCACAGGCTGTTGCCCATGCCGGTGCCCAGATACAGCCCTACCGCCACCTGCGGCAGCGCCGGCAGCTGCTGCAAATCCCACCACAGCAGATGGTTGACGTCCTTGTCCATTCGCACCGGCAGCGCCAGCAAATCGGCCAACAGCGCCGCCACCGGCTGGGCATCCAGCGCCGGAATGAACGGCAGCGACAGCACCCGCGAGCGATCGCGGCTGAGGATCCCCGGCAGCCCCAGCATCACCTGCGCCACCTGACGATCCTCACAATGCCGGGCGATAAGATCGCCCAACGTCGCCAGCGGATCGGCCCGCTGCGCCCAATCGGCGGTCGCTATCTTGCGGTAACCGCTAAACTCGCCTTCATCATCCATCAACAGCAGGCGGGTATTGGTGCCGCCGACGTCAACGCCAAGAAAATACCGCATCATATCCCCCGCCTCAGGCCGCCTGCCGCATCTGATCCAGCATTTTTTCCCATGCCGCCTCCAGATCCGGATCGAGATTGAACAACCCGGAGCTGCCGACGATCAACACTTCCGCGCCGGCGCCCAGCAGATCGCGATAAGTACGTTGGTTGCAGGATCCGTCGATCTCGATCAGATAGCGCAGATTTTGTTGGCTTTTCAGATCGCGCAACTGGCGGATCTTGTCCAGCATTTCGGGAATGAACGGCTGCCCGGCATAGCCCGGATCGACGGTCATGACGGTGACCTTGTCCAGCAGGTGAAGGTAGTGGCGAATAAACTCCACCGGCGTGGCCGGGTTCAGCACCACCCCCACTTTTTTGCCCAGCGCGCGGATTTGATTGATCACGCGGAACGCGTCGCGGTTGATGGTTTCGGCGTGCGGGCAGATAAAGTCCGCCCCGGCGCGGGCGATCGGCTCGATAAAATCGGTTGGGTTCTCCACCATCAAATGCACGTCCAGCAACAACGAAGTGTGCGGGCGGATCTGTTCGATAAAGAACGGCGACAGCGTGATGTTTTTAACGTAGTGCCCGTCCATGATGTCGATATGCAGCATATCGGCGCGGCGGTTCAGCACCGCCAACTGTTGGCGGATATCCATCAGGTTCATGCACATCAGTGAAGGCGAAATCTGGTATTTCATTAGCGTTATCCTGCGCAAAAGGGAAAAGGATCAGTGGCCCGCCGCGGTTCTGGCCTGGGCCGCGCTGCGGCGCATCGCCCGCCGCTGCCGATAGCGATGCCGGAAAAACTTCAGCGCCAGCACCGCGATCAGCACGGCGCCCCACATCGCCAGACTGAAATGCGGGCTGACGTTCATCAGGTTCAAACCGGTCGCGATCACCTGCAGCACGATCAGCGCCAGCACCACGCCGCTGACCCGGCCAAAACCGCCGAACGGATCGGTGCCGCCCAGAATGATCGCCAACACCGTCAGCAGCAGGTAAGAGTCGCCGTAGCCCATGCGCGCCGAGTTGAAGCGCGCCATCATCACCAGCCCGGCAATGACGCACAGCAGGCTGGAGAGGGTGTAAATGGCGATCAACACCCGATGGGTATTCACGCCGCTGAAGTGGGTGGCGTTGATGTTGCTGCCGCTCATGTAGATGCATTTGCCGAGCCGGGTTTTCTGCAAGAACAGCGCCAGCAAGGCGGCGACCACCAGGAAGATCCACAGCGGTACCGGCACGCCCAGCACGCGCTCGGCGCCGATAAACCGCACGATCTCCGGCATGCCGCTCAGGGCCGCGCCGCGCGTCAGGTAAATGCCGATGCCGTTGACCGTCGTCATGGTGGCCAGCGTCACCAGAATCGGATGCGCGCCGACGTAGGCCACCAACGCGCCGGTCGCCGCGCCGATAAGCCCGGCCAACAGCATCGCCGCCACCAGCGCCAACGCCAGCCACAGCGCCTGCAAGCCCAGCCCGGCATCCGCCGGCAGGTAGCTGATGAACAGCCAGGCCATCAGCAGGCTGGTCAGGTTGGCGCTGGCGATAATGCACAGGTTCAGGCCACCGCTGAGGATCGGGATGAACATCGCCAGCGTCAGCAGGCCCAGCTCCGGCAGCTGGAAGGCCACGCTGGTGAAGGTGGCGCCGCTGAAGAAGCGCCCCGGCATCAGCAGGCTAAAGGCCAGCACCACCGCCAGCAGCAATGCCAGCAGACCGACGGCGACCCCGTCCGGACGAAATTTCAGGTTGTTGCCCATCAGGCGCTCCTCAGGCGAAACCGACGTCGGTTTCTTTGCGTTTCTTGTAGTGAGTGACGGTGATCGCCGCGACGATCACCAGACCGATCACCACGTTCATGAAGTAGCTGGACACGCCGATCAGGTTGAGGCCGTTTTTCAGCACGCCGATCAGGAACACGCCCATCAGCGTGCCGACCACGCTGCCCTTGCCGCCGTTCAGGCTGGCGCCGCCCAGCACCGCCGCCGCCAGCACGTCGAGCTCGCCGCCCACCAGCGCGTTGGGCACCACTTCCCCCATGCGATACACCTGCACCAGGCCGCCGATCGCCGCCATCGCGCCCAGATAGCCATAGGCGAACAGATGCAGCAGGCCGACGCGAATGCCGATGCGCCGCGCCGACTCCGCATCCCCGCCCACGGCAAACAGCTGGCGCCCGAGGTGCGTTTTGTTCAGCAGCAGCCAGGTCAGCAGCGCCACCGCCAGCATCACCAGCGTCGGCAAACCGAGCTGATAGCTCTGCTCACCCAGTTGGAACGGCAGCACGCTGCGCGGCAGCGTCCACCAGTCCGGCAATGCGTACAGGCTGCGGCCGTTGGTCAGCCACATCAGCATGCCGAACAACAACGCCTGCATGCTGATGGTGACGATGATCGAGACGATGCGCAGGCAGTAGATCAGCAGCGCATTGACCATGCCGAGCGCAGCGCCGATCGCCAACGCCAGCAAAATGCTGCCCGCCGGACTGGCCAAGCCGTAATGCGTCGCCAGCGTGGCGATCAGGTACTGCACCACCGAGGCGACTGCGGCGAAGGAGATATCGATGCCGCCGGTCACCAGCACTACAAACAGGCCGAGGGCGAAAATACCGCTCACCGCATAGCTTTCGCTGAGATCGAGCAGGTTTTGCACCGTTAAAAACCGATCGCTGAGCAGCGAAAAGACCATGACCGTCAGCAGCAGCACCCAGGCCAGATAGCCTTCGTTGCCGCGCGGTTTCAAACTGAATCTACGCATTGACCGCCTCCGCCAGCTGTTGCTGGCTCACCTGCCCCGGCAGGTATTCGCCGATCACGCTGCCGCCGCTGAAGTGCAGCACCCGATCGCAGTTGTAATACACCTCCGGCACCTCGTCGGAGATCAGCAAAATGGCGATCCCCTCCTGCGCCAACAGATGGATCAGTTGGTAGATGCTGGCCTTGGCACCGACGTCGACGCCGACGGTCGGCGAGTCGAGGATCAAGATCCGCGGCTGGGTCAGCACCCACTTGGCCAGCACGATCTTTTGCTGATTGCCGCCGGACAGCGTCGAAACCGCCTGATCCGGATCCGCCACCCGCACGCCGAGCTTGGCGATCCACTCCGCGACGATGCGATTCTTGCGGTAGTCGTCTATCAGGCGAAAACGCCCGCGCAGCTTATCGAGAATGGTCAGCACCGCGTTATCCGCCACCGACTGTTGCTGCACCAGACCCAGCGTCAGGCGATCCTCCGAGACGTAGCCGATGCCGGCCTTGATCGCGTCCTCATGGCCGCGAAAGCGCACCGGTTTGCTGTCGAGGTAGAGTTTGCCGCTGTCCGGCCGGGTCATGCCGAACAGGCTCAGCGCCAGCTCGGTACGCCCGGAGCCGAGCAGCCCGCACAGACCGAGCACCTCCCCCTGATGCAGACGGAAGCTCACATCCTGATACTGCCCAGCGCGGCTGAGGCGATCCGCCTCCAGCATCACCCGATCCCTATTCAGGCTGGGCGCTTTCAGGCGATAGTCCAGCTTCAGACCGGTCATCAGCTCGGTCAGACGATCGCCGGTGATCTCCGCCGCCGGCCAGGTACCGACTTTGTTGCCGTCACGGATCACCGTGACGCGATCCGAGATCTCCAGCACCTCGTCCAGCCGGTGGCTGACGAACACCACGCAGATGCCCTGCGCTTTCAGATAGTCCACCGTGCGCAGCAGTTGGTTGACCTCGGTGCGGGTCAGCGAAGCGGTCGGTTCGTCCATGATCACCAGCCGCGCCTGCGCCACCAGCGCACGGCAGATCGCCACCTGCTGGCGCTGCGCGATCGGCAGCTCCGCCACCCGTTTGTCGAGATCCAGATTGAAACTCAGCGATTGCAGCTGGCGTTCGGCGGCGCGCCGCAGCCGCGCCGGGCGGTGCCAACCCAGCAACCCGCGCAGGTTGTGTTCGAAGGCGATGTTTTCCGCCACCGTCAGGTTGGGAAACAGCGACAGATCCTGATAGATCACCTGAATGCCGAAGGCGCGCGCCTGATCCGGCGACAGCCGGCCGAAGGTTTGCCCATCGAGGGTAATGCGGCTGCCGTCGTCCGGTTGATAGACGCCGGCGATCGCCTTGATCAGCGTGCTCTTGCCGCAGCCGTTGGTGCCGGCCAGACAGTGCACCTCCCCCGGCATCAGCGCCAATGAAATATCGTTCAGCGCGCGCTGCCCGCCGAAGGTCATCGACAGCTGTTGCAGTTCGATCAGCGGCGCGCCCTGCGTTGCCGTATTGCCGGAAATCGCCATGATTACAGCCCCATCTTCACCAGCTTCGGCAGGTTTTGCTTATCCAGGCTTTCGGTGGCGTTGCCGAGAATGGTGTGCTGCTGCGCATCCACCTGCACCTTGCCCATGCCTTCGATGGTCATGCCGTCGGTGATTTTCTCCCCCTTGTGCATCATGTCGGCGATGCGCACGAACACTTCGCCGGCCACCATCGGATTCCAGATATAACCGCCCTTGATGGCGCCGCGATTGACCAGCGAAGCGCCCTGGCCCGGGCTGAACGGCCCGATGACGCAGATATCGTTGCTTTTGCCGCGGTTGAGCACCGCGCGCCCGGCGCCGATCGGCCCCTGCGAGCCGAACGCCAGCACGCCTTTCAGATCGGGATACTTGGCCATCAGATCGTTGGTGGTGCGCACGCTGTCATCCAGCGATTCCCCCACGCCGAACTTGTCGCCCACCAGTTGCATGTTCGGGTAGTGCTGCTTCTGGTAGTTGATGGCCGAGTCCGACCAGGTGATGTGCAGCGGCACCGTCAGGCTGCCGACGTATACCGCGTACTTGCCCTGCTCTTTCATGCAGGCGGCCAGCGCTTTCATGTGGTTGACCCCGTGCTGCGAGGCGTCCACCAGCTCAAAATCCCAGTCGGCGTACTTCTGGCCGGGGGATTCGTGCACGATCACCTTGATGCCCGCCTCCTGCGCGCGCTTGAGCACCGGCTCGAGCACCCGGGCGTCGTTCGGCACCACGCCGATGATGTCCACCTTCTGCGCGATCAGATCCTCGATGGCGCGCACCTGCAGCGCCGGATCCGCCGCCGTCGGCCCAACCATCCAGGCGTCGATGCCGCGTTTGGCGCTCTCGCTTTTGATGCCGGCCTCCATGGCGTTGAACCAGGGAATGCCGCCGATTTTCACCACCACGCCCATTTTCAGCTTGTCCGCCGCCTGCGCGGAGACCGACAGCAGCAGCGAGGCAAACAGACCGACCAGTACGGATTTTTTCATTGTTCTCTCTCCACAAGTGTTGGCTGTAATAAGGGTTTTCATTGTTGTTATCGCGCCGCCCTTTTCGCGGCGGGTGAAACTTCAATCACGTCGACGTTGTTCCAGGCCAGTTCCTGACGAAATTCGTCGTCGCTGAGCCGATCGGTGATTAAGGTATCTATCTCCCGGTAGTGGCAGATGCGCGCGAACGAGCGGCGGCCGAACTTATTGCTGTCCACCAGCAGGAACTTGCGTTCCGACGCCAGCAGCATCTGCTGCTTCAGCCGCGCATGGTGCTCGTTGCTTTCGCGGATGCCGCCGTCCTGGCAGATGCCGTGGCAGGAGAAAAACAGCTTGTTGATCACGAACTCTTTCAGCATCTGCTCCGCCAGCACGCCGATAAAATCCTCATACTTGGCGGAATACTCGCCCCCCAGTCCGATGGTGCGCACGTTGGCCTTGCAGGCCAGCGTCTGGATGATGTGCAGCGAGTTGGTCAACACCACCAGCGAGATATCCGGCAGTTGGCGCGCCAAAAACCAGCTGGTGGAGCTGCTGTCCAGCAGCAGGCAATCCCCCGGCGCGATAAACTCCAGCGCGCGTTTGGCGATGCGCGTCTTCTGCTCCGGCGCCTCGTTGCTGCGCTGGCGGAAAGATTCCCCCTGGTCTATCTCGGCGGGCACATAGGTTTTCTCCACCGCCGGCGGCTCGACGAACACCGCGCCGCCGTGGCTGCGCAGCAGCAGGCCGCGCCGTTCAAGCAGGGCCAGATCACGCCGCGCCGTCTCGATAGAGATGTGACACAGCTGCGCCACCTCCTGCACCATCACGCGGCCGCGCTGGCTCAAGACTTCGGTAATAAAGCGATGACGTTCTACAGGCAGCATGTTTCTTTTCTCCTCCACGACGATGATTACGATATCGATTTGCCGCGCCGCGTTTTGCGCGCAGACGCAAAGCGCATCGCCCCGCGATCGGGCAACGATCGCGCTGTGATAGTTGTCAAAAAAATCGGGAAGGAAATGAAATGAATAATTACGAAAGTGTGGAGTAACAGACAGTTATGATGCGCGTACGCCTGAGACAGACAGGAGAGAAACGGTAAACGGTCACAATTCCACGTTCCGCGCCATGACCGTTAATGACCGTTTGTGTGGTTTTGACCGAGCGCCGCAAGGAGACAGCCGGCGTTGATAACGCATTACCTGAAAAAACAGCAAAAAAAATCCGGTGAGAATCTCACCGGATCGTTAGCCGCCTGACACAAATTATTCCTCGTGCTCATGCTCTTTCAACATCGCCTCACGCAACACGGCGTTCAGGCGTTTCTGATAGCCTTTGCCTGGCCGCTGAAGCCAGGCCAACACATCCGCATCGATGCGGATGGTTTTCGATACTTTCATCGGTTTATAAAAACGCCCCTGAACCGCAGCCTGCCACTTTTCCTCATCCAGTGCCGGCGCATCGGCATAATCGATGTCCTCGTCCGGCAACGCACTCAGTGAAGCAATTTGCGCTTTCTGCTCCTCCGTCAACGGCGGGAGTACGCTATGGGCCAGATTTTTGGCGGAATTTTTGCGCTTCATATCTTCCCCTCTCTTTGGCATCGGCCTTGCGTGCTGAAATGATACGCACGATCTCTACTGTATCGCCTTCGACATCCGTTTCGATCGTCGTATGTGCCACCAGCAACAGCAAACAGGATCCGACCATACCGATCGTTTGCCAACGTTCTTCTCCATCCTCGATCCTTTCCAGCACAGCCAAATGGTTGGGATCCAGAAAAACCCGTTGCGCTATCTCAAAACTGACACGGTGTTTGCGCTGGTTACTGTGATTTTTATCCTGATTCCATTCAAAATAAACATACATTTTTGTAACTACATTTTGGTTGTTATTTAATCAAAATACATCACCTCCGAAGGGATGTCAAAATTCTCCGGATGCGTTCAACGCCCGCCTGCGGCCTCGATAAAGGTGCCGGTCACATAAGACGCGGCGTCAGACAGCAGCCAGGCGATCGCCTCCGCCACTTCCTGCGGCTGGCCGCCGCGCTGCATCGGTAAACTGCTCTTCACGCGATCCACCCGGCCGGGTTCGCCACCGCTAGCGTGTATCTCGGTATAGATAAGCCCAGGCCGCACGCCGTTGACGCGGATGCCCTGCGCCGCCACCTCCAGCGATAGCCCGATGGTCAACGAATCGACGGCGCCTTTCGAGGCGGCATAATCCACATATTCCCCCGGCGCGCCTAAACGGGAAGCGGCGGAGGACACATTGACGATAGCGCCGCCCTGCCCGCCATGGCGCCGCGCCATGCGCTTCACGGCCTCGCGGCAACACAAGAAATACCCGGTGACGTTGGTGCCGAGCACCTTATTGATGCGCTCGGCGGTCAACTGTTCAATGTTCGCCTGCTGGAACAGGATGCCGGCGTTGTTGACCAGCGCGCTGAGCGTGCCCAGCTCGGCATCCAGTGCGCCGAACATCGCCATCACCTGCGCTTCGTCGGCCACGTCAGCCTGCAATGCCAGCGCCTTGCCGCCCTGCGTCTCAATCTCCGCCACCACCTGCCGCGCCGCACTTTCGTCACGCAGGTAATTCACGCCCACCGCATAGCCCTGCCGGGCCAGCAGCAAAGCGGTCGCGCGGCCAATTCCCCGGCTTGCGCCGGTCACCAATGCCACTTTCGTCATCGTATTTTTTCTCTGGTTGGCGATGTCGACAACGGCCTGCGCACAGGCCTTCCGTTTGCCCGTCAGAGTATAGAGCGGCGCCCTAAAAAACGCTTCAAAGCTGAGCCAGGCGGCGCAGCTGCTTTTTAATGCGCGACTTGGCGCAGCCGTAGGCGTCCGTCGTCATTGCCTGATGCACCCGCTGCAAAGCGGAAGCATGATGGCTGCCATGGCTATGGCTCTGCGCATCGCCGCGAAAAGACAACATCAACAGAACGAGCAGCATCGCCACGCCTGAATACATCAGCCGCCGCGAAGCGCCCGCGTTCGGGAAACCTTCAGTCTGCATGTTGCGCTCCCTCTGTCATGATTTCGAATGGCAGCAAAATAACCGAAATTCTCCCGCGCTCCCTTAACGCGAGATTAAAGCCAGATTAAGGTTTGCTTAAGAACGCGCAGGCAGGGCGGTTTTCCCCGTTGTCTTCCCGTCAGCGTTATAGTTAGATAATCGCGACTCAAGGATCTCAGCGGAAATAACGTGAACATACTGTTGGTGGAAGACGACCTGCAATTAGGCAAGGCGCTGTGTCGAGCATTGGAGCTGGCCGGCTTTAATTTGTGCTGGGTGCGCCTGCTCACCGACGCGGAAAATAAACTTTCACCCGGCGGGTTCGATTTGATGCTGTTGGATCTCACGCTGCCGGACGGCGACGGTTTGCAGAAGCTGATCGCCTGGCGCGCCGCCGGGCAAAATATTCCGATCATCATCCTGACCGCCCGCGATCGCATCGAGAGCCTGGTGAACAGCCTCGACTCCGGCGCGGACGACTTTCTGGCCAAACCCTTTGCGCTGCCCGAGCTCATCTCGCGCGTCAAGGCGGTCAACCGGCGCATGGCGGGCTTCGCTTCGCAAACCTGGAGCCTCGGCACACTGTATCTCGATCCGGTCAACCATCAGGTCATGCTGGATAACGAACTGCTGATGCTGTCGAAAAAAGAGTATCACCTGCTGCACGAACTGATGCGCTGCGCCGGCACCGTGGTGCGCAAAGCGGTGTTGGAACAGCGGCTGTTCGGCCACGGCGAAAGCGTGGAAAGCAACTCGCTGGAAGTGCATATGCATAATTTACGCCGCAAGATTGGTAAAGAAAGAATCATTACCGTACGCGGCATTGGCTATTTGCTGAAAAAAGAGTAGCGGGATGATCGGTTTCAAATCCTTCTTTATGCGCACCATTATTTTCCAGGTCCTGGCCATTTTATTATTGTGGGGGATCCTCGTCGCCTGGGTGAAATATTGGTATTACCCCGACATGGAGAAATATTTCGATAACCAGCAGCGCATCGTCGCCGTAGGCATCGCCAATATTCTCGATGAAACCGGCACCGACAATATCGATTACCGCGGCATCATCAAGACCATTGAAGGCATGTACATTGATTCCATCAATAATGGCATGCAGGATCAAATCGACTATCATCCGCTGTTCGTGGTTTACGATCGGGATAACCGGGTACTTTACAGTTCGCAAGCGCAAAAAGAACCGCTGCGCCTGCCGCCTTCGGTGCTGTCCGGCTCCGTTAATTACGCCGGCGCCAACTGGCACCTTGCCGGCAGCTGGAGCGAAAAGCGCCAGTACCGGGTGATCGTCGGCGAGTCGTTCAACGATCGCACCACGCTGTTCGGCAATCCGGCGGAAAGCACCGCCATGCCGTTGCTGGGCATTCTGGCGGCGATCATCATCACCTTGCTGTTTACCGCCTACTTCAGCCTGCGGCCGCTGCGCCAGATCGCCCGTACCATCTCCGATCGCCAGCCGGGCAACCTATCGCCGATCAGCGTCAGCGAGCAATATCAGGAAATCCGGCCGGTGGTGGTGGAAGTCAACAAGCTGATGGCGCGCATCGATGCGGCCAATCAGCGCGAGAAACGTTTTATGGCCGACGCCGCGCACGAACTGCGCACGCCGATCGCCGCCGTGCTGGCGCAGCTGCATTTGCTGACCCAGGTCAGCGAGCAGCAGGAGCGCCGGGAAATCATCGGCGACATGCAGCAAGGGCTGGATCGGGCGGCGTCGCTGTCGCGCCAGCTGATCAACCTGGCCAAGCTGGAGGCGGAAGATTTTCCGCTGAAGATTGAGGCGGTGGACATCTACGCCGAAATTGGAAAATGCATCGCGCAGCACGTCCCCTATGCGCTGGAAAAAGATGTCGAACTGTCGCTCGACGGCAGCGAGGAGGTGGTGGTGAGTACCGACCGCCATGCGCTGATCGCCATCTTCACCAACCTGCTGGACAATGCGCTCAAGTATGCGCCGCCCGGCAGCCGCATCGAAGCCAATATCCGCTCGCTGGCGCCACTCGGCTGCTATATTACGTTGCGCGACAACGGCCCCGGGGTGAGCGAAGAGCACCTTCCGCGCCTGTTTGAGCGCTTTTACCGCGTGCCCGGCACGCAGCAGACCGGCAGCGGGCTGGGATTGGCCATCGCCCGCAACCTGGCCGACAAAATCGGCGCGCAGCTGCGCGTCACCGAAGGTCTCGACGATCGCGGCATCGGCTTTATCATCGATTTGCCGGAAAGTTACCGGCCACAGATTGAGAGTTAACCACGAGCATGATCGCCCCTGTACTGCTGCAACGGCAGCAACTCGACCGGCTGTGGGATATCGACCGCAGCGAAATTATCGACATCCTGTATCGCCTGCAGGACGGCAAGCTACACCCCTACCCGGACTACTACGATGTGCGCGGCTGGGATCCGCACGATCGGGAAACCTATACGCCGATCCACGAAGCGTGCTTCGATCGCGGCGGCGCGTTCTTCGCGCTGTTCGAAGGCGAGGAGATCGTGGCAGCGGCGGCGCTGGACACCGAACCGCGCGGCCCGCGGCAAGATCTGCGCCAGCTGCTGTTCTTTTACGTCAGCGCGCACCAACGCGGCCAGGGGTTAGGCAAGCAGCTGTTCCAGCTCTGTCTGCGGCAGGCGGCGCAAGAAGGCGCCGCCGGGCTGTACGTCTCCTCCATTCCCAACAAAAGCACCGTAGACTTCTATCTGGCGCAGGGCTGCCGGCTCATCGAACAGCCGGATACCGAATTGTTCGCCCGTGAGCCGGAGGACATTCACCTGGTCTGCCTCTGCCGCTAGCGGCCAGGGCTTAGCGGGCGATGCGTATCACCGAACGCACGTCGCTTTTCTTGTTCAGATCCCACACCTCGGCGATCTCCGCCAGCGCGTGCTCCTGCGTCTCGATAGTGAGCGCTCCGGTCGCCGCCAGCGCCAAAATCTCGGTCGCGTAGCGCTGCATCTCCGGGATCGGCGGGAAGTTGCCGGTGCCGCTGCCGAGGATCTGCAGCTGATTGCTGCGCAGCACCGCCGCCGGCAGCCGGATGTCCGGCGCGGCCATCGAGCCGACGTTGACCAAGCGAATGCCGCGCCCCTCGGCGTAAGACGAGAGATCGTGATTATTGAGCGTCGCCAGCAGCGCTTCGGTCGCCGGGCCCCAGATGTAATCGACAATCACCTGATAACCACCCGGCCCCGCCGCCGCCGCGAAGGCCTGCGCCAGCGCCTCGCCCTGCAGGCTCAGATCCACCGTGGCGTCCACACCCAACGCCTCCAGCACGCTCAGGCGCCGACCGGCGGCAACGATGCGCCCGGCCCCCGCCTGACGCGCCGCCGCGACCGCCAGCTTGCCCGAGGTGCCGGTGGCGCCAATGATCAGCACCGCTTCTCCGGGCTGCAGATCCGCCCGCCAGCGCAGCGGCAGCCAGGCGGCGAAGGCCGGATTGATCAGCGCCGCCGCCGTGGCGTCGTCCACCGTCTCCGGCACCGGCACCGTCCATGACGCGACGCTACGCTCGGCCATCGCGCCGTAAGGGCGACGGAAAGAGGCGAAGTACACCCGTTGCCCGTCCGCCGTACGGCCCACGCCGTCGGTGCCGGGCACGATCGGCAATTGCTTCGGGCTGGAATAATGAGTGCCGGCGACGGTGGCGCGATCCAGTTGCTTGATGCCGGCCGCCAGAACGTCGATCGGCACTTCATTCGCCTGCGCCTGAGGCTCCTCAAAGGTGCCGAAAACCGGGGATTGCCCCAGCGCTGTTACGATTGCCGCTTGCATGATGACTCCTCAAATCGTGGGAACGTACCGGAAAGAATAGGCCGCGATAAAATAAAAAGGGACACCGCATCATGCGGTGTCCCCCAAACACAAACTTTGCCGAACGTGTTATTCGTAATCGCTCATCGGCACGCAAGAGCAGAACAGGTTACGGTCGCCGTACACGTCGTCCAGACGCTTAACGCTCGGCCAGTACTTGTTCTCGCGTACGCCGGCCACCGGGAACACCGCCAGCTCGCGGCTGTACGGGTGCTGCCAGTCGTTGACCAGCTCCGCCTGCACGTGCGGCGCATTCACCAGCGGGTTGTCTTCCAGCGGCCATTCGCCTTTGGCGACGCGGTCGATTTCGCTGCGGATCGCCAGCATCGCATCGATAAAGCGATCCAGCTCCACCTTGCTTTCCGACTCGGTCGGCTCGACCATCAGCGTGCCCGCCACCGGGAACGACATGGTCGGGGCGTGGAAACCGAAGTCGATCAGGCGCTTGGCGATGTCCATTTCGCTGATGCCTGTCTCTTCCTTCAGCGGACGAATGTCGAGGATGCATTCGTGCGCCACGCGGTGATCGCGGCCGGTATACAGAATCGGATACGCGTCTTTCAGACGGGTAGCGATGTAGTTGGCGTTCAGGATCGCCATCTGGCTGGCCTGCTTCAGGCCTTCCGCGCCCATCATGCGGATGTACATCCAACTGATAGGCAGGATGGAGGCGCTGCCGAACGGCGCCGCGGAGACCGCGCCCTGCTGGGTGGTCACGCCGTCGATCTGCACCACGCTGTGGCCCGGCACGAACGGCGCCAGGTGCGCTTTCACGCCGATAGGGCCCATGCCCGGGCCGCCGCCGCCGTGCGGAATGCAGAAGGTTTTATGCAGGTTGAGGTGCGAAACGTCCGCGCCGATGTAGCCTGGCGTGGTGATGCCCACCTGGGCGTTCATGTTGGCGCCGTCGAGATACACCTGACCGCCGAACTGATGCACGATCTGGCACACTTCACGGATGGTTTCTTCATACACGCCGTGGGTCGACGGGTAGGTCACCATGATGCAAGAGAGTTCTTCGCCTGCCTGCTCCGCCTTGACGCGCAGATCGTGCAGATCGATGTTGCCGTTCTTGTCGCAGGCCACCACCACCACGCTCATGCCCGCCATCTGGGCGGAGGCCGGGTTGGTGCCGTGCGCCGAGCTCGGGATCAGGCAGACGTGGCGGCCCGCTTCGTTGCGGCTTTCGTGGTAGCGGCGGATCGCCAGCAGGCCGGCGTATTCGCCCTGCGCGCCGGAGTTCGGCTGCATGCACACCGCGTCATAGCCGGTCAGCTGCACCAGCCACTGGGACAGTTGGCCGATCATCTGCTGGTAACCGGCAGCCTGCTCCGGCGGGCAGAACGGGTGCAGTTCGGAGAATTCAGGCCAGGTGATCGGGATCATCTCCGCCGCAGCGTTCAATTTCATGGTACAGGAACCCAGCGGGATCATCGCCTGGTTCAGCGCCAGATCCTTACGCTCCAAGCGATGCATGTAACGCATCATCTCGGTTTCGCTGTGATAGCGGTTGAATACCGGGTGGGTCAGGATCGGATCCTGGCGCAGCATGGCGGCCGGGATCGATTGGCTGTTTTTGCTCACCGCCGCGTCCAGCGCGTCGATGTCCAGACCGTGATTGTCGCCGGCCAGCAGTGCGAACAGCGTTTGCACGTCTTCACGCGAGGTGGCTTCATCCAGCGTGATGCCGACGGCGCCGTGAATGTCGGTACGCAGGTTGATGCCGAAGCTCAGCGCGCGCTCCAGCACCGCCGCCTTGTCTTTCACTTCAACGGTCAGGGTGTCGAACCAGGTGTTGTGGCGCAGCGTCAGACCGGCCTTCTGCAGCCCGGCGGCCAGGATGTCGGTCAGGCGATGGATGCGCCCGGCGATGCGCTGCAGCCCTTGTGGGCCGTGATACACCGCATACAGGCTGGCGATGTTGGCCAGCAGCACCTGCGAAGTACAGATATTCGAGTTGGCCTTCTCGCGGCGGATATGTTGCTCGCGGGTCTGCATCGCCATGCGCAGCGCGGTGTTGCCGGCGGCATCGCGGGAAACGCCGATGATGCGGCCCGGCATCGAGCGTTTGAACTCGTCGCGGCAGGCGAAGAAGGCGGCGTGCGGGCCGCCGTAGCCCATCGGCACGCCGAAGCGTTGCGCGGAGCCGAACACCACGTCGGCGCCCTGCTTGCCCGGCGCGGTCAGCAGCACCAGGGCCATGATGTCGGCAGCCACGCTGGTGATGATTTTGCGCGATTTCAGTTCGGCCAGCAGCGCGCTGTAGTCGTGCAGTTCACCGGTGGTGCCCACCTGCTGCAGCAACACGCCGAACACGCCGTCCAGCTCCAGCACTTTTTCCGCTTTATCGACGATGACGTCGAAGCCGAAGGTTTCGGCGCGGGTGCGCACCACGTCCAGCGTCTGTGGATGCACGTCGTCAGCCACGAAGAAGCGGTTGGCGTCTTTCAGCTTGCTGGCGCGTTTGGCCAACGCCATCGCCTCAGCGGCGGCGGTGGCTTCATCCAGCAGCGATGCGGAGGCCAGATCCAGGCCGGTCAGATCGAGGGTCACAGTCTGGAAGTTCAGCAGCGCTTCCAGACGGCCCTGCGACACTTCCGGCTGATAGGGGGTGTAAGCGGTGTACCAGCCCGGATTTTCCAGCATGTTGCGCAGGATCACCGGCGGCGTCAGCACGGCGCTGTAGCCCATGCCGATGTAGGATTTGTAGCGCTGATTCTGCGAGGCGATCGCCTTCAGCTCAGCCAGCGCCTGGTGTTCGGTCGCCGCGTCGCCAACCGGCGGCGGCCCCGGCAGCTGAATGTCCGCCGGCACGATCTGTTGGATCAGCGCGCTGAGCGAGCGAGCGCCCACCGCTGCCAGCAACTCCTGGCGTTGTTCCGCAGAAGAGCCGATGTGGCGTTCGATGAACGCTTCGCTGTGTTCGAGTTGGCTGAGTGTCTGAGTCATTGCTACAAATTCCTGAATGCTTGCGTGATACGGGATATAGCTTGAACGGTAACTAAAACGCCCCGGCCGAAAGGCCTGGGGCGTGGGCACGATTACTCGTCGATCGAGGCCTGATAAGCCGCGGCGTCCAGCAGGTTCGCCAGTTCGCCTTCGTCTGAGGCTTTAATCTGGAACAGGAAGCCGTCACCGTAAGGTTCGCTGTTCACCAGCTCCGGGGAGCTTTCCAGCTCGGCGTTCACCGCTACGATTTCACCGCTGATTGGCGCGTAGATGTCCGACGCCGCCTTGACGGATTCCGCCACGGCGCAGTCTTCACCGGCGGCGACTGTGCGGCCCACTTCCGGCAGATCGACAAACACCATATCGCCCAGCAGTTCCTGCGCATGTTCGGTGATGCCTACGGTGTAAACGCCGTTACCTTCTGCGCGAACCCACTCGTGAGAGGATGCGTATTTCAATTCTGTTGGCACATTGCTCATCGCCGGTTACTCCTTCGAAGAAATAAAAGAATCAATCAATAAAAATCAATTTGTCAGCGGCTTGCCGGCGCGAACGAAACCGGGCTTGGTCACTTTGACCGGCATCTCGCGGTTGCGGATCTGCACGATGGCCTGCTCGCCGATACCCGCCGGCACGCGCGCCAGCGCGATGCTGAAGCCCAGCGTCGGGGAGAACGAACCGCTGGTGATCACGCCTTCGTGGGTTTGCCCCGCCGCGTCGGTGAAACGCACCGGCAGCTCATTACGTAATACGCCTTTTTCCGTCATGATCAAGCCGACCAGTTGCTCGGTGCCCTGCTCGCGCTGTTGTTCCAGCGCTTCGCGGCCGATGAAACGGCGATCTTCCGGCTGCCAGGCGATGGTCCAGCCCATGTTGGCGGCCAGCGGCGAAACGCCTTCATCCATCTCTTGCCCGTAGAGGTTCATGCCCGCTTCCAGGCGCAGGGTGTCGCGCGCGCCCAGACCGGCCGGCTTGACGCCCGCGGCCAGCAATTTTTGCCAGAAATCCGCCGCCTGCTCTTTCGGCAGCGCGATCTCATAGCCGGCCTCGCCGGTGTAACCGGTGGTGGCGATGAACAGCTCGCCGGCCTGCACGCCGAAGAACGGCTTCATGCCTTCGACCGCGCTTTTTTGTTCCGGGGTGAACAGGGTGCCGGCGCGCTCTTTGGCCTGCGGGCCCTGCACCGCGATCAGCGCCAGATCGTCGCGCACCGTCAGCGCGACGCCATACGGCGCGGCGTGCTCTTCGATCCAGGCCAGGTCTTTGTCGCGGGTGGCGGAGTTCACCACCAGGCGGAAATAGTCTTCAGTGAGGAAATAAACGATCAGGTCGTCGATCACGCCGCCGGAAGCATTCAGCATGCCGGTGTACAGCGCTTTGCCGGGTTGGGTCAGTTTGGCGACGTCGTTCGCCAGCAGGTAGCGCAGGAACTCGCGGGTGCGAGCGCCGTGCAGATCCACGATGGTCATGTGAGACACGTCGAACATGCCGGCATCCTGACGTACCGCGTGGTGCTCATCGAGCTGCGAGCCGTAGTGCAGCGGCATCATCCAGCCGTGAAAGTCTACCATGCGCGCACCGCACGCCACGTGCTGGTCGTACAGTGGGGTTTGCTTTGCCATCTTTTCCCTCTTTCCACTCGTCGCTAGAAGTTAGGGTGCTGCCACGCAATGCGGCGGAGCCTGGCTCGCGGCCCGATCGCCATGGCGCACTGACTGCTCAACACAAATGCTGCGCCGGGACGGGCGAAAACTGCGTGCAACCGCCGTGACGCAAACGATACCTTTCCCCCGAACTTATCACCGAACGACCACATTAACCATAAGTTAAAATAGGCTCATCGCCGTTCCGGGGCGGTAAAATGCCGGGCTAGTGTGCAGAGTTTTTCACTGGAAAAATGCGCCTTAAGGCACAAAATTAACAATTAAAGCGGCAAAATGCCGAACTTATATAACAAACCTATGGCCGCACATGGGATCCGGACTTTTGATAACCGAACATGGAATTAGAAAAAGTAATGATAAAAAGCGGCTGAAATTAGATTATTTCAAATGAAGGGTTATATAAGGAAACGCGATGGCATAAGGCGAGAAGCGCGAGCCCGCTGCGGGCTCGCAGAAGGCAGGTGTCAGGCAAGCCACTCGGGCAGATCGTTCAGGCCCATCGCCTGACGCACCAGCTTAGGCTTGACGCCAGGCAGGCTGTCCGCCAGCCGCAGCCCCACGTCGCGCAGCAGCTTTTTGGCCGGGTGGTTGCCGTCGAACAGTTCGCGGAAACCCTGCATGCTGGCCAACATCACCGCCGCGCCGTGTTTGCGGCGGCGCTCATAGCGGCGCAGATAGAGGTGCTGGCCAATATCCTTGCCCTGCCGCTGCAGGCGGCGCAGTTCGGAAATCAGCTCGGCGGCGTCCATAAAGCCCAGATTCACGCCCTGTCCGGCCAGCGGATGCACGGTATGCGCCGCATCGCCCACCAGCGCCAGGCGGTGCGCCGCGAAGCTGCGCGCATAGCGGCCGGTCAGCGGGAACGCCAGCCGTTCGCTTTCCAGGCTGCAGGCGCCCAGACGCATATCGAAGGCCATCGCCAGTTCGCGGTTGAATTGTTCCGGCTCCAGCTGCTTGAGACGCTCAGCGTCTTCCGGCGCGACCGACCAGACGATGGAGCTCAAATGCGGATCGCTGAAAGGCAGGAACGCCAGAATGCCGTCGCCGTGGAAAATTTGCCGCGCCGTAGCCTGATGCGGCTCTTCGGTGCGGATGGTGGCCACCAACGCGTGGTGGCGATAGTCCCAGAAGGTCAGCGGGATATCGGCATGCTGGCGCAGCCACGACTGGGCGCCGTCGGCGCCAATCACCAACCGGGCGGTCAGCATACGGCCGTCCTCCAGCGTGATGAAGGCGTCATTCTCGCCCCACGCCACCTGCTTGAGCGCGGCCGGGGTAATCAGCGTGATGTCCGACAGGCTTTCGGCGCGCTTCCACAGCGCCTGCTGGATCACCGAATTTTCGATGATGTGGCCGAGATGGCTGAAACCGCACTCGTCGCCGCGGAAGGCGATTTTGCCGAAGCTGTCGCGATCCCACACTTCCATCGCGTTGTAGGCGCTGGCGCGCTGCTGGAGGATGTCGTCCCACACGCCGATATGCTGCAGCAAACGCTCGCTGGCGGCATTGATGGCGGAAACGCGCAGCGCAGGCTGCTCCGACGGCGGCGCCATATCCGGCTGGCGCTGCTCCAGCACCGCCACGCGCAGCCCGCTGCCCTGCAGGCCGCAGGCCAACGCCAGCCCCACCATACCGCCACCGGCGATAATCACGTCAAATGATTGCATGCTGCTCGATTTCCTTAAATAACGCGCGACGCCTTGCCACGCCGCGTTTTTGGGCGCGCCACAGGGCGCCCGATTCTGTGTCTAACGTTCCACCCAGCCCAATGTGCGCTTGGCGAAGGCGTCGCGCACCGCCGGCAAACGCGCCATCGCCATCAGCCCCAGATTGCGGCCGACCACCAGCGGGGCATAACGGTTGGCGAACAGGCGAATCAATCCGTCGGTCACGCCGATCGTCGCCTGCTGATCGTTTTGTCGCCGCTGCTGATAGCGGCTCAGCAGCGCATAACCGCCGGCGTCTTCGCCGCTGTTCATCGCTTCCGCCAGCGTTTCCGCCAGCGACATCACATCGCGCAGACCAAGGTTGAACCCCTGCCCGGCGATCGGATGCAGCGTCTGCGCCGCGTTGCCCACCAGCGCCAGCCGGTGGCTGACATGACGATCGGCGGTTAGCAGGCCAAGTGGATAACTGTGCCGCTTACCGGCCTTGAGGATGCGCCCCAGCCGCCAGCCGAAGGCCTGTTGCAGCTCGGCGATAAAACGCGCGTCGTCCCAGGCATCCACCCGGGCGCGATCTTCGCGCGCATGGCACCACACCAGCGAACTGCGCCCCTGTGACATCGGCAACAGCGCCAGCGGCCCATAACGGGTAAAGCGCTCGAAAGCTCGCCCCTGCGGATCTTCCGCCGTGGTGACGTTGGCGATGGTGGCGAACTGCGGATAGTCCTCCTGCCGCCACTGCACGTTGCAGGCCTGCGCCAGCGCCGAACGCGAGCCGTCGGCCGCCACCAGCAGCTGCCCGCGCAGACGCTGGCCGTTGTCCAGCAGCACTTCCGCCCGCTCCGCGGTGCGAATCACGTCCACCACCCGCGCCGGGCAGTGCAGCGTGACGCCAGGCGCCTTCGCCAGCAGCGCGAACAGCCGCTGCCCGGCGTCGTGCAGTTCGATCACCTGGCCGAGCGCATCGACCTGATAATCCTGCGCCTGCAGATTAACGAAACCGGCGTGACCGCGATCGCTGACGTGCACCTGAGTGATCGGCGTGGCGCAGTCGCGCAGCGCCGGCCAAACGCCGATGCGCGCCAGCTGTTGGCAGGTGCCCTGCGCCAAAGCGATGGCGCGGGCGTCAAAGCCAGGATGGCTGCGGTCGTCCGGCCGGGTCGCCTCGACCAAATCCACCGCCATTCTTCCCTGAGTAAGCGACGAAATGGCCAGCGCCAGCGTCGCGCCCGCCATACCGCCACCAACGATAATAACGCTCATGCTACGACCTTGCCGCCGCCATCAAGGCCTCGATGGCATCGGCGTCTTTCACCACGGTGGCGGTCAGGTTTTCATTGCCGTCGGCGGTGATCACGATGTCGTCCTCAATGCGGATGCCGATGCCGCGGTATTCCTCCGGCACGTCCGCATCCGGCGCGATATACAGCCCCGGTTCCACGGTCAGCACCATGCCCGGCTCCAGCAGCCGATCGCGGCTCGGCGTGCCATAGTGGCCAACGTCGTGCACGTCGAGACCCAACCAGTGGCTCAACCCGTGCATAAAGAACTGACGGTGAGCCTGCTCGGCGATCAATTGATCGACTTCACCTTTCAATACGCCCAGCTCCACCAGCCCGACCACCATGATGCGCACCACTTCGTCGTTGACTTCGCGGATGCTGGTGCCGGGCTTAAACAGCTCCAGCGCACGCTGCAGCGACGCCAGCACGATACCGTACACTGCGCGCTGCGGCCGGCTGAACTTACCGTTGACCGGGAAGGTGCGGGTGATGTCGCCGGCATACCCCTGGAACTCGCAACCGGCGTCGATCAGCACCAGATCGCCGTCGCGCATCTGGCTCTCGTTCTCGGTGTAGTGCAGGATGCAGCCGTTTTCGCCGCTGCCGACGATGGTGTTGTAAGACGGGTAGCGAGCGCCGAGGCGGGTGAACTCATGATGAATTTCCGCTTCCAGCTGATATTCGAACATGCCCGGGCGGCATTTTTCCATCGCGCGGGTGTGCGCCAACGCGCTGATCTCGCCGGCGCGGCGCATCACCGCCAGCTCTTCCGGCGACTTGAACAGCCGCATGTCGTGCAGCCACGGCCGCCAGTCGGTCACGGTGGCAGGCGCCTGCAGGTTCTGGCGGAACCCCTTGCGCAGCTTGTCCAGCGCGCCGAACAGGATCTGATCGGCATAGGCGTATTCGCCCTGCGCGTGGTAGACCACATCCAGGCCGTTGAGCAGCAGGTGCAGTTGGTCATTGATTTCATCGAACGGCAGCGCGCGATCCACACCCAGCTTTGCCGGTGCGGCGTCTTGCCCCAGGCGGCGGCCAAACCAGATTTCCGCCGTCAAATCGCGCACCCGGTTGAACAACACGCTGTGGTTGTGCGTTTCGTCGCTTTTAATCAGCACCAGCACCGCTTCCGGCTCATTGAAGCCGGTCAGGTACCAAAAATCGCTGTTCTGCCGGTAGGGATAGTCTGAATCTGCACTGCGCGTCGTTTCCGGCGCAGAGAAAATAACCGCCGCGCTGGCCGGCGCCATTTTCGCCAACAGCGCCTGGCGGCGGTTGTTGAATTCCTGCTGAGTCATTACCTTCTCCTGAAATCATGCCATCCGCACCGCCGGCGGAGGGGCGATAGAACGTTTAGTGCAGCGTCGGTTTGATATTTTCCGGCGCCGTCGGTTTGTGACGGGTGAATTCGCCGTGGCACATGATGGCGGCGACCCGCACATACTCCGCCACTTCTTCCAACGACTGTTCCAATTCTTCCTGATCTTCGTCTTCGTCGTAGCCCAGTTGCGCGATGTTGCGCAGATCGTCGATCGCTTCACCGACTTCGTCTTTCACCTGAGCCAGCTTCGGCTGCATCATGCCCAGACCGAGCAGGAAGTGGTTGACCCAACCGGCCAGCGCGTCGGCGCGATCGAACACGCTGACGATCTCCCCTTCAGGCAGCATCAGTTGGAACAGGAATTCGTCATCTTCCAGCGTGTCACGCGTCGCTTCATACAGCTGCTGCAACGGTTGGCTGAGCGCCTGTGGGAAGGCGACGCCTTCGTTGGTCAGATCGTGCACCAGCGCCTGCCAGCCGGCGTCACGGCTGCCGCCACACAGCAGGCCGCTGATCAGGCCGTGCATTTCTGCCGCGGTCAACGCCACCGACTGCTGGTTGAGGGCCACGGTTAAAGATTGGTAACTTGGAAATGTATTCTGTATAGACATGCGCATTCGTCATCGTTGGCAGGATAAGTTCGTGTTATGCTACCACCAAGGTCCGTCGCTATACCAGATAAGCGCGACACCTCAGTGGCTAGTTATAATCGCGATGTGGCAGGTTTCACACTGCGCCGGCGGGTGACGAAAGTGCGGTAAATACGCATTTTGAAACCCTTTTTTGACTGGCAATGTGCGTCACAGTAGATTACAACCAGGTACTGAAAAAGGGGTTGTATCTTGGTACCGAGGTATATATAGTGGCGCCCGCTTTGACGGCCCGGCCAGGGCGGACAAGGCTGGCGCGAAATTTAGGCAGGAAGGTGGCATGTCTGCACAACCGGTAGATATTCAAATTTTTGGCCGCTCGTTAAGAGTCAATTGCCCGCCAGAACAACAAGATGCGTTGAATATGGCGGCGGACGATCTTAACCAACGGTTGCAAGATCTTAAAGTTCGCACTAGAGTCTCCAATACTGAGCAACTGGTTTTCATCGCGGCATTGAACGTCTGTCACGAACTTGCTCAAGAACGGTTGAAAACCCGTGACTACGCGTCCAATATGGAACAACGCATACGGATGCTGCAGCAGACCATTGAACAAGCGCTGCTTGAACAAGGTCGCATCTCTGAACGTCAGGATGCACAATTCGAATAACTTAAGTTGTTGAAATCAAAGTTTCGGCAACGAGTACAAAATTTCTCTGAGATGTTCGCCAGCGGGCCAGTCCCCTGAGCCGATATTTAGTACAAACAGAATGTGTTGCTCCGCGATCGGTGAGCACGCTCGGTGCGCCGAGAAGCCTTAAGATTGCGACGGCACGTTCACCTTGAACCATGGGTTCAAGGGTTACAGCCTGCGACGGCATCTCGGAGATTCCCCTTCTCAGCGGTTTATGTGTGCTGAACACCACACAGAGCAAGCCTGATACGATGCCTTTTCAACCCCAATTCGCGCAGCAGCGCCAAACCATTCGTCAACTCATTCGCCAACGTCGGCGCGAGCTTACGCCGGGCCAGCAACGCTTTGCCGCAGACAAGATAGCCGAACGCCTCGTCACGCATGAACGCATTCAGACGGCGCACAGCATCGCGGTGTTTTTGTCGTTTGACGGCGAACTCGATACCGGGCCGCTGATCGAGCGGCTGTGGACGCTCGGCAAACGGGTTTACCTGCCGGTGCTGCATCCGTTCAGCCCGGGCCACCTGCTGTTCCTGCGCTATGCGCCGGAAACGCCGCTGGTGCGCAATCGCTTCAATATTCTCGAACCGCGCCTCGATGTGCGCAAGGTGTTGCCGCTGGGTGAACTGGAGGTGGTGCTGACACCGCTGGTGGCGTTCGATCATACCGGGCAGCGTCTGGGCATGGGCGGCGGCTTTTACGATCGCACCCTGCAAAACTGGCGCAGCGGCGGCCCCTATCCCATCGGCCTGGCCCATGATTGCCAGCAGGTGGAGCATCTGCCGACCGAACACTGGGATATCCCGCTGCCGGAAATCCTCACCCCTCTCTGCAGCTGGGCGTGGCACGAGCCAAAATAGCAAAAGGCCGGATCGCTCCGGCCTTTTTCGTTGCGGCATGCCGCCGAATCAGAACAGCAGGCGGGCGCGGATGGTGCCGTCGATGGCCTTCATGCGCTGCAGCGCAGCGTCGGCGCGCGCGGTTTCCGCTTCGATGTCGATCACCACATAGCCGATTTCCGGCCCGGTTTGCAGATACTGTGCGGCGATGTTAACCCCCTCTTCGGCAAAGATCTGGTTAATCTGCGTCAGCACGCCCGGACGGTTTTCGTGGATGTGCAGCAGGCGGCTGGCGTTCGGGCCATGCGCCGGCAGCGACACTTCCGGGAAGTTGACGGCGGACAGAGTCGATCCGTTGTCGGAGTATTTCGCCAGCTTGCCGGCCACTTCGTCGCCGATGTTCTCCTGCGCTTCCTGAGTGGAACCGCCGATGTGCGGCGTCAGCAGCACGTTGTCGAACTCACACAGCGGCGAGTTGAACGGATCGCTGTTGGTCGCCGGCTCTTCCGGGAAGACGTCGATCGCCGCGCCCGCCAGGTGATTGCTGGCCAGCGCGTCGCACAGCGCGGGAATATCCACCACGGTGCCGCGCGAGGCGTTGATCAGAATGGCGCCCGGTTTCATCAGCGCCAGTTCTTCCGCCCCCATCATATTTTTGGTCGATGGCGTTTCCGGCACGTGCAGCGTCACCACGTCGCTCATATTGAGCAGATCGGACAGATGGCGCACCTGCTGCGCATTGCCCAGCGGCAGCTTGTTCTCGATGTCGTAGAAGAACACCTTCATGCCCAGCCCTTCGGCCAGAATGCCCAGTTGGGTGCCGATATGGCCGTAGCCGATGATGCCCAGCTTTTTACCGCGCGCCTCATAGGAGCCCACGGCCAGTTTGTGCCACACGCCGCGGTGCGCCTTGGCGTTGGCGGCCGGAATGCCGCGCAGCATCAACAGCAGCTCGCCCAGCACCATTTCGGCCACGGATCGGGTATTGGAGAAGGGGGCGTTGAAGACCGGAATACCGCGTTTGGTCGCCGCTTTCAGATCAACCTGGTTGGTGCCGATGCAGAAGCAGCCCACCGCCACCAGTTTTTCTGCGGCGGCGAACACATCTTCAGTCAGATGCGTACGCGATCGGATGCCGACGAAGTGTGCATCGCGGATGGATGCCTTCAAAGATTCGGTGTCTAACGCACCCTTGTGGTATTCGATGTTGGTATAACCGGCGGCACGCAAATTATCGACCGTGCTCTGATGAACCCCTTCCACCAACAGGAATTTAATCCTGTCTTTCTCCAATGATACTTTTGCCATTTACCCGACCCTATGTTCAGACTTCAGAAGCGGCTGTGACGACACAGCTCCCATCCAACATAACAAAAATAACGCGGGCGGCAATACAAACGATTGCCTGCCCGGCAGGACAAGGCGCAGCGTTGATGGCGGTTTACGGCAGAAAATGCCATAGGGAAAGTTTTCGGCAGAAGCTTTGGGGAGTCAGTTTTCACAATGTGACATAAGTCACCAAATTTGCCGTTTTTCAGAAAAGATATTTTAACCGAAGAATTATGCGGCCCGGCACCGCCGGGCCACAGACGGCAGAAGCTTATTTGACCACTTTCACGCCTTCCGGGGTGCCGACCAGCGCCACGTCCGCGCCACGGTTGGCGAACAGCCCCACGGTCACCACGCCGGCGATGCCGTTGATCTTGTTCTCCAGCGCCACGGCGTCGGTAATGCTCAGGTTATGCACATCGAGGATCACGTTGCCGTTGTCGGTCACCACGTTCTGGCGATACTCCGGCAGGCCGCCGAGTTTCACCAGCTCACGCGCCACATAGGAGCGGGCCATCGGGATCACTTCCACCGGCAGCGGGAATTTGCCCAGCACGTCCACCTGCTTGCTGGCGTCGACGATGCAGATAAACTTCTTGGCAATGGCGGCAATGATCTTCTCGCGCGTCAGCGCCGCGCCGCCGCCCTTGATCATCTGCATATGGCCGTTGATTTCGTCCGCGCCGTCCACGTAGATATCGAGCGAGTCCACTTCGTTGCTGTCGAACACGTGGATGCCGAGGCTTTTCAGCTTGGCGGTGGAGGCATCGGAGCTGGACACCGCGCCTTCGATCTGGTGCTTGATGGAGCCCAGCGCGTCAATAAAGTGGGCGGCGGTAGAGCCGGTGCCGACCCCGACGATGGTGCCCGGCGTCACGTATTCCAGCGCCGCCCAGCCCACCGCTTTTTTCAGTTCATCCTGCGTCATAATATGTCCCTTGCCTCTGTACGAAAACGTGTGCGTATTATAGGGTAAAACGCTGTTTTTCACGCCGGCAGGATCACACTTATTTACCGCAGCCCGCATTTTTACCCGCCTGGCGGCGAGCTGGGAGCGTGATTTTTCCAGCTGCGCCATGCGTAAAATGTGGCATAGTGCCGGTATCATTCTAATTTAAGGGATATCTTTCCGATGAAACGCCCAGACTATCGTACGCTGCAAGCGCTGGACGCGGTGATCCGTGAGCGCGGCTTCGAGCGCGCCGCGCAAAAACTCTGTATCACGCAATCGGCGGTATCCCAACGCATCAAACAGCTGGAAAACCTGTTCGGCCAACCGCTGCTGGTTCGTACCGTGCCGCCGCGCCCGACCGAACAAGGGCAAAAGCTGCTGGCGCTGCTGCATCAGGTGGAGCTGCTGGAAGAAGAGTGGCTGGGCAACGACACCGGCGTCGATACGCCGCTGCTGCTGTCGTTGGCGGTCAACGCCGACAGTCTGGCGACCTGGCTGCTGCCGGCGCTGAAGCCGGTGCTGGCGGACTCCCCCATTCGCCTGAATCTGCAGGTGGAAGATGAAACCCGCACCCAGGAGCGGCTGCGCCGCGGTGAAGTGGTGGGCGCGGTGAGTATTCAGCCGCAGCCGCTGCCGAGCTGCCTGGTGGATCGGCTGGGGGCGCTGGACTACCTGTTTGTGGCCTCCAGCGGCTTCGCCGAGCGCTATTTCCCGAACGGCGTCACCCGTTCCGCACTGCTGAAAGCGCCGGCGGTGGCCTTCGACCATCTCGACGACATGCACCAGGCATTCCTGCAGCAGAACTTCGATCTGTCGCCGGGCAGCGTGCCCTGCCACATCGTGAACTCATCGGAAGCCTTCGTGCAGCTGGCGCGTCAGGGCACCACCTGCTGTATGATCCCGCATCTGCAGATCGAAAAGGAGCTGGCATCCGGTGAACTGATCGATCTGACGCCGGGGTTGTACCAGCGCCGCATGCTGTACTGGCACCGCTTCGCGCCGGAGAGCCGCATGATGCGTAAAGTGACCGACGCGTTGCTGGAGCACGGTCACCAGGTGCTGCGCCAGGATTAAAACGAAAAAAGGTTCGCCGAGGCGAACCTTTTCTTCAATACCACACCCTTACTGCGCGGCGTTACGCTGCAGCTCAAACACCACATCCACCTGATCGTCGAAGTGAATGCTTTGCTGTTCATAGGTTTGCGCCGCGTCGTTTTCCGCCGCCGCGCCGGCCGCCTTATACATCCGCGCCACCGGCATCGGCTGGTAGTTGGCGACCCGGTAGCGAATGCTGTACACCGGCCCCAGCTTGGCGTGGAAGCCTTTGGCCAGGGATTCGGCCTGCTGAGTCGCGTTCTCGATCGCTTTTTGCCGCGCCTGCTCGCGATACACGTCCGGCTTGGCGACGCCCAACTCCACCGCGCGGATCTCGTTCAGGCCGGATTTCAGCGCGCCGTCCAGCAGCTCGTTCAGTTTGTCCAACTGGCGCAGGGTGACCTGCACCTGGCGCACCGCCCGGTAGCCCTTCAGCACCGACTCGCCGGTTTTCAGGTAGTCGTATTCCGGCTGGGTGCGCAGGTTGGCGGCGCTGATGTCTTTCTTCTCGATGTTGTTTTTCTGCAGGAAATCAAAGTACTGCGCCACGCGCTCGTCTACCTGCTTCTTCGCCTGGGCAGCGTCTTTGGAGGAAACGCTCACTTCGATCGCCAGGGTGGCGATATCCGGCGTGGCGTCCACGCTGGCGGTGCCGGAGGTGACGACGTGCGGCCCTTCAGGCAATTCAGCCGCCTGCAGCGCCATCGGTAACGTCCCTAATCCGACCATTGCGGCCATAGCCAATGCTTTTAGCTTCACAGTGTCTCCTTAATGACAGGCTGTCTCTGATCGCCGGCTTTTCCCTGCGAGAACCGCCGGATTCCTGGCATCAAACGTAGCATATCGCACGGCGTTTTGAATTCGGATTAGTGACAAATTCTTATAAATTTGCCCCCTGCCAGGCCAGCTGCAGCGCGATGCCCCACATCACCAACCCGACCAGCGCATTGATGATGCGCTGCGCCCGCTGCGTATTCAGCCACGGCGCCAGCCAGGAGGCCAGCAGCGCCAGGCCGAAGAACCACACCGCCGACGCGCTGACCGCGCCAAGCGCGAACCAGGAACGCACGTCCGCCGTCAGCTGTCCGCCCAGGCTGCCGAGCACCACGAAAGTGTCCAGATAGACGTGCGGATTCAGCCAGGTGACCGCCAGCATGGTGACCACGATGCGCCAGCGGCTCTGCGCCAGCTCCTGCGCCGCGGCCTGCGCCGGTTGCGGGCTGAAGGCGGAACGGAACGCGCCCCAGCCGTACCAAAGCAGAAACGCCACACCGCCCCAGGTGACTAGCGCCAACAGCAGCGGCGAGCGGGTCAGCAACGCGCTGCCGCCGAAAATACCGGCGCAGATCAGCACGATATCGCTCAGTGCGCACAATGAGGCGATCATCAAATGGTACTGACGGCGAATGCCCTGATTCATCACGAATACGTTCTGCGGGCCCAGCGGCAGGATCATGGCGGCGCTCAGGGCAAAACCCTGCAGGAAGACGGCTAACATGGGAAATTCCTCGAATGATAAAAGGCGCCGGACGTGGGCGCGTATCGGTCAACACGCGCATCATACGAGGAAGCGATCATTAGGTGAAATTGATGTTTCTAATCCAGTATCAGAAGCACTAATACTCCAAGCGGCGGGATTGCGCCGTCAAATTCGCTCATCGACGCGAAATTCGCTATCATCCGCCCCCACCCTCCAGCCGGCCACCCGATGTCTACGATCACCGATACCTTTATCGCCCCGCCATGCCATGACCAGATAGAGATCCTCTATCAGGACGATCATCTGGCGCTGATCAATAAGCCGGCCGGGCTGCTCAGCCTCTCGGGCAAGAATCCGCAGAATCTCGATTCGGTACACCACCGGCTGGTACAGCTGTTCCCCGGCTGCGCCCTGGCGCACCGCCTGGATTTCGGCACGTCCGGTTTGATGGTGGTGGCCCGCAACAAGGCCGTCAACGCCGCGCTCTGCCGGCAGTTCAGCGAACGCACCGTCGGCAAAGTGTACAGCGCGCTGCTCTGCGGCCATCTGGCGGATAACGAAGGGGTAATAGACGCGGCGATCGCCAAAGATCCGGCGCTGTTCCCGCTGATGTCGATTTGCGCCCTCCACGGCAAGCCCGCCCGCTCCCGCTATCGGGTCGTCGAACGTTTTTATCGTGAAACGGAAGGCGGGATCTCGCTGCCGCTGACGCGGGTGCAGCTCACCCCGGAGACCGGACGCACCCACCAGCTGCGTATTCACAGCCGGCAATTGGGCCATCCTATTTTAGGTTGCGATCTGTATGGCGGGCGCCTGCTGCCGGGTACCGAACAGACGCCGCGGCTGATGCTGCACGCCAGCGAGCTGGACTTTGTGCACCCCATCAGCGGAGAGCGGATAGCCGCTCGTCACGCCGCGCCGTTCTGAACGCGGCTTACCACATCAAATCGTCGGGCACTTTAAAGTCGGCGTACGGATCGTCTTCATCCTGCTCTTCCTGACTCAGCGCACTGTGCAGCACTATGCTGGCCGCATCGCGCTGCGCGATTTTATCGGCGACGCTCGCGGGGATAATCGCGTATTCACACTCTTCGCGGCTCTCGACAACCAAGCGGGCAATGGCGAGGCGGCCATTGATCAGCTGCGTCTGGGTCGCTTTATCCACCAGGATTTTCTTGATCAGGTTACCGTCGGTGAAGTTGAAACCGATATCGCCTTTCGCCAGGACGATGCGGTTCATCTCGATCAGCTGCTTCACCTGCGCCTTGTATTCTTTGGACAGCGCGGCCTGCTTTTGCTGCTCGCTCAATTGCTTATCGCGCTCAAGCTGCGCCTTTTTATTCTCTTCCACCGCCTCTCTGGCCTCGCGCGCCTGAACGCGTGATTTTTTAGCCGTTCTCTGGACTTTGGCCATTTTCTTGCTGGTTACCAAGCCCGCTTTGAGCATCTGCTCTTGTAAGGTGAGTTTTGTCATGTTCGTGTCTGAAGCCGTGGGGTCATGGTGGGATTATACCCGTAATTTTTCAGGCTGCACCAGCTTGCCGGGCGGCTTGCACCGCAGGGCAACGGCGGCAAACCCACCTGAACCCCAGATCATGAATGTGGCTCATGTGGTAATGAAATTAAGTCTCTTTCACTCCCACCGGGACTCTGGCAAAAATAGACCTCATTAACGACAGACAATATGAAATCGGCTGAATGAAAAAATAGAAAAACAAGCCATTGAAATAAATGGATAAACCCAGCCTTCATATCATATAACAGGATGCTATAAGACGATGAATAGAGACTTTACCTTTACGATTAAGAGCAGTTCTTTCGATGAAGATTATAACCCTTCTGAAAATACGCGTATCACCACCAACTTCGCCAATCTGGCCAGAGGGGAAAACCGCCGGGAGAACCTGCGCAATACGCTGGTGATGATTAACAACCGCTTCAATTCGTTGGCGCATTGGGATAACCCCAAGGCCGATCGCTATGCGGTCGAGCTTGAAATCATTTCGGTTGAGATGCGCATTGAAGATCACAGCGCCAGCTTCCCGGTGATAGAAATCCTGAAAACCAACATCCTTGATAAAAAAACGCAAACGCGTATCGAGGGCATCGTCGGGAACAATTTCTCCTCTTACGTGCGCGATTACGACTTTAGCGTCTTGCTGCCGGCGCACAATAAAAACACGGCGGAATTTACCATTCCGGATGATTTCGGCGATTTGCACGGCAATATCTTTAAGCACTTCGTCAATTCAAACGAATACCATGAAAATTTCAGCAAACCGCCGGTGATTTGCCTCAGCGTGTCCAGCAAAGACACCTACCATCGGACGGGCAATCAACACCCGGTGTTGGGCGACGAGTATCGGCAAGACGGCGCTTCGCTGACCGACCGGTATTTTAAAAAAATGGGCCTGCAGGTGCGCTACTTCATGCCGAAAAATAGCGTCGCGCCCCTGGCGTTTTATTTCCCCGGGGATTTGCTGAGCGATTACACCGATCTGGAACTGATTGGCACCATCAGCACGATGGAGACCTTCCAAAAAATCTATCGGCCTGAAATTTACAATGCCAACTCGGCGGCGGGGCAATGCTATCAGCCAAGCCTGAATAACCAGGATCATTCATTAACCAAGATTGTTTACGATCGCGAAGAGCGTAGCCAGTTGGCGATTGAGCAGGGGAAATTTACGGAAGAGCAATTTATCAAACCCTACAAGCCTATTCTTGAGCAATGGTCTGCCCACTACGCGCTTTGATTCACTTAAATACAGGTCACCTATCATGAAAATATTGCTCCCCACATCGACCGCCGGCAGCTTGCCCAAACCGGTCTGGCTGGCCCAACCGGAAACCCTGTGGTCGCCCTGGAAATTGCAAAATGAAGAATTAATCGAAGGGAAACAGGACGCCCTGCGTTTATCGCTGGCAGAGCAACAACAGGCCGGCATCGATATCGTCAGCGATGGCGAGCAAACCCGTCAGCACTTCGTCACGACGTTTATCGAACACCTCAGCGGCGTCGATTTCGAGAAACGCGAAGTGGTTAAAATCCGCAATCGCTACGAGGCGAGCGTGCCAACCGTGGTGGGGGCGGTCTCGCGTCAAAAGCCCGTTTTCGTTGAAGACGCCAAATTTTTACGCCAGCTGACCCAGCAGCCGATTAAATGGGCCCTGCCGGGGCCGATGACCATGATCGACACGCTCTATGACAACCACTATAAAAGCCGCGAGAAATTGGCCTGGGAGTTCGCCAAGATCCTCAATCAGGAAGCCAAAGAGCTTGAGGCCGCCGGCGTCGACATTATTCAGTTTGATGAGCCCGCATTTAACGTGTTCTTTGACGAGGTGAATGACTGGGGCATCGCCGCCCTGGAAAGAGCCGTTGAAGGGCTTAAGTGTGAAACCGCCGTACATATCTGCTATGGATACGGCATTAAGGCCAATACTGACTGGAAAAAGACGCTGGGCTCTGAGTGGCGGCAATATGAAGAGGCGTTTCCCAAGCTGCAAACGTCGACTATCGATATTATCTCGTTGGAGTGCCATAACTCGCACGTGCCGATGGATCTGCTTGAACTGATCCGCGGTAAAAAGGTGATGGTCGGCGCCATTGACGTGGCGAATCATACCGTTGAGACGCCGGAAGAAGTGGCCGCTACGCTGCGTAAGGCGCTGCAGTTTGTCGATGCCGACAAGCTCTATCCGTCGACCAACTGCGGCATGGCTCCTCTGCCCCGTCAGGTCGCCCGCGGCAAGCTGAATGCCTTAAGTGCAGGCGCCGAGATCGTGCGCCGAGAGCTGTTGGCCAAATAACCGCGCCAGCGCCCGCCGCAGTAGCCTCCTGCGGCGGGCGATTATCAATCGACTCCTCCTCCCCGCAACGCCCCCGCGCTGGTGTATACTCGGATTTCTACGCGATGCCAGCCACAGCGGCCTGAACGGCCCCTCAGCCAGCCCACAACAGCTTAATAACAGTGGAACCCTCATGAGCCCAGATACCGCTCGCATCAGCGAAATTATCGATCGCGCCAAGATCTCGCCTTATCAAATCCTGATCCTGACCTTATGTTTCCTCATCGCCCTGCTGGACGGCTTCGATACCGCCATCATCGGCTATATCGCCCCGGCGCTGCGCGAAGAGTGGGATCTGCTGCCTGCGCAGCTCTCCCCCGCCTTCGGCGCGGGCCTGTTCGGTCTGCTGATCGGCAGCCTGCTGTTCGGGCCGATCGCCGACGCCATCGGGCGCAAACGCGTGCTGCTCGTCGCGGTGCTGGTGTTTGGCGGCTGCACCCTGGCTTCGGCCTATGCGCATTCGATCGAATCCCTGACCTGGTTGCGCTTTATCACCGGCATTGGCCTCGGCGGCGCGATACCGACCTGCATCACCCTCAGCTCTGAGTACTCACCGGCGCGCCGGCGCATGCTGCTGGTCACCCTGAGCTGGAGCGGCTTTACCGCCGGGCTGGCCCTGGGCGGCCTGCTGGCCGGGCAGATCATCCCGGCGTTCGGCTGGCGCGGCCTGCTGCTGGTCGGCGGCATTGCACCGTTGGCGCTGCTGCCGCTGTTGGCCTGGCAGATGCCCGAGTCGGTGCGCTTTATGGCCGCCAGCGCCAAACATGCCGATCGGCTGCGCCGGGTGGTCGAGCGTATCACCGGCCAGCGTTGGACGGGGGGACCCATTGTCGATGACGAGCGCCCGGCGCAGGCCAGGTCGCCGATCTCGCACCTGTTTATCGAAGGGCGCGCCGTGCGCACCCTGTTGCTGTGGGCGGCATTCTTCTGTTCGCTGTTCGTGTTCTACCTGCTCACCAGTTGGCTGCCGACGATCCTCAAAGACGCCGGTTTCGATATCGCCCACGCCTCACGCATCGGCGCGATGGTGCCGCTCGGCGGCACCCTGGGCGCCATCCTGATGGCGCTGCTGATGGATCGGGTCGGGCCCTATCGCGTGCTGGCCGTCTCCTACCTGGGTGCCGCGCTGGTGATCGGCGTGACCGGTTACCTGATGGGCGACGCATACACGCTGGCCGCCGTCGTGTTCCTGATAGGCTTCGGCGTGGCCGGCGCGCAAAACGGCCTGAATCTGGTTTCCGCCACCCTTTACCCGACCGCAGCCCGCGTGACCGGCGTCAGCTGGGCCATGGCCAATGGCCGCTTCGGCTCGATCGTCGGCTCGATGCTCGGTGCCTGGATGATGACCGCCGCCGGTTCGCCGGAAGTGTTCTTCCTCTGGCTGGCGCTGCCGGCGCTGCTGGGCGCAGCCGCCATCTTCCTGCTTTATCGCCTCAGCCTGCACCGCCGCGCGCCGCTCACCGAACCGGCGGCCGGCATCTGAACTCGCGGAAAATAAAAGGCCGAGACGCCATCAGTGACGTCTCGGCCTGCAATCAAAAAGGGGGCCAAGGCCCCCTTCTCTGTTATTCCGCCTTGGCGGAAGCGTCTTCGGTGCGATACAGGTGCACGTCCATTTGCGGGAACGGAATGCCGATGTTGTGGGCATCCAGCGCGCGCTTGAAGTTTTCCATCAGATCGAAGTACACGTTCCAGTATTCCGCGTTGGTGGTCCAGGAACGGGTCACGAAGTTCAGAGAGGACGGCGCCATCTCGTTCAGACGCACGGTCACGCCTTTAGCGTGCATGATGCGCTTGTCGGCGGCGATCACGTCGCCCAACACCTTCTTCACCACGTCGATATCGGCGTTGTAGGCCACGCCTACCACGATGTCCACGCGGCGGTTCGGTTCGCGGGAGTAGTTGATGATGTTGCCGGCGATGATTTTACCGTTCGGCACCACGATGGTTTTGTTGTCTGCGGTACGCAGGGTGGTGGAGAAAATCTGCACCTGATCGACGGTACCGGCCACGCCGCCCAGATCGACATACTCACCCACGCGCAGCGGGCGGAAGATCACCAGCAGCACGCCGGCGGCGAAGTTGGACAGCGAGCCTTGCAACGCCAGGCCGACGGCCAAACCGGCGGCACCCAGCACGGCGATCACCGAGGTGGTCTGCACGCCGACGCGCCCCAGCACCGCGATGAAGGTGAACGCCAGCACGCCGTAACGCACGATCGCCGACAGGAAGTCGGCCACCGTGGCGTCGATGCCGCGCAGTTTCATCACGCGGTTCAGCGCATTGCCGACCACGCGGGCCACGATCGAACCGATGATCAGGATAACGATGGCGGCGACGATATTCACCGCGTACTGGATCAACAGATCCTGGTTCTTCACCAACCAGTCGCCGGCACCGTTGATGCCGTCTACTACATTCAAATCTTTCATTCGTGTCGTCCTAACTCAGTCCCTAACGGGAGAAACTCGCAAAAATACACTGGCTTCGGCAGCCAGTAGGAAACCACCGCCTAAGGGTAACCAACATTAAAGGCTCATGCCAACCGTCAGCGTTAAAAATAGCCGAAACCGCCCGCCGCTTCTTCTATGCTGAGAACAGCGCGTTGGCCATTTCACGACAAGGGATCCGTTCTTCATGCACATTCGCTCTTCGCTCAAACACTATTGGCAAGTGCGGCCCAGGCTGCTGTTTTCCGTCGGCGCCGGGCTGTTGTGCTTCCTGCTGCTGCCCGCCCAGCTCTCGTTGCTGCAGCGTTTGATGATCGGCTGGAATACGCTGGCCTGGCTCTATCTGCTGTTTCTCTGGCGGCTGATGCTGGTCAGCACGCCGCAGCACATTCGCCAGATCGCCCGGCGGCAGGACGAAAGCGCCAGCACGGTGTTGGCGCTGGTCAGTTTCGGTTGTCTGGTGAGCATTCTGGCGATCCTGTTCGAATTGAGCAGCGCCAAACAGGCCAGCGACTCGCTGAAAACCCTGCATCTGGCACTAACCGGCGGAACGCTGGCGGTTTCCTGGCTGCTGCTGCCGACCGCCTTCACCATGCACTATGCTCATCAGTTTTATCGCCAGGGCGCACAGCAGGATCCTTTGCCGCTGCTGTTCCCCGGCAACCTCACCGAGCCGACCTATCTGGACTTCGCCTACTTCTCCTTCACCATCGCGGTCGCGTCGCAGACCGCCGATGTGGCGGTCGGCGCGGCAGAGGTGCGCAAGATCACCCTGTTGCAGTCGGTGATCTCCTTCGCGTTCAACATGCTGATCCTGGGCCTGTCTATCAACGTCGGCGCCGGCTTGCTGAGCTGAAAACGAAAAAGGCTCCCCGCAGGGAGCCTTTTAATCACAAACAAAGGAGGAAAAAACGTGGTTTTTCCTCCTTTGTGATCATCAGCCGAAAATCAATAAATTGATTTTCCTTATTTTTTATATTTTGCCAACGGCGAGCCAGGCAACGCCATCAGGCTTGTCATAAACAACAAGGCTCCCCGCAGGGAGCCTTTTGCATAGTGCAACAGCTGGCGAAGATTACAGAACGTCTACCGCGTTCAGATCTTTGAAGGCCTGCTCCAGACGCGTCACCATGCTGGTCTGCGCTGCGCGCAGCCAGACGCGTGGATCGTAGTATTTCTTGTTCGGCTGATCGGCGCCTTTCGGGTTGCCCAGCTGGCCCTGCAGGTAAGCTTCGTTCGCTTTGTAGTACTGCAGGATGCCGTCCCAGGTCGCCCATTGGGTGTCGGTGTCGATGTTCATCTTGATCACGCCGTAGCTGACGGACTCTTTGATTTCCGCATCGCTGGAACCGGAACCGCCGTGGAACACGAAGTTCAGGCTGTTATGCGGCAGGTTGAATTTCTCGGAAACGTATTTCTGAGAATCGCGCAGGATGGTCGGAGTCAGCTTAACGTTACCTGGCTTGTACACGCCGTGCACGTTACCGAACGAGGCTGCGATGGTGAAGCGCGGGCTGATGGCGTTCAGTTTTTCGTACGCGTAAGCCACGTCTTCCGGCTGGGTGTACAGCGCGGAAGCGTCCATATGGCTGTTGTCCACGCCGTCTTCTTCACCGCCGGTGCAGCCCAGTTCGATTTCCAGCGTCATGCCGATTTTGGCCATGCGCTTCAGGTAGGCGCTGCAGATCTCGATGTTTTCTTCCAGAGATTCTTCAGACAGATCGATCATGTGGGAAGAGAACAGCGGTTTGCCGGTAGCGGCGAAGTGCTTCTCGCCGGCGTCCAGCAGGCCGTCCAGCCATGGCAGCAGTTTCTTCGCGCAGTGGTCGGTGTGCAGGATCACCGGCACGCCGTAGTGTTCAGCCATCTGGTGAACGTGGTGTGCGCCGGAGATAGCGCCCAGAATCGCTGCGCCCTGAGGCACATCGGTCTTCACGCCTTTGCCGGCGATGAATGCGGCGCCGCCGTTGGAGAACTGAACGATGACCGGCGCGCGCACTTTAGCCGCGGCTTCCAGCACTGCGTTGATGGAGTCGGTACCCACGCAGTTTACCGCTGGCAGCGCAAAGTTGTTCTCTTTAGCAACTGCGAAGACTTTCTGAACGTCATCACCCGTGATGACACCCGGTTTTACGAAATCAAAAATTTTAGACATGTTACTTTGTCCTGTTTCGTCGGCCGTAGATGGATGTAAATCGATGTTTTCACGCCGCGCAGCGTTAGCCGCGCGGTATAAAACAAACGGGCGGCTTTCGCCTCCCGTTGTCTGAATTACTGCTTAGCGCGCTCTTCCAGCATCACGACTGCAGGCAGCGGTTTCCCTTCAACGAATTCCAGGAATGCGCCACCGCCGGTGGAGATGTAGGAAATTTTGTCAGCGATACCGAACAGATCGATGGCTGCCAGAGTGTCGCCGCCGCCAGCGATAGAGAAAGCGTCGCTATCGGCGATCGCGCGGGCGACAATTTCGGTGCCCTTACGGAAGTTAGGGAACTCGAATACGCCAACCGGGCCATTCCACAGAATGGTTTTGGCGTTCTTCAGGATAACGGCCAGACGCTCGGCAGAGACGTCGCCCATATCCAGAATTTGCTCGTTGTCCTGGATCTCGCTCGCCGGCTTCACGGTCGCGGTTGCGGTTTCGGAGAACTCGGTCGCTACGCGCACATCGGTCGGCACCGGAATGTCGCAGGTTTCCAGCAGTTTCTGCGCGTTCGGGATCAGGTCAGGTTCGTACAGGGACTGGCCCACGTTGTTGCCCTGCGCCGCCACGAAGGTGTTGGCGATGCCGCCGCCGACGATCAGCTGATCGGCGATTTTGGACAGGGAATCCAGCACGGTCAGTTTGGTGGACACTTTAGAACCGCCCACGATGGCGACCATCGGACGGGCCGGGTTGCCCAGCGCTTTGCCCAGCGCTTCCAGCTCGGCGGACAGCAGCGGGCCGGCACAGGCGACAGGCGCGAACTTGCCCACGCCGTGGGTGGAAGCCTGCGCGCGGTGCGCGGTGCCGAATGCATCCATCACGTACACGTCGCACAGCGCCGCGTATTTCTTGGACAGGGTTTCGTCGTCTTTCTTCTCGCCCTTGTTGAAGCGGACGTTTTCCAGCACCACCAGTTCGCCTTCGGCGACGTCGACGCCATCCAGATAATCCTTCGCCAGACGTACTGGGGATTTCAGGTGGTCTTTCAGGTAGTTGACCACAGGCAGCAGGGAGAATTCTTCGTTGTACTCGCCTTCGGTAGGACGACCCAGGTGGGAGGTTACCATCACGCGGGCGCCTTGCTTCAGCGCAGCTTCGATAGTCGGCAGGGAAGCGCGGATACGCGCGTCGGAAGTCACTTTACCGTCTTTTACCGGCACGTTCAGATCGGAGCGGATCAGTACGCGTTTACCCGCCAGATCCAGATCGGTCATCTTAATTACAGACATGGTGAACCCTCTTTATTGAATCTCTATAAAATTGCCTGAGCAGCGCGCCAATCACGCCGGCGCCGCCGTACTAGAAACCGCTGGCGGCCATTGCCCGTGTTGTATCCAACATCCGATTGGCAAAGCCCCATTCATTGTCGCACCAGACCAAGGTCTTTATCAGGTGCTGCCCGCTGACCCGGGTCTGCGTACCGTCGACGATAGCGCTGTGCGGGTCATGGTTAAAATCGATCGAGACCAATGGTAATTCCGTGTAGTCAACTATACCACGAAATGATTCCCGTGCGGCCTTTTGCAACAGCTGGTTGACCTCCGCCACCTTCACCGCGGCGCTCACGCTGACGCTCAGATCGATAGCCGTCACGTTAATGGTCGGCACGCGCACCGAGATCGCCTCGAAGCGGTCGCAAAACTGCGGGAAGATGCGGGTGATGCCCGCGGCCAGCTTGGTATCGACCGGAATGATCGACTGGCTCGCCGCACGGGTGCGCCGCAAATCCGCGTGATACGCGTCGATCACCGGCTGATCGTTCATCGCCGAGTGAATGGTGGTCACGGTGCCGGACTCGATGCTGTAGGCGTCGTCCAGCAGCTTGATCACCGGAATAATGCAGTTGGTGGTGCACGAGGCGTTGGACACGATGCGATGTTCCGCCAGCAGCGTCTGATGGTTAACGCCGAACACGATGGTGGCGTCCAGATCGTTGCCGCCCGGATGGGCGAACAGCACTTTCTTCGCCCCCGCCGCCAGATGGGCTTCGCCATCCGCCCGGCTGCCGTACACGCCGCTGCAGTCCAGCACCACGTCGACGCCCAGCTCGCCCCAGGGCAACTGCTCCACCGCCGGCTGGTGCAACAGGCGAATCGCGTCGTCTCCGACGCTCAGCGTGTCGCACTCCTGCCGCACATCCCAGGCGAAGCGGCCATGGCTGGAGTCGTACTTCAGCAGATGGGCCATACCTTCGGCGTTCGCCAGCTCGTTGATCGCCACCACGGAGATTTCCGCCCGTCGGCCCGATTCGTACAGTGCGCGCAATACGCTGCGGCCGATGCGGCCAAAGCCGTTTATCGCTATGCGGATGGTCATGCTGCTCCTGAAAAAGGGCCGTCCACGCCGGGTGACTCACCGGCGCCGCCCGGCGCTGACTGGTTGTCTCACTAACCCGCATAGAGTAGTGGATCGTACCGCCCGCTGTGAATCGCCGAGTTTACATTATTCCCGCGCTTCAGCGGTTTTTCACCGCCGTCACATCGGCATTTCTGTTGAAGAGTGCTTCAACTGAAACGCTTCAGCTGAGCATAAACCAAAGTTTTGGCAAAAGGAACAGGTGCAACAGTTCCTCAGGTAACGGAGGGGAGTTTTACGAGCATAAGATGATCTGGCGCACATTTTTGGCCTCAAGACCGCGACGGATTTTCGCTCGCCGGCCCCGTTTCGCCGTAGTGCTCACGAAAATAGTCGCGCAAAAATTCGACCGTCACCCGCACTTTCGCCGACGTTGCCAGCCGGGAAACGTATACCGCCCAGATGTTGGCCGGCTGATAATACTCCGGCAGGATGTGCACCAGCCGGCCGCTGTCGATGTTCTCTTTCACGTCCCAGGCGGAACGCAGCGCGACGCCCTGCCCGTCCAGGCACCACTGGTGCACGATTTCGCCGTGGTTCGACGCCAGCGCCCCTGTCACCTTCACCGTCTCTTCGCCGCCCGGCCCCTGCAGCCGCCACAGCCCGAACGGGTGATCGCGTTCCTTGATCACCAAACAAGTGCGGCCCGCCAGCTCCGCCGGATTTTTCGGCACGCCGTGGCGCTGCAGGTACGCCGGCGAAGCGCACAGGATGCGCTGATTGTCCGCCAGCTTGCGCGCAATCAAATTGGGGGCGATATCGTCGCCGATGCGGATATCCAGATCGAATCCTTCGCTGACCAGATCCACCAGCCGATCGGACACGTCGAGCCGCAGCTCCAGCTGCGGGTACTGCCGCGCCAGCGCCGACAGCGCCGGCGCCACGAAACGCCGGCCGAAGCCGAAGCTGCTGACCACGCGCAGCATGCCCTGCGGCGCCTGGCGCACTTCGGACAGTTCGTCCATCATCTGATCGACATCGTTGAGAATGCGCTGCGCCCATTCGTAGATGCGTTCGCCGTCTTCGGTGATCGCCACCCGCCGCGTGGTGCGGTGCAGCAACGACACGTCCAGCGCCTTCTCCAACAGCGCAATACGCTTGCTGATAAAGGCAGGCGAAACACCCAGCTCTTCGGCGGCGGCGGCGAACCCGGCGCGACGCGCCACCAGCACGAACACCCGCAGGTCACTCAGGATCGGCATATTGTTCATGATTCGTGTTTTATGTTTCACCGTTTTCGCGATTGATTAACAGTTAGTCAATTATAGGATAAGAGTGTTGTCAATCTCCCCTACCTACAAATGAGACCTCTGTATGAGCAAAACTTACAAGATTGCCGCTATCCCCGGGGACGGTATCGGACGGGAAGTGTTGCCGGAAGGCATACGGGTATTGCAGGCGGCGGCGGCGCGCTGGGATCTGTCGTTGGAATTCGACACCTTCGAGTGGGCCAGCTGCGACTACTACCAGCACCACGGCCAGATGATGCCGGACGATTGGTTTGAGCAGCTCAAGGGCTTCGACGCCATCTATTTCGGCGCCGTCGGCTGGCCGGACACGGTGCCCGACCACATTTCGCTGTGGGGTTCACTGCTTAAATTTCGCCGCGACTTCGAGCAATACGTCAACCTGCGCCCGGTGCGACTGTTTCCCGGCGTGCCCTGCCCGCTGGCGAACAAGCAGCCGGGAGACATCGATTTCTACGTGGTGCGCGAAAATACCGAAGGGGAATACTCCTCGCTCGGCGGACGGATGTTCGAAGGCACCGAACGCGAGATGGTGATCCAGGAATCGGTGTTCACCCGTCAGGGCGTGGACCGCATCCTCAAGTACGCCTTTGAGCTGGCGCAGCAGCGCTCGCGCAAGCGTCTGACCGCCGCCACCAAGTCCAACGGCATGGCCATCAGCATGCCGTACTGGGATGAGCGCGTGGCGGAGATGGCGCGCCAATACCCTGATATCGCCTGGGATAAACAGCACATCGATATTCTGTGCGCGCGCTTCGTGCTGAACCCCGAACGCTTCGACGTGGTGGTGGCTTCCAACCTGTTCGGCGATATCCTGTCGGATCTCGGCCCGGCCTGTACCGGCACCATCGGCATCGCGCCGTCGGCCAACCTGAACCCGGAACGCAACTTCCCGTCGCTGTTCGAGCCGGTACACGGCTCGGCGCCGGACATTTTCGGCAAAAACATCGCCAACCCGATCGCCATGATCTGGAGCGGCGCGATGATGCTGGACTTCCTCGGCGACGGCGATGCCCGCTACCGCCAGGCGCACGACGGCATCCTGCAGGCGATTGAGCGCATTATCGCCGACGGGCCGCGCACGCCGGACATGCGCGGCGACGCCTCCACCCAGCAAGTCGGCCAGGCGATCGCCGCCCTGCTGCAACGCTGAACGCCGCAGATTTTCCCGCGCAGGGCGCCCTTCCGCGCCCTGCTTTGCCACGTCCGTTTTTCCGCATCGATCGCTGCCGCAAATCCGTTGAAAACCACCGCAGAAGGCACGCCAATACCCCGGTCAAGATCACAACAAATTGTTTACATACTGTGTTTTATCCTTTTACAGATGCCCTAATTGTGGCCCTCCTGTAATTTGTGCACACTCAAAAATGTTAATGAAGAGTAAATATTCCCGGCAGCGTTCAGCCGGGGCGTTTGCTCCTCGCGGTGTAACAAAACAAAGGGTTCAAACCAATAAGGCCCGGGCGCCCCCTACGCTTTGCGCACCGGCCCACCACCGATAACAGGAGTTCACTCCCATGCAGAGCAATCCCAAAAAGGATGTCACGCTCATCGCCATCAGCCTGTGCAGTATTGCGCTGATCGCCCTTTGCCTGATGCTCTTTCCGGCCCAATCCGCGCTTATCGCCAACACCATTTTCAACGGCGTCACCCGGCTGTTCGGTTCAACCATTCAAATCCTGGTGCTGATCGCCCTGCTGGTGGTGCTGTATCTGGCGTTGAGCAAATACGGCAACATCCGCCTCGGCGAAGGCAAACCGCAATACTCCACGCTGGCCTGGCTGTTCATGTTCATCTGCGCCGGCCTGGGCTCGTCCACCCTGTACTGGGGGGTGATGGAATGGGCGTATTATTACCAGACGCCGGGGCTGAACATCGCGCCGCGCACCCCAAAGGCGCTGGAATACAGCATCAGCTACTCCTTCTTCCACTGGGGCCTGAGCGCCTGGGCGACCTACGCCCTCGCCTCGCTGATCATGGCCTACCACTTCCACGTGCGTAAGAACAAAGGGCTCAGCCTGTCGGGGATCATTGCCGCCATCACCGGCGTGCGTGCCAACGGCCCGATCGGGCGGATGGTGGATCTGATTTTCCTGGTCGCCACCGTCGGCGCCCTCACCATTTCGCTGGTGCTGACCGCCTCCACCTTTACCCGCGGGCTGACGGCGTTGACCGGCATCCCGGATAACTTCACGGTACAGGCGACGGTGATCCTGCTGGCGGCAGTGATCTTCTGTCTCAGCTCTTACATCGGCATCGACGGCGGCATGCAGCGCCTGAGCAAAATGGTCGGCTGGGGCGCCTTCGCCTTCGCCGGGCTGGTGCTGCTGGTCGGCCCCACCGAGTTCACCATCAACAACACCATCAACGCCATCGGCCTGACGGCGCAAAACTTCCTGCAGATGAGCCTGTTCACCGACCCGATGGGCGACGGCAGCTTCAGCCGCAGCTGGACGGTGTTCTACTGGCTGTGGTGGATCTCCTATACCCCGGGCGTGGCGATGTTCGTCACCCGCGTCTCGCGCGGCCGCAAGATTAAAGAAGTGATCTGGGCGCTGCTGCTCGGCAGCACCCTCGGCTGCTGGTTCTTCTTCGGTTCGCTGGAAAGCTACGCCATGCACCAGTTCATCAGCGGGCAGCTCAACGTGCCGGAGATCCTCAGCACCCAGGGCGGCGAAACCGCCGTGCAGATGCTGCTGACAGCGCTGCCGCTCGGCAAGCTGTTCCTGGCCGCCTATCTGTTCATCATGATCATTTTCCTGGCCTCGCACATGGACGCCGTGGCCTACACCATGGCCGCCACCAGCACCCGCAACCTGCAGGAGGGGCAAGATCCCAGCCCGATGCTGCGCCTGTTCTGGTGCGTGGTGATCACCCTGATCCCGCTGTCGATCCTGTTTACCGGCGCCTCGCTGGACACCATGAAAACCACGGTGATCCTGACCGCGCTGCCGTTCCTGCTGGTGCTGCTGGTGAAAACCTACGGCTTTGCCCGCTGGCTGAAACAGGACTACGCGGCCATCCCGGCGCACCTGATCGAAAGCAGCCCACCGGCGCTGCCAGACGCGCCGCCGGCCGCCGAACTCTCCGCTCCATCGTCGTATCAACCGCGCCCTATGGCGAAATGACAATAAGAAAAGAGGAAGGTTAACTTATGAGCACTCTGATCCCTGAATTTACCTTACCGAAAGATTTCTGCGCCGACGCCCGCGAGGCTTACACCATTCCGGCCCGGTTCTATACCCACCAGGCAGCGTTCGAGCACGAGAAAGAGCAGGTGTTCGCCACCAGTTGGATCTGCGTGGCGCACCGCAGCGAGCTCGCCCAACCGAACGACTACATCACCCGCGAGATCATCGGTGAAAGCATTCTGGTGGTGCGCGGCCGCGACAAAGTACTGCGCGCCTTTTACAACGTCTGCCCACACCGCGGCCACCAGCTGCTGGCGGGCGACGGCCGGGCGAAAAACGTCATCACCTGCCCTTATCACGCCTGGGCGTTCAAGCTGGACGGCGAACTGGCGCACGCGCGCAACTGCGAAAACGTGCAGAACTTCGATAAGGAAAACTCGCATCTGGTGCCGGTGCGGGTCGAAGAGTACGCCGGGTTTATTTACGTCAATCTGGACTCGCAGGCCGGCACGGTGGAAGACCAGCTGCCGGGCCTCGGCGCCAAAGTGCGCGAGGCCTGCCCGCAGGTCGACGATCTCAAGCTGGCGGCGCGCTTCGTCACCCGCACCCCGGCCAACTGGAAGAACATCGTCGACAACTACCTCGAGTGCTACCACTGCGGCCCGGCGCACCCCGGCTTCGCCGACTCGGTGCAGGTCGACCGCTACTGGCACACCCTGCACGGCAACTGGACGCTGCAGTTCGGCTACGCCCGCCCTTCCGAGCAGTCGTTCAAGTTTGAAGAGGGTAAAGAAGCCAGCTTCCACGGCATCTGGCTGTGGCCGTGCACCATGTTCAACATGCCGCCGCTGGAAGGCATGATGACGGTGATCTATGAGTTCCCGGTTGATGCGGAAACCACCCTGCAGCACTACGACATTTACTTCACCAACGCCGATTTGAGCGACGAACAGCTCAAACTGATCGACTGGTACCGCGACGTGTTCCGCCCGGAAGATTTGCGGCTGGTGGAGAGCGTGCAAAAAGGCCTCAAATCGCGCGGCTATCGCGGCCAGGGGCGCATCATGGCCGACGGCGCCGGCAGCGGCGTCAGCGAGCACGGCATCGCCCACTTCCACAACCTGCTGGCGCAGGTTTATCAACCCTGATGCGACGGGGCCCAAGGGCCCCTTCCCCTGACTTGTGAGGTTCTCGTGAATATTTCCGATCGGGCGCTATTCCGCCAACAGGCCTACATCAACGGCCAATGGCGCGACGCCGACAACCAGGAAACCCTGCCGGTGAGCGATCCCGCCACCGGCCAACTCATCGGCAGCGTGCCCAACATGGCGACGGCCGAAACCCAATCGGCGATCGACGCCGCCCAGCAGGCGCTGGAAGGCTGGCGCGCGCTGCCGGCGCAACAGCGCGCGCAGCTGCTGCGCCGCTGGTTCGAACTGATGCTGGAACACCAGCAGGATCTGGCCAGCCTGATGACGCTGGAGCAAGGCAAACCGCTGGCGGAATCGCTGGGCGAAATCCGCTACGCCGCCTCCTTTATCGAATGGTTCGCCGAACAGGCCAAGCGCACCAATGGCGACATCATCCCCTCGCCGAGCAGCGATAAACGCCTGATGGTGCTGAAGCAGGGCATCGGCGTGTGCGCGGCGATCACGCCCTGGAACTTCCCGGCGGCGATGATCACCCGCAAGGCTGCGCCGGCGCTGGCGGCCGGCTGTACGCTGGTGGTCAAACCCGCCAACGAAACCCCTTATTCGGCGCTGGCGATGGCCGAGTTGGCCGAGCGCGCCGGCATTCCCGCCGGGGTGTTCAACGTAGTGACCGGCAACTCGCAGGCGATCGGCGCCGAGCTGACCCGCCACCCGCAGGTGCGCAAACTCAGCTTTACCGGCTCCACGCCGGTGGGCAGGCTGCTGATGCGCCAGAGCTCGGACACCATCAAGAAGGTGTCGCTGGAACTGGGCGGCAACGCGCCGTTCATCGTGTTTGACGATGCGGACATCGATGCCGCGGTGGAAGGCGCGCTGATCGCCAAATACCGCAACGCCGGGCAGACCTGCGTGTGCGTCAACCGGTTCTACATACAGCGCGGCGTTTACGCCCAGTTCGCCGAAAAATTTGTCGCCCGGGTAGCGGCGCTGCAGGTCGGCAACGGTTTCGAACCGGGCGTGCAAATAGGCCCGCTGATCAACCGCAAGGCGCGCGACAAGGTGCTGGAGCTACTCGATGATGCGCTGAGCAAAGGCGCCCAGGTGCTGACCGGCGCTACGCCGCACACGCTGGGCGGCAACTTCTTCACCCCGACGGTGCTGGGCGACGTGCAGCCCGGCTCGCTGCTGCTGGAAGAAGAGATCTTCGGCCCGGTCGCGCCACTGGTGATATTCGATGACGAAGCCGAGGCGATCCGCCAGGCCAACGACACCATCTACGGATTGGCCGCCTACTTCTACACCCGCGATGCGGCGCGCATCTGGCGCGTTTCGGAGCGGCTGGAGTACGGCATGGTCGGCATCAATACCGGGCTTATCTCCAACGAGGTGGCGCCGTTCGGCGGAGTGAAACAGTCAGGCCTGGGGCGTGAAGGCTCCGAATACGGCATCGAAGACTATCTGGAGCTCAAATACCTGTGCCAGGCGGTATAACTTTTTTATGCGCGGGGACGCCCGCGCTTTGGAGCCAATGAATGACCAGCTATCAGATGCTTGATGTTCGCGTCGTCGACATCGAAACCGTCACCGCACAGGTCAAGCGCTTTACCCTGGCGGATCCGCAAGGCCGGCCGCTGCCCGCCTTCAGCGGCGGCAGCCACATCATCGTGCAAATGCAGGACGGCGAGCGGCGCTACAGCAACGCCTATTCGCTGCTCAGCTCACCGTTCGAGCTCGACCGTTACCAGATCGCCGTGCGCCGTGAGTCCCCTTCCAAAGGCGGTTCCGACTTCATGCACGATCGGCTGGCGATCGGTGATACGCTGACCATCAGCACCCCGAATAACCTGTTCGCGCTGGCGCCGGAGGCACGGCATCACGTGCTGATCGCCGGCGGCATCGGCATCACGCCGTTTATGGCCCATCTGCATGAGCTGCAACGCAGCGGCCAACGCTACCATCTGCACTACTGCTTCCACAGTGAAGAGCACAACGCCTTCCAGCAGCAGCTGATGCAAGCGCCGTTCGCAGACAACGTCAGTTGCCATGTCTCCAGCCTTGGCGGCCGGTTGGATCTGGCGCGCACGCTGGCCGACGTGGAACCCGGCGCCCATATCTACGTCTGCGGCCCGGCGGCGCTGAACGAAGCGGTCTACCGGATCGCCGCCGAACGGGGTATCGACGCCGCGCGTTTACACAGCGAAGCCTTTGCCGCCGAAGACACGGCGGGCGGCGCCTTTACGCTGGTGCTGGCTCGATCGGGTATTGAACTTGAAGTGGCGGAAGACATGACCATCCTGCAGGCGCTGGAAAACAGCAAGGCAGCCAGGGTCGAGTGCCTGTGCCGCGAAGGCATTTGCGGCACCTGCGAAACCCGCATCGTCGAGGGGGAAGCCGACCACCGCGATCAGTATCTCAGCGACGAAGAACGCGCGGCGCAGCAAACCCTGTTGATTTGCTGCTCGCGCGCCAAAGGCAGCCGGCTGGTGCTGGATTTGTAAAAGGAGCGCCCGCATCGGCGGGCGTCCTGGTTAGGCTTTCGGGAATATCCACAGATGCTCGGCCGGCAGGGAGAGCCGGCACAGCGCCCGATCGCGCGCCTCATGCCCATAGGCGCGCACCACGAAGTCTTCGGCCACGGTGCGGAACAGGTATTCCCAGCGATCGCCAAGATACATGCTGGTCAACAACGGCAGCTCAAGCTGGTTGCCCTGCGGATCTTCGCCCAACTGCACGCGCTCCACGCGGATCACCGCCGTGCCCTCCTGCCCGACCTGCACGCCTGCGCCCGCTTTGCCCCACAGAGCCCAATCCTTGCCTTCGATGCGCGCCCGGTCGCCTTCCAGCGCCACGATCTTGCCCGGCAAGCGGTTGTTGCTGCCCATGAACTCGGCGGTGAACAGCGTGGTGGGCGAGCCGTACATCTCCTGCGGCGTGCCCTGCTGTTCGATTTTGCCGTTATTGAGCAGCAGGATGCGATCGGAAATGGCCATCGCCTCGTTCTGATCGTGGGTCACCATCAGCGCCGACAGACCGAGCTTGATGATCAGCTCGCGCAGGAATACCCGCGCTTCTTCGCGCAGCTTGGCGTCGAGATTGGACAGCGGCTCATCCAGCAGGATCACCGGCGGGTTGTAGACCAGCGCACGCCCGATCGCCACACGCTGCTGCTGGCCGCCGGAAAGCTGGTGCGGGTGCCGCTTGGCTAAATGCCCCAGCCCGAGCTGATCCAGCACCGCCTGTACCCGCTGGGCGATTTCCGCCGAGCCGGTCTTACGCAGCTTCAGCGGGTAAGCGACGTTCTCAAACACCGTTTTATGCGGCCACAGGGCATAGGACTGAAACACCAGCCCCAGGTTGCGCTCTTCGGCGGGAATTTCGCTGCGCGCGCTGCCGTTGTACACCGCGCTGTTGCCGATGACGATCCGCCCCTGGCTCGGTTTCTCCAGCCCGGCCACCGCCCGCAGCAGCGTGGTTTTGCCACTGCCCGACGGGCCCAGCAGCGAGACCACTTCGCCCCGTTTCAGATCCATCGACACCCCTTTCAGCACCGGGTTGTCGCCATAGGTCAAATGCAGATTCTCTACCGAAAGTTCAATCATGTAATTTCACTCCAAAGCGCAAGGCGATCCCCAGCCCCAGCACCACCAGCAGAATATTGATGAACGACAGCGCGGCGACGATATCGATAGCGCCCGCGGCCCACAGAGAAACCAGCATCGAGCCGATGGTTTCCGTGCCCGGAGACAGCAGATACACCCCGGTGGAATATTCGCGTTCAAAAATCAGGAACATCAGCAGCCAGGAGCCGATCAGGCCATAGCGCGACAGCGGAATGGTGACGTGGCGGGTGATCTGGCCGCGGCTGGCGCCGGCGCTACGCGCCGCCTCTTCCAGCTCCGGCCCCACCTGCAGCAACGTGGAAGAGATCAGCCGCAGGCCATAGGCCATCCACACCACGGTGTAGGCCAGCCAGACGCTGAAGATGGTGCTGCGCAGCGAACGCAGCCAGACGATCACGTTCTCGCGCAGCCATTCGGCCATCGGCAGCACTGACAGCCAGCCTTCCTTGAGTGATTTATCCAGCCACATCGGCAGGAACAGGAACACCCACAGGAACGCCAAACCGGCCAGCAGCCCCGGCACCGCGCGCGGCACCAGCACGCTGTAGTCGAGGAAGCGCGTGGCGCCATCCGGCTTGCGGTGCATCGCGATGCCGATAAACAGGTAGCACGCCACCGCCAGCGCTCCGCCGATCACCCCGATCGCCATCGAGTTGACGATGGCGCGCAGCAGGTTGGGCTGCGCCCAGATGGTGCGAAAGGTGTTGATCGACAGTTCGTCCCAGACAGACACGCCCACGCCCCAGTTGGAGATAAAGGCGCGCAGCACCACGCCGATCAGCGGCACGCCGATGGTCACGGTCAGCCAGAACACCACCACCGCGCCGGCCACCCAGCGCCATTTGCCGAGCGGCAGCGCGCGGGCCTGCGAGGCTTTGCCCTTGACGGTGACAAAGCGGTTGGCAGTGCGCATCAGCCGGCGCTGCAGCATCACCAACGGAATAGTGATGCAAATCAGCACCACCGCCACCGCCGCCATCAGATGGTAAGACGGCGTGCCCAGCTTGTTGGTCAACTGGTACAGGTAGGTCGCCAGCACCAGGTTGCCTTCCGGATCGCCCAGCACCAGCATCAGGCCGAACACTTCCAGCCCGAGGAAGAACAGCAGCACCCCGGCGTACAAGATAGACGGCCGCACCATCGGCAGACTGACGGCGGTCATCACCTGCAGCGGCGTGGCGCCGGCGGTGCGCGCCGCTTCTTCAACGTCGGAGCCCACGCTGCGCAGCGCCGAGGAGATGTACAGGTAGGCGTGGGGCACGTGCGTCAATCCGGCTATCACCACGATGCTGGCCATTGAGTAGATGTTCCACGGCACGAAGCCCAGCAGCGCCTCCGCCCACAGCGAGAAGAAGCCCACCGGCCCCGCCGCCACCACGTAACCGAAACCCAGCACCATCGGCGACACGAAGATCGGCACCAGAATCAGCGGTTCGATGATTCGCCGCCCCGGCAGATCGGTGCGCACCATCAGGAAGGCCAAAATACCGCCGAGCGGGATGGCGATAATCACCAGGCCGAATGCCAGAATAAATCCGCTTTTCAGCGCTTTGTAGAAATCCGGGTCGGTAAAGATGAACTCGAAGGCCTCAAGGCTGAAGACCTTGGAAGGAGAGAAAAACGGTGCCGAGAGGAAGCTTTGAATGATGATAAACGACAGGGGGACATAGATAACCAGCGCGGTTATCAACACCACCAGGCCGCGCGGCAGGCTCTGCCACTTTCTGCGCCATGCTTGCATAAATGCTCCCTATGGTTGTAAACGACGACCAAAGGGCGCGCGCCCGTGCGACAGGCGCGCGTCCGAATGCAGTCCCTGTTATTTCGCCGCGGCGGCGCGCCATTGTTTGATGTAGTCGAGACGCTTGGCCGGCTGCAGATATTCCAGCAGGCTGTCATCGACCGGGATCGGTTTGAGCGCGTTACCCAACAGCTTGGTCATGCCATCGATGTCGTTCTTGCCTTCGATGTCGTTGCGGATCGAGGGGATATCCGCCTGATTGGCGAGAATATTTTGCCCTTTCTCCGACAGCACATAGTCAAACCACAGCTTGGCGGCGTTAGGGTTGCCGGCCTCTTTGCCGATGAAGCTCACGCGCGACAGCACCAGGGTATAGTCTTTCGGATAGACGATGCCGAGCGACGGGTCGCTCTTGGCGCGGGCCTCGGCGTATGAACCGAGGATATTGAAGCCGATCAGGTTTTCACCGGAGGAAACGCGTTCCATCATGGTGCCGGTGGAGGATTGCACCGCCAGGCCACCCTTGGCCACGTCGGCCAGCGTTTTGAAGTAGTTAGGATCGGCCTTGAAGTCCTGCACCGACAGCATGAAGCCGACGCCGGATTTTTCGATGTCGTAGGTGGTGACTTTCTTCTTGAATTTGTCCGTCTGGCCGGCGATCAGCTTGGCCAGCGCCGCATGCGAATCCGGCACATCGCCTTGCGGGATCAGGCGTTTGTTATAGATAAACACCACCGGCTCATAGGTGGTGCCATACACCTTATCTTGCCATACCGCCCATTTCGGCAGCTGAGCCTGCTCGGGAGAGGCGTATTCCTGCGCGTAATCGCCCGCCAGTTTCAAAATGGTGTCCATCGACGAACTCCACACCACGTCGCCGCTGGTGCCGCCGGCCGCCTGCTCGCTGATAAAGCGGTTATACAGTTCGGTGCTGTTCATGTCGTTGTATTCGACCTTGATGCCCGGATACAACGCCTCGAACCCCTGGATCAGCGGCGCCGCCGCCTTGGTGTCGGTGGTCGAGTAAATCACCACCTTGCCTTCTTTCTTCGCGCCGTCGACCAGTTTCTGATAGTCGGCGGGGTAGCCCGCCGGGAAGGCCGCATAGGCGGAAACGGAGCCCAGCAAGGTGATTGCCGCTACGGTCGCGCTGATTTTTTTCATCATCATCATCCATCCCCCGATCACATTTAATAAACTAAAAATTAACATATAGTTAATAACTGTGACGAGGCAACGGCGTTGCTTTGTTATCTTTCGGTTTTGTGAGGTTGGACGTTTTTCAGCCAATAAAAAAGCCCGGCAGCGCGGGCTTTACGGCGCTTCCTGTCGCAAACTATTCGGCCAGGCGAGAACGCCGCAGCAGGCGAATTCGCTGTACGATGGCGACCCCCAGCAGGGTCAGGGCAAACCCCGCCAACTGCACCAGCGACAGCGCCTCGCCAAACAGCGCGTAAGCCTGCAGCGCCGCCGCCGGCGGCACCAGCAGCATCAGCGCGGTAATGCGAGTCAAATCGCCGTGGCGCACCATCCAGATAAACAGCGCGGTGCCGCCCAGCGACAACACGCCGGCCGACCACAGCAGCGAGAACCACAGCGTCGGCGAATTGTCCCAGGCGCCGGAGCCCATCACGGCCGCCAACGCGCCGGTCACGATCGCGGCGCCGAGGTGCTGAATGGCGCCCGCCGCCCGCAGATCGGCCGCCGCCAGCGAAGACTTCTGCACCATGATGCCGATCGTCAGCGCGACGATGCTGCCAAACCCCATCAGGATCGGCAACAGCGCCATATTGCCGACGTCGATACCGGTCAGTCGAGGGGAGAGCACCAGCGCAACGCCGATAAAGCCGACCGCCAGTCCGGCCCAGGAGCGTAACCCTATCGATTTGCGCAGCACCAACGCGAAAATCAGCGCGGTGAACAACGGCTGCAATCCGCCGATCAGCGACATCACCCCGGCCGCCAGGCCGTTCGCCACCGCCCACCAGCTTGCAGCGAGATAAACGCCATTCATCAACATGCCGGTCAGCAGGTGCATCACGAACTGCCGCCCCTTGGGCCAGGCGCAATGCAATGCCAGCAAAGCGAATACCGCGGCGGCGATCAAAAAGCGAAAGGTCAGGAAAAGGTTGGGATCGGCATGATCCGCCACCGCCCGCGCGGCAATAAAACCCGTCGACCAAATTAATATCAGGAAAAACGGCGCGATAAATGCCTTTCGCCGATCGCGTTTTTCACGCGAGGTTATTTCCATATCACTACCTGAAAGAATGCGGTTGATGAATGAAGGCATACTAACCAATTTAACACGGGCTTAACAGTGCCGAGCGGACGCCCAAGTTCAGATGGTGCACATAATTACCGGTGAATAATGAAGTTTCAATTTCATATAATTCATCAAGCTTATAATTAATTACGCTACGTTACGACAATGTAAATTAATTGCTACATCGGGTATAAATATTCCCCTCTTGGCGACATTGTCGGGATAATTCCCCTTTGCTAGCCTTTCTGAAGCCATTTAATTAACGGGACTGACTCATGGCCGAAATCACTGATTTTATGAAACTGGATATGCGTATTGGCGAAATTATTTCCGTGGAATATAACGACAAGGCGTTAAAACCCGCCTATAAGCTGCGCATTGATTTCGGCGAGGAAATTGGCATTAAAAACAGCTCGGCACAATTATGCGAAAACTATCAGGAAGATGACCTGCTTGGCAGAAAAGTCATCTCCGTCGTTAATTTCCCCGCCAGGCGGGTTGCCGGATTTAAATCCGAAGTGCTGGTTCTTGCCGCGGTCACCAGGGATCAAGGCACCGTCTTGCTGAAACCCGATTTCGACGTGGAGATCGGCAGCAAGATTTTATAACCGCCCCATCATTCGTGAGGCCACCGAGAAATGCGACAGTTATCTCTGCTTGATGAAGTTAAGAAGGCATACCAGGAACACCGTTCAGCCTTTATCCCCGGCGCTACCATGCAGGCAATCCTGCTGGCGCTGGGCGCGCGGCCGGAAGATTTCGCCAGGCTGCAGCAGGTCAGCGCCAATCTGGCGGATGATCCCACGCTGCCTTTCCGCAAGTCCAGAAACGGCCGTTTCTGTTTCGACTTCGATCGCGCCCGGATTGAGCGGCTGGAGTTCCAGCCTTTCGTGCTCTCGGTCGAGGAAGACTTCATCCGCTACGATTCAGGAAAGGTGCGCCATTTCCGCGGCATCAACGACGATCTGCAGTTGAATACGGCCTTTCAGGCGCTGATGAAATTCAAAGCCTACGTGATCGATGGCGTGGGCGTGACGCCGCGCCCCCGGCTTAATCAGAAGATCAACAAGTTCGTCTGCACCGTATTCAACCTGCGCACCGTCACCACGCCGCAGATGTTGGGCGAACCGGCGCTGGAAGGTGTGCACAGCGACGGCGTCGACCACACCATGACAACCTTCCTCGGCTGCGACAACATGACCGACGACAGCGCCAAGACCTTTATTCACGATATGCGCGAAACCAGCGGGATCAAATTCGATCGGGCCCGGCCGGAATGGATTTTGGGCGAAATACAGCATCGGCATTTCCTCGACACCCTGCTGATTGTCGACCACGAGCGCAAACACAGCCTCTCTCCGGTGAAAGCGCAGGACAAACGTAAGGATTCAACCCGCGATATGCTGATCTTTTTCACCCGCAAACCGGTCGAAGACGGCCACGTCTCTTTCGCGTACGACTCTTTTAAACCGCATATCGAAATCCCGCTGTCGATAGACATGGTGGCGCGTGCGAGCTAACGCGCTGCCGGGCCGGCCGCCATGATCCCTCTGTGCGGCCGGTTCACGCCAGGATAAACAGCGCTGGATTAATCAGGTTTTTGTCGCCGAATTATTATATCCTGCCGGACGAAAATTTTTGCGGGCGCTCGCTGCCCCACGCGCCAGCCCTCTGCAGGCGGGCCGTTTATTTCATGAATACAGGCAGTGCCATACCGTTATGACCAAGAGTTTATCCCCGAAAGACATTATCGCCCTGGGCTTTATGACCTTTGCCCTGTTTGTCGGCGCCGGCAACATCATTTTCCCGCCGCTGGTGGGGCTGCAGTCCGGCGAACATCTGTGGCCGGCCGCCCTCGGGTTTATGGTGACCGCCGTCGCCCTGCCGGTGATCGCCGTGATCGCGTTGGCGCGCGTCGGCGGCAGCATCAGCCTGCTTACCGACCCTATCGGCCGCACCGCCGGCCTGCTGCTGGCGACCGTCTGCTATCTGGCGCTCGGCCCGCTGTTCGCCACGCCGCGAACCGCCAATGTCTCTTTCGCCCTAGGCATTGCGCCTTTCACCGGCGACGGCGCCCTGCCGCAGTTCATCTACAGCCTGCTGTTCTTTACCCTGGCGATGATTGTGTCGCTATATCCCGGACGGTTGCTCGATAACGTCGGCCATATTCTGGCGCCGCTGAAAATTCTGGCGCTGGCCGCGCTCGGCATCGCCGCCCTGATCTGGCCCGCAGGCGCGCCGCTCTCCGCCGTCGGCAGCTATCAGGCCGCGGCGTTTTCCACCGGCTTCGTACAGGGTTATCAAACCATGGACACGCTGTCGGCGCTGATGTTCGGTTCGATTATCGTTACCGCCGCCCGCTCGCGCGGCGTCAGCGACAGCGGGTTGCTGCTGCGCTACACCCTGTGGGCCAGCCTGATCGCCGGCGTCGGCCTGACGCTGGTCTATATCTGCATGTTCAAGCTCGGCGCCGGCAGCGGCAGCCTGCTCGAGAATGGCGCTCAGGATGGCGCGGCAATCCTGCACGCCTATGTACAGCACACCTTCGGCGATCTGGGCAGCGTCTTTATGGCGGTGCTGATGTTCATCGCCTGCCTGGTAACGGCGGTTGGCATGACCTGCGCCTGCGCAGACTTCTTCTCACGCTACCTGCCGCTCTCTTATCGCACGCTGGTGGTCATCCTCGCTCTCTTCGCCATGCTGGTTTCCAACATGGGGCTGGCCAATCTGATCCGCGTCTCGCTGCCGGTGCTGACGGCGATCTACCCGCCCTGCATCGCGCTGGTGTTGCTCAGCTTCAGCCAGAACCGCTGGCGCAGCGCCAGGCGCGTCTTTGCGCCGGTGATCGCCACCAGCCTGGTGTTTGGCCTCGCCGACGGCCTAAAGGCTTCCAGCTTCAGCGGCCTGCTGCCCGCCTGGTTCGATAAGCTGCCGCTGGCCGAGCAGGGTCTGGTCTGGCTTCAGCCTACGCTGTTGGTGCTGTTGCTGGCGGCGGCTTACGACCGGTTGCGCAGCGCCGAAAGCGTCAAGGCCGCGTCGTAATCGCGATTTCCGCCCATAAAAAAAGCCGGTCATCATGACCGGCTTTTTATCGGCTTGCGCCCGGCGGCTTACTTCAGCAGCGCCTGCGCCTTGGCCACCACGTTGTCCACGGTGAAGCCGAACTCGGCGAACAGCTGCTCCGCCGGCG
>OKKX01000013.1_pt1 | contig 136187 bp, 131 predicted proteins | sample 1611461 | NCBI WGS metagenome assembly OKKX01 (sample SAMN04436746, study PRJEB24849) | human gut metagenome | biome: human gut; feature: NICU; material: stool | host: Homo sapiens | place: USA: Saint Louis, MO | collected 2011-01-04
CCACCGACCCCCACCATGTCAAGGTGGTGCTCTAACCAACTGAGCTACGGACGCACTGCACTGCTTCTGAAATTTGGTGCGTCCGAGTGGACTCGAACCACCGACCCCCACCATGTCAAGGTGGTGCTCTAACCAACTGAGCTACGGACGCATCTTTTCCTGCCTGTCATGGCTGACAGCGGGGACGAATATTAACGAGCTACCTGCGTGCTGGCAAGGGGAAAAGCGCAATTTTATTCGGTATTTCACGCGATTGCTGAGGTTGTGCGCAGTCCGGCGTTTTTTTCCGCAAACCGCAACCCGGCCGGGGAGGAAACCGGCCGGGCTGCGGGTTCAGCGTGTGGATCGCTGCAGGATGACGGTGGTCGGCTGTTTCTGCAGCCAGCGCATGCGCAGCGCCATCATGATGGCGGCGAAGGTCAGTCCGATGATAAAGCCGATCCAGAAACCGCTTGGCCCCATCGCCGGCACCAGCGCATCGGTTAACGCCAGCAGATAGCCGCTCGGCAGGCCCAACACCCAATAAGCGATAAAGGTGATGAAGAAGATCGCGCGGGTATCTTTATAACCGCGCAGCACGCCGCTGCCGATCACCTGGACCGAATCCGAGATCTGGTACAGCGCCGCAAGTAGCATCAACTGCGAGGCCATCGCCACCACCGCCGGGCTGTCGTTGTACAGCAGGGCGATCGGTTCGCGGAAGGTGGCGGTAAACAGCGCGGTGCAGACGGCCATGGTGATGCCGACGCCGATGGCGGAGTAAGCGGCGACGCGCGCGCCTTCGACCGAACCTTCCCCCAGACGATAACCGACGCGGATGGTGGCGCCGACGCCCAGCGACAGCGGCAGCACGAACATCAGCGCGCTGAAGTTAAGTGCGATCTGGTGGCCGGCGACCGCGACGATCCCCAGCGGTGAAACCAGCAGCGCCACCACCGCGAACAGCGTGACTTCGAAGAACAGCGCCAGCGCCACCGGCATGCCGATGCCGATCAGGCGCCTTAGTGCCGCCCAGTCAGGGCCGCCGAGATCGCCGGCCTGGCGTTTGATGTCGCGCTGCGACGGCGCGCGCTTCACGTACCAGCGCATCATCAGGAACATGATCCAGTAGACGCTGCCGGTGGCGACGCCGCAGCCGACGCCGCCCAACTCCGGCATGCCGAACTTGCCGTAGATAAAGATGTAGTTGATCGGGATATTCACCAGCAGGCCGAGGAAGCCGATCACCATGCCGGGTTTGGTTTTGGACAGCCCCTCGCACTGGTTGCGCATCACCTGGAAGAACAGGTAACCCGGCGCCCCCCACATGATGGCGTGCAGATAGCCGACGGCTTTATCCGCCAACTGCGGATCGATGTTGTGCATCATGTCGATGACGAACTTGCAGTTATACAGCACGACGATCAGCAGCACAGAGACGCCGAAGGCCAGCCAGAAGCCCTGACGCACCTGATGGGCGATGCGATCGCGACGGCCGGCGCCGTTGAGCTGGGCGATAACCGGGGTCAGCGCCAGCAGCAGGCCGTGGCCGAACAAAATGGCCGGCAACCAGATCGAGGTGCCGACCGCCACCGCCGCCATGTCGGTGGCGCTGTAAGCGCCGGCCATGATGGTATCTACCACGCCCATGGCGGTTTGTGATATTTGCGCGATGATGACCGGGATAGCGAGAGCCAATAAACTACGCGCTTCAATTAAGTACTTCTGCACGCATACACCTTTTCTATTTATATATGTGGGAGGGAGGGCTGCCGCGAGAGGACAACAATTAAAATAGCGGAATTTTGTCAAAAAGATTGTACCTGCTCGGCGTCGTTAAGCAAACGCCGCAGATAAATAGTTATTAAATGCGCAGCCATTCTTTTTTTGCCGTCGCGGATTTGGTTTTCAGCGCCAACTGGGGCAAACTGCCGGTAGCGTTTTAACCTATTTAGCAAGAAGAGGCACATATGTTCACCGGTATCGTACAAGGCACCGCGCCGCTGGTCGCCATTGATGAGAAACCCAATTTCCGCACCCACGTGATCGAAATGCCTGCCGAGCTGCTGCCGGGGCTGGAGCTGGGCGCGTCGGTGGCCCACAACGGCTGCTGCCTGACCGTCACCGCGGTGGAAGGCAACCGCGTCAGCTTCGATTTGATCAAAGAAACGTTGCGCCTGACCAACCTCGGCGATCTGGCGCTGGGCGACATCGTCAATATCGAGCGCGCGGCGAAGTTCAATGACGAAATTGGCGGCCATTTGATGTCCGGCCATATTATCTGCACGGCGGAAGTGGCCAAGATTTATACCTCGGAAAATAACCGCCAGGTATGGCTGCGCATGCCGGATGCGGAATTGATGAAATATGTGCTGCACAAAGGTTTCATCGGCATCGACGGCATTAGCCTGACCATCGGCGAAGTGGTGAATAACCGTTTCTGCGTGCACCTGATCCCGGAAACGCTGGATCGCACCACGCTGGGTAAAAAACGCCTCGGCGACAAGGTGAACATCGAGATCGATCCGCAAACGCAGGCGGTGGTGGACACCGTCGAGCGCGTGCTGGCCAATCGGGAAGCGACGTTGGCCGCGGCGATGGCGCCGGCGCACAAAGACTGACAGCGATTCTGGCGTGACCGCCGGCATCGAATCATAAGCAGAGAGGAGAAACGCGTGAAGTTTTATGGGAAAACGTTGTTGTTAACCGCGTTGCTGGCGCTGAGCGCTTGCAGCAGTTCGCCTGAGCAGGGCGCGGGCGCGCAAATGGCCGATGCGGACGATACCTGCGGCGCTTCGCAGTATCAAAATTTTGTCGGCAAACCGATGACCTCGCTGGAAGGCGTGCGGATCGACGGCAAGGTGCGCGCCATTCCGTACAACTCTGCCGTCACCATGGATTTCAACCTGCGCCGTCTGAACTTCCTTGGCGACAGCGACGATAAAATTATTCGCGTTTATTGCGGTTAACCCGCAGGGTTCGAAAGAGCAAAAAAAAGCCCCGGCGAAGATGTTGCCGGGGCTTTTTTATCGGGAAAGCGTTCAGCGAGCGACGCGAATGCCGCCTTCAACGCCTTTCGGGCTGAACACCACCTGCCATAACTGCAGATCGCGCGCCCGGAACGCGCCGGCGCAGGCGTTCAGGTAATAGCTGAACATCCGTTCGAAGCGTTCGGAATAGCGCTCGGCGAGCTGCGGCCACGCCTGTTTGAAGCGCTCGAACCAGGCCATCAGCGTGCGATCGTAGTCGGCGCCGATGTTGTGCCAGTCTTCCATCACGAAATGGCCTTCGCTGGCCTCGGCGATATGCCTCACGGAGGGCAGGCAACCGTTCGGGAAGATATATTTGTTGATCCAGGGATCGACGTTCATGTCGGTCTTGTTGGAGCCGATGGTGTGCAGCAGGAACAGGCCGTGCGGCGCCAGATTGCGCTCCACCACGTCGAAATAGGTGCGGTAGTTTTTCGGCCCGACGTGCTCGAACATGCCGACCGAGACAATGCGATCGAACTGCTGGTGCAGATCGCGGTAATCCTGCAACAGGATCTGCACATCCAGCCCGGCGCAGCGCGCCTGAGCCAGCTTCTGCTGTTCGGCGGAAATGGTCACGCCGACCACCGACACGCCGTAATTTTTCGCCGCATAGGCGGAAAGGCCGCCCCAGCCGCAGCCGATGTCCAGCAAACGCATGCCCGGCTGCAGCTGCAGTTTCTCGCAGATCATCCGCAGCTTGGCTTCCTGCGCTTCCTCCAGCGTGGTGGCGTCTTTCCAGTAGCCGCAGGAATACTGCATGTAAGGATCGAGCATCAGGGTAAACAGATCGTTGCCGAGATCGTAATGTTCTTTGCCGACGATCCAGGCGCGCTTTTTCGATTGCAGATTGGTCAGGCGCGCGGCGGCGATACGCAGGGTATCTTTCAGGTGGTGGGGGAGTTTCTTCTCCAGCCCGGCGCTGACCACGCGCTGGAAGAACATATCCAGCCGCTCGCACTCCCACCAACCGTCCATATAGCTTTCGCCCAGGCCCAGTGACCCTTGCTGCAAAACGCGTTTAAAGAATTCGGGATTTTTAACCTGAATATCGAAAGGGCGCGATCCGTTGATTTCGATACCGGCCAGACCGAGCATTTCGTGCGCGATACGGTACCACTGGTTATCCTGGATGCTCAGATCTTCTATACACGATGAACTCATAGCTTCTCCATCACCTTCTTCTGACTGATGACCCGTTAGGAAACAGCTTAGACAATTTCTGCGGGTGCATACCTATACCAACGGGAAATAAGCCCGCGGCGTCTGATATCCGACTATGAACAGAGGAAATTTAAAGAAACGGCCCGACGCAAACGGCGCAGGATAAACGCCCCTTTAAAAAAAGAGTGTGACGCAAGGCGCGTACACAATAGCTGATTGAGATATAGAGATTATAAGGTGTTACTTTACAAGGTTGTTTTTGAGTATAGGCGTGCCGAGGCGTTGACTCAACTGTAAATCGCACTCGGCACACATATTCTTTAAGTGATTATTAATCTTGGCAATTATGACGCTGAGTTAGCATGTTCCCGCTGTGCCTTTTGCTGCGCATCAGCCGCTTTTCCCCGCTGCAGGAAATAACCCAGCGCGGCCAGGACTACCGTAGATACCATCACCGTCACCGTCGCCAACAGCGGCTGGGCAATAAACGCCGACACCAGCATGCTTGCCACAAAACACAGCCCCAGTTGCAGCGTATTTTGCAGCGCGGCGGCTTTGCCGCTGCTTTCCGGGAACGGCATCAGCGCATTCGCCACCATGATCGGGTAGCCGGCGCCGTTGACCAGCGCCATCACGCAGAATGGGATCAGCAGCGTGGTGAGCGTCGGATTGGTCAGGGTCGCCACCAGATACAGCGCCACCATGCTGACACCATAAGCTACCAGCAGCCACGGCAGCAGAGTTTTGCCATTGATGCGCTTAAGCGCGGCGCGGCAGCCGTAGCCGCCCAGCAGGAAGGCCAGCGTTTGCGGCACATAGCTAAGGCCGATGTCGCTCGGGCTATAGCCCATATCGCCGAGGATGAACGGCGAACCGGTCAGCCAGGCGAAGAAACCGGCCGAGCAGGCGGCGTACATAGCGACGTTGCCGCTGAACACCGGAGATTTCAACAGTTGCCAGAAGCTGACGCCGTTTTTCGGCGCGTCGGCGGCGGGGTGCGTTTTGGCGCGCTCTTTGAGCAGCAGCGTCGGCAGCAGCAGCAGCGCGGTGATCACCAACAGCGCGGCGAAGATCGCACGCCAGCTGGCGTGGTTCAGCAGCCAGGCGCCAAGCAGCGGCGCCAGCGCTGGTGACAGCGCCACCAGCGGCATGATGGTGGCGAACACGCGGTTGGCCTGGCCTTCGCGATAGCGGTCGACCACCAGCGCTTGCCAGATGGCGGTGGCGGAACAGACGCCGACGGCCTGAATAAAGCGCAGTATCCAGAGCTGCACGGCATTTTCTACCCACAGCATGCCCAGGCAGCCGAGCGCGAACAGCGTCAGGCCGAACAATAATACCGGTTTGCGGCCCAGCCGGTCGGAGAGGGGCCCCCACAGCAGTTGCGCGAAGGCGAAGCCGGCCAGGAAGATGCTCAGGCTGGCGCTGACCGCGCCGGCGGAAATTTGCAGTTCCTCCCGCATGGCGCCGAAGGCGGGCAGGTACATATCGGTCGCCAGATAACCCAACATGCTCAGGCCGGCGAGGTAGAACATAAAGCCAAAAGAATTTCGCATGGTATTTCTCGTTAATATTTTAGTGTCGCAGGTTTTTAGCGCCGGCCAGTGTATCCGGCTGGATCTCTGCTTGTGAAACGGTAATATTTGCAAAGTGCTGTTAAAAAAATTGAAGGCAAAGCGATGTGGTCTGAATATTCTCTTGAAGTTGTTGACGCGGTGGCGCGCACCGGCAGTTTCAGCGCGGCGGCGCAGGAGCTGCACCGGGTGCCGTCGGCGGTGAGCTATACCGTGCGGCAACTGGAACAATGGCTGGCGGTGCCGCTGTTTGAGCGGCGTCACCGTGATGTGGAGTTGACGCCGGCCGGCGCGCTGTTTATCAAGGATGCGCGAGTTGTTATCAAAAAAATGCTCGACACCCGTCGCCACTGTCAGCAGGTGGCCAACGGGTGGCGCGGCCAGCTGAATATCGCAGTCGACATCATCGTCAAACCCCAGCGCAGCCGCCAGCTGGTGCTGGATTTCTACCGCCATTTCCCCGATGTTGAACTGATGCTGCAACCCGAAGTGTTCAACGGCGTTTGGGATGCGTTGGTGGACGGCAGGGCGGACATGGCGATCGGCGCCACGCGCGCGGTGCCGGTCGGCGGCGGCTTCGCTTTCCGCGATATGGGCTACATGAACTGGCTGTGCGTAGTCAGCCCACAGCATCCGCTGGCGCAGCTGGCGGGGCCGCTGCACGACGATCAACTGCGGCCGTACCCCTCGCTCTGCCTGGAGGACACCTCGCGCAATTTGCCCAAGCGCGTCACCTGGACGCTGGATAACCAGCGGCGGCTGGTGGTGCCGGACTGGACATCGGCGCTCGACTGTCTGTGCGCCGGGCTGTGCGTCGGCATGATGCCGGCGCATCGGGCGCTGCCGCTGGTGCAGCGCGGTGAGCTGAAGGCGTTGCAGCTGCAGCAGCCGTTTCCCGCCAGCCCTTGCTGCCTGACCTGGCAGCAGGATAAACCGTCGCCGGCGATGAGTTGGCTGCTGGCGTATCTGGGCGATGGGGAGACGCTGAATCAGGAGTGGCTGAGCGAGGCGGCGCCGGAAGCCGTGCAGGCTTCCGGCTCAGGGGATTAGCGGCGGTAGTCGATGAACGGACCGTCGGCGACCGAACGGCGTTCCACCAGCTTCGGATGCACTTCGATCACCTGCGATTCTTCGCGCTTGCTGATGATGCGATCCAGCAGCATGGTGAAGGCCATTTCTCCCAGGCGCTCTTTAGGCTGGTGAATGGTGGTCAGCGCCGGGGTGAAGTAGCGGGCGTTGCGCACGTTGTCATAGCCGATCACGGAAATATCCTGCGGCACTCGCAGCCCCAGCTCGTCAGCGGCGCAGATGGCGCCCATCGCCATGATGTCGCCGCCGCAAAATACCGCGGTCGGCCGCTGTTTTTGCGACAGGATTTGGTGCATCGCCTTGTAGCCGGACTCCGGCTCGAAGTCACCCTGGACGATCCACTCTTCGCGAATGTCGATATGCGCTTCCTGCAGCGCCTTCATAAAGCCCTGATGACGGCCGCCGCCGGTGTTGCGCGACAGCTGGCCCGGGATGGCGCCGATATCGCGGTGACCGCGCTCGATCAGGTAACGGCCGGCCAGATAGCCGCCTTCGAACGCGTTATCGATGATGGTGTCGGTGAAGTCGCCGCGCGCGGCGCCCCAGTCCATCACCACCATCGGGATATTACGGTAGTCCTCCAGCATGCCCAGCAGTTGATCCGGGTATTCGGAACACATGACCAGCAGGCCGTCGACGCGCTTTTGCGCCAGCATCGCCAGGTAGGCGCGCTGCTTATCCAGATTGTTGTGCGAGTTGCACAGGATCAGGGTGTAACCTTTGCTGTAGCAGCTGTTTTCCACCGCCTCGATCACTTCGGCAAAATAGGGCGCTTCGCTCGAGGTGGCCAGCAGGCCGATAGACTTGGTGTGATTGACTTTCAGGCTGCGCGCCACGGCGCTCGGCGAGTAGTGCAGCTCTTTGATCGCGGCCCACACGGCCGCTTTGGTCTCTTCGGCGACGAAACGAGTCTTATTGATGACGTGCGAAACGGTGGTGGTGGAAACGCCCGCGCGTTTGGCCACATCTTTAATCGTTGCCATGTAAGGAATGACTCCTGAACTCACATGTTTACAGCATGTAAGTGTGATGTTAATCGTTTGCCTACGTAGATCCTTCTCCAGAGAAGCGAAAACTGAGTTTTTAGTGTGTTGAAGTCTTCAGCGCTTAATCAGGAGGGGCATGGATGCCGGTACGCAGTTGTGAACTGCGAATTTTGTCGCATATTGAACAAAAGTGGAAGAGGTAATCGAGATTATAAACCGGGAAATGATAACAAGATTTTATCGGCGAACTGTGGGAAAATGATTTGACGTACTAATTGTGCGCCTTTTATCCTTAGGAAAGCCCATTTTAAAGGAGTTGTCATGGATACCGATCTGAAGATGTCTCTGTTCACTACCGTCGGCGCGTTGGCGATGATCATCGCTTTCAGCTTTGTCGCCGCGTTGAACTGATTTCCCGCCAGTTATAAAAAAGGCGCAGCCTGGCTGCGCCTCATCACTTAGGCAAGGCCTGCGTTTACGCCAGGTTTTCCGCCGCAAATGTCCAGTTGACCAACGCCCAGAAGTTTTCCAGGTATTTTGGACGCGCATTGCGGTAATCGATGTAATACGCGTGTTCCCACACGTCAACGGTCAGCAGCGGTTTATCTTCACCGGTCAGCGGAGTTGCCGCGTTGGAGGTGTTGACGATCGCCAGCGCGCCGTCCGGTTTTTTCACCAGCCAGGTCCAGCCGGCGCCGAAGTTTTTCACGGCAGCATCGGTGAACTGCTCTTTGAACGCAGCGAAAGAGCCGAAGGATTTGACGATCGCCGCCGCCAGTTCGCCCTGCGGTTCACCGCCGCCCTGTGGCGACAGGCAGTGCCAGTAGAAGGTGTGGTTCCACACCTGCGCGGCGTTGTTGAACACGCCGCCGTTGGAGGTCTTGATGATCTCTTCGAGCGATTTGCCCTCGAACTCGCTGCCTTTCACCAGGTTGTTCAGGTTAACCACGTAGGTATTGTGGTGTTTGCCGTAGTGGTATTCCAGGGTCTCGGCGGAGATGTGCGGCTCGAGCGCGTTTTTCTCATACGGTAATGCAGGTAATTCAAACGACATTGCTTCCTCCTTTACAGCGCCACTTTCTTCCCGCCCAGGCGGGAGCCAGATGGGCCGTTTTTTATTGTGGTCATTCAATCTTAACAATTTTCATCATAAAAAACAGGAGGAAAAGCGAGAAATGCGCGTGGGGGAGTGCGATGGGCGATAGCTTGAGCAGGCGGTTGCGACCGGGGCCGCAACCGCGCAGAACAGGGAATTAACGAATGGTTTTCGGCGTCACTACGCGGCGTGCGCCGATGTAATGGTTTTGCCAATAGTCGTTGTCGAGCTGGCTGATGCGGATCTCTTCGCCGGTGCGCGGCGACTGGATGAATTTGCCGTTACCGAGATAGACGCCGACATGGTCCGCCACGCCGCGGTTATTGATGCGGAAGAACACCAAATCGCCGCTTTCCAGTTCGCTTTTCTTGATCGGCGCCGCGTCGCGCAGGTGATACATTTCGTTGGCGGTGCGCGGCATCTTGATTTTCACCACGTCCTTATAGGCGTAATAGATAAGGCCGCTGCAGTCGAAGCCGGTGCGCGGCGAGCTGCCGCCCCAGCGGTAAGGCTTGCCCATCTGATCCATCAGCTTGGCCATCGCGGTCTGTTTGGCATGCTGGTAACGTTTTTTGTGCGCCGGGCTGAGTTTTAACGGCTTTTCTTCACGCGCCAGTTTGGCGGTGGCCATACCGGCGTCGCGGTGGCGGCCATAGCCTTTTTTATAGCCCTTTTTCGGCGGGGTGACTTTAATCTTGGCGGTTTTCTGCGCTTTGGCCTTGGGTTTGGCGCTGACGATCTTTTTCGCGCTTTTCTCGCTTTTGGCCTTGGCGGTCTTGGTTTTTTTCTCGGGGGCCGTCACTTTGGCTTTTTTGGCGGCTTTATCCGCTTTCTTTTTTCTGCGGTCATCGGGCCGCGCTTCATTAGCATGGCTTTTACGCTGCTCGGCGGCAACGCGCGCCTGTGGCGCAGCGTGCGCCAAATTGAAGAAGAGCTGCGTAAACAGCAGCGCAAAGAGCGTAAGAATTAAACGCATGTCGACGTCACCAACCTTGGCCCCGAAACGGATATCGAAAGAGTTACAGTATTCCCGAACTTCACCATATAAAACAGCGAAGAACTCATAAATAATAATCCATATTGTGAGAAAACGTTAATGACATTTTTTTTGGTTTAAAATCAGCCTGTTGATGTATAAAAAAGCGCCAGGCGACGGTGGCGGATATAATTAAGCCGCGCCGGCATCGCGGCGCAATATATTAGTGAAATGGTCGGATTAAAAATGTTATTCTCAACGTATGTTTTGACCGGAATGACGTGGCCGGTGAAACGCGATCGGCGGCGGGCGAATATCCTTGCAAAAGATGGCGTTTTCTTGCGACTGTTCCAGCCGCTACAATAGCCCGCGTGATGCATGTTGTAGCCATGAAATGTGGCTTGAGGAAGCAATAAATGACGACGACACTTGAAAAAATTCAGCACCAGATCGCTGAAAACCCGATTCTGCTTTACATGAAAGGTTCGCCAAAGCTGCCGAGCTGCGGCTTTTCCGCGCAGGCTGTGCAAGCGCTGTCCGCCTGCGGCGAGCGTTTCGCCTATGTGGACATTTTGCAGAACCCGGATATCCGCGCCGAGCTGCCAAAATACGCCAACTGGCCGACGTTCCCACAGCTGTGGGTAGATGGTGAGCTGGTCGGCGGTTGCGATATCATCATCGAGATGTATCAGCGCGGCGAACTGCAGCAACTGATCAAAGAAACGGCAGAAAAGTACAAAGCGCAGGAAGACCAGCAGTCTTAATCGACGGGCTTGCGATTATCGCGTAACGGGCGGCGCCAGTGCAAACTGGGCCGCCTTTTTTGTTGGTTTTATTCGGCGAGATCGCCGGCGGGCAGCGGCCAGCCGCCGAGACGTTTCCAGCGGTTAACCAGCTCGCAAAACAGCAGGGCGGTTTGCTCGGTGTCGTACAGCGCGGAGTGCGCCTGGCTGCTGTCGAACGGCATGCCGGCGGCGATGCAGGCTTTGGCCAGCACCGTTTGCCCCAGCACCAGGCCGCTCAGCGCGGCGGTGTCGAAGGTGGCGAACGGATGGAACGGGTTGCGCTTCAGGCCGGCGCGTTCGGCCGCGGCCATCAAAAAGCTGTGATCGAAGTTGGCGTTGTGCGCCACGATAATGGCGCGATTGCAACCGCGATCCTTGAGCCCTTTGCGCACCGCTTTGAAAATGGCGTGCAGCGCGTCATATTCGCTGACCGCGCCGCGCAGCGGATTGTGCGGATCGATGCCGTTAAACGCCAGCGCTTCCGGCTGCAGGTTGGCGCCCTCGAAAGGCTCCACGTGGAAGTGCAGGGTTTCGTCCCGCTGCAGCCAGCCGTCCTCATCCATTTTCAGCGTGACGGCGGCGATCTCCAGCAACGCATCGGTATTGGCGTTGAAGCCGGCGGTTTCAACATCTATTACTACGGGATAAAACCCACGAAAACGACCACTCAGGGCGTTAAGATCACTTTTCTCGGCCATCAGTTTCTTATCTTCATCGAATGCAGCGCGCATTATGGCAAATTTTGCGCCCGGTTGCAGGCGCTATCGCGCGGAGAATCAGCAGGGCGCCAACGCGCCCTGAAGGGGAGGCTTAGTGGCCGAGGCCCTGACCGGCGTGTTTGTTTTCGATCAGCTCGATTTTGTAGCCGTCCGGATCTTCGACGAAGGCGATAACCGTGGTACCGCCTTTCACCGGGCCGGCTTCGCGGGTGACTTTGCCGCCGGCGCGACGGATGCTGTCGCAGGTGGCGGCAACGTCATCCACGCCCAGCGCCAGGTGGCCGAAGGCGGTGCCCATATCGTAGCTGTCGGTGCCCCAGTTATAGGTCAGTTCGATAACTGCGCCTTCGCTCTCTTCCGTATAGCCGACGAAAGCCAGGGAGTATTTGTACTCCGGGTTTTCGCTGGTGCGCAGCAGGCGCATGCCTAATACCTTGGTGTAGAAGTCGATGGCGCGTTGCAGGTCACCGACGCGGATCATGGTATGGAGTAAGCGCATAATTCCTCTGAATTGACTGTGCCGTGGCAGACGGCGGGTGGATTGAAGCACAAGCGAGTATAGCCTTGTCCCGCAAGGGAATTCAACGTGACGAACTGGTGACAATGTCACTTTGTGGTCTCGCGTCGCGGGTGTCTAAATATTGATCGAGTGTACCGATCGATACAGAGTAATTGATCTGCACAATCAATTATCTATTCCAGCGGCGATCGTGTAAAAATCGAACGGCAATAAAGATCAACACCAGGGAACAGCGGCCCGCCTCGTGCGGGCCTTTTTGCTTTGCGCGCGACGCATAAAAAACGGCCATGCGATTGCGTGGCCGTTGGGGTCAGGACAGATTACTTCGCCAGAAACGGATAGTCGGTATAGCCTTCGGCGCCGCCGCCGTAGAAGGTTTCCGGCTTAGGTTCGTTCAGCGGGGCGTGCTGGCGGAAACGCTCTACCAGATCCGGGTTGGCGATGTAGCTGCGGCCGAAGGCCACCGCGTCGATGAAACCTTTTTCGATCAATGCTTCGGCTTTTTCGGCGGTGTAGGCGCCGGCACCGACAATCACCCCTTTAAAGTGGGCGCGCACCGAGTCGCGGAAGGCGTCGGAATACGGTTTGCCGCCGGCCCAGTCAGGTTCGGAGATGTGCAGGTAAGCGATATTGCGCTTATTCAGCTCTTCCACCAGATACAGCGCTGCTTCTTCCTGATCTTCGCCGTTGTCCAGCCCGTTGAACGGCCCCAGCGGCGAGATACGGATACCGATGTGTTCGGCACCCCATTCGGCGATGGTGGCGTCGACCACTTCCAGCGTCAGGCGGGTGCGATTCTCAATGCTGCCACCGTATTGATCGGTACGTTGGTTGGAAGCCGGTGACATGAACTGGTGCAGCAGATAGCCGTGGGCAGCATGCAGTTCGATGAAGTCGAAACCGGCTTCGCGCGCGTTGGCGGTTGCCTGGCGGAAATCGTTGATGATGCCCGGGATCTCGCTGGTTTCCAGCGCGCGCGGCGTGGAGGTCGGCAAGCGCACCCAGGCGCCGGTTTCATCACGCACGGTGGTGCGGGTTTCGGCGTTGATGGCCGAAGGTGCGACCGGCGCTTGCCCGCCTGGCTGCAGGCTGGCGTGGGAAATGCGGCCTACGTGCCACAGCTGCACGGCGATGTGGCCGTTGTTGTCATGCACTGCCTGCGTGATGTTTTTCCATGCGGCGATCTGCTCCGGCGTATGCAAACCGGGCGCGCCGGCGTAGCCTTTCGCCTGGAAGGAAACCTGGGTCGCTTCGGTCACGATCAGGCCGGCGCTGGCGCGCTGTGCGTAATATTCCGCCATCAGCGGCGTAGGAATATCGCCCGGCTCGATGCTGCGCAAACGCGTCAGCGGAGCCATAAACACGCGGTTGGGCAGGGTGATGGCGCCAACCTTCAGCGGAGAGAGCAATTTTTCAGTCTTCATAGTGCATCCTGTATTTAATAGACCGGTCGTCTAGTAATGGGCGATAAAAAACCATGAACTGCATTTTTTCAATAAAAATAAGTTGTTACCGTTACGGTTGCGGCGGGCGCAGCAGCAACTCGATGCTTTCCAGCGCGCTGGTCAACGGCGCCAGCGAGTGACGGATCTTGGCGCGCAGCGTGGCGCCGAGCCACAGTGAATACAGCGTTTCTGCGGTTGCCGCCGGGCTCATGGCTACCGACAGCGAGCCCTCGGCGATACCGCGCTCGATGGCCTCCTGAAGGTGGCCGATCACGCGAGCGGTGCCCGTTTCCAGCGCATGGCGCATCGGTTCCGACAGATCGCTCACCTCGGCGGAAAGCTTCACCGCCAGGCAGGCGTTGTGGCATTCGCTGCGGCAGTGGTAGCTGATAGCCTGGGCGTAATAGCCGAGCAGCTGGTGGCGGGCATCACCGCGTCTGTCGGCAAACAGCGCCTGCATTTCTGCATCATAATGCGCGAAATAGCGCTGCAGCATCGCTTCGCCGAAGGCTTCCTTCGAGCGAAAATAGTGGTAGAACGAGCCTTTCGGCACGCCCGCGGTGGCCAGCAGTTCGCTCAGCCCCATGCCGGTAAAGCCCAGGCGCAGGCTGAGGGTTTCGCCGGTGGCGAGCAGATGTTCACGTGTATCCACGTTGCAATGCGTTGATTTGGTCATCATGGTGCCGAGCATAATAGACCGATTGGTCTAGGTCAATGGGAATAAAAAAACCGGCGCACAAAACGCCGGTTGTCTGCAAACTATTGTGCCCCAGCGGCACGCGGAAGTTAAGCGCTACGCCGCGTTGCGGCAGCGTTGCAGGATATCCAACTGGGATTGATATTCGCGGGTTTGTACGTTCAGCATACCCAACAGGGTGTGGAACAGGTTGTCCTGCGAAACCTCGTCCTTTTCTGCCAGCGTATTCAGACACTGGCGATCGATGCCGAAATTGCGCTGATAGTCGGCCGACATCCACATCAGGAAAGGCACGTGCGTTTGCTGGCTCGGTGCGAAGACATAAGGCGTGCCGTGCAGATACATGCCGTTTTCCCCCAGCGATTCGCCATGATCGGACAAATAGACCAGCGCGGTATTGAAACGGTCGTCATACTGCCGCAGCAGCTTGATGGTGGCATCGAGCATCGCGTCGGTATACAGGATTGAGTTGTCGTAGGTGTTCACCAATTGTTCATGGCTGCAATCTTGGATCTGATTGCTGTTGCAGGTCGGCGAAAACGCCTGGAATTCTGGCGTGCTGCGGCGGTAGTAAGCCGGGCCGTGGCTGCCCATCTGGTGCAGCACGATCACGCCGTCGTCTTTCAGGCTATTGATGTAGTCGTTCAGCTTGTACAACAGCACGTTGTCCATGCAAACCTCGCCGTCGCAGTCCTGCTGCGGTTTCAGCTTGGTCATGTCGATGTGCGGCACCCGGTCGCAGGCGCCTTTGCAGCCGCCGTCGTTATCGCGCCACAGCACATTGACACCGGCATGCGCCAGCACGTCGAGCATGCCTTCCTGGTGCGTCGCCTGGGTCGCGTCGTACTCCTTGCGTGGCATGTTGGAGAACATGCAGGGCACGGAGATCGCCGTTTCGGTGCCGCAGGAGCTGGCGTTTTTGAAGTAGACCACGTCGTCCTGCTTCAGGCGCGGGTTGGTTTCGCGTTCATAGCCGCCGAGGGAGAAGTTTTCGGCGCGGGCGGTTTCTCCCACGACCAGGATCACCAGCGTTTTCTTGGCCTGCCTGGCGATCAGCGGCCCTTTACGCGCATCTTCGCCGATCTTGACCAGCGGCAGATTGCGGGTGAAGTAACGCTGTTCGGTAAACTTGATGGTGCCGGCCACGAAGTTGGAAGGCGTCAACATCTTCACCACGCTTTTATTGTTGCGGATCAGCGAAGCGTAGTCTTTGTAGAACAGCGCGGCGACGATCAGGATCACCACCAACGACAGCATGACGTTGGCGGCGCGCAGTCCGACCATGTACCACCAGGGGCGAGTCTGGCGAATTTGGGTGAAGCAGACCGCCACCGCCGGCAGAATGCCGAGCAGCGTCAGCCACAATCCCATGCGCGGCGTCAGCAGCGCGGTCGCCTCCTGAGGGTTGGTTTCGAAGGCGTTTTGCATCATGTTGCCGTCGATCACCACACCATAGCTGTACATGAAATAGTTGGCTGCGGCGCTGCCGAGCAAGAAAAAGATGATCAGCGGCTTGCGCAGGTAGGGCACGGTCAACACGCTGAAGATGATATTCAACGCACAGAAGATCACCACCGGCATGCTGGCGGCGAAAATCACGCTGTGGGCGCTATCGAAGGTGATATACGACCAGGCGCGCTGCAGGAATAAGGCGTTCTGAAATAAAGTGAAGAACAGGGCGGCGGCGAGGGTAAAACCGAGGCTGTTGCACCGTAAGCGTTGACGTAACCACATTGCCAAATCGGGATCCTGAAAGTAGATAATGCCTTGAAATCTACCGAATGAAACTTAAGAAAACCTTAGAAACTCAGATTACTGGCGGTGGAGAATACGCGGAAAACGCCAGGCCGAGCGGCCTGGCGGCGGGGTGGTTTAGTAGGCGGCGGTGAATTGCGCGCGAATAAACTGAGGCTTTTCAATCTCATCAACGATAGCGACCGCCAGGTCTTCCACCGAAATGCTGGCCGGCGCTTCGCCGTTCATCAGCAGTTGCGTGGTGCCGAGGCGGAACTGGCCGGTGCGTTTGCCCGGCTCCAGCAGGGCGGCCGGCGAAAGATAGGTCCAGTCGAGTGCCGACTCGTTACGCAGTTTGTTGCGCAGATCGCGCACCGCCTGCGCGCCGGGGCGGATATTTTCCGGGAACTGCGGCGTATCCACCAGTTCAACGCCCGGCGCCACTTCCAGGCTGCCGGCTCCGCCGACCACCAACAGGCGTTTGACGCCGGCCTGCTCGACCGCGGTGAGGATCTGCTGGGCGCCGCGGGTGGTTTTCTCATACAGGTTGTCTTCGCCCCAGCCGGGGTTGTAGGCGCTGATCACCGCATCCTGACCGCGCAATTGTCCCGCCAGCCAAGCCGTATCGGCGACGTCGCCCAGTGCGACGGTCAGATTGGCGTGCTCCGGCAACTCTTTTTTCTGGCGCGCGATTGCCGTCACCTGAATACCGCGAGCCAGCGCTTCATCCACCACGCGGCGGCCAACAAAACCGGTTGCTCCAATAATGGCTACTTTCATCTGTATGCTCCTTCGGGGATAGGTTCAGTATCGTGAGGCAGGCCGAGGTGCCTGCCGCGTGGTTTCTACTCTAGTCCTTAACAATAGCCGTGATTAGTGCCATATTCATGCTTTCTTGATTAAGTAAAACTTCATAATCGTGGATAAACTCAATCGAATGGCGGTATTCGCCACCGTGGTGGCGGAGGGCTCGCTGGCCGGTGCGGCACGGCGGCTGGGCATGACGCCGTCGGCGGTCAGCCAGCACATGCGCTCGCTGGAGAAGGCGCTTGGGGTGCCGTTGCTGCATCGTTCCACCCGCCGTCTGGCGCTGACCGAGGCAGGAGCGGCGTTCTATCCCGGCTGCGAGGCGATGCTGCAACAGGCGCTGCAGGCGGAGCAGCGGTTGGCGGAGCTGCGGGATACGCTGGTGGGGGAGCTGCGCATCGCCACCCCGGTCGGCATCGGCGGCCGATCGCTTGCGGAGGCGTTGTCGCCGCTGTTGCAGGCGCATCCCAAGCTGACGCTGCGAGTGCTGGCGGACGATCGCATCGTCGATATGATAGAACAGCGGGTCGACATTGCGCTGCGGGCCAACCGGCAGCTGGCGGACGCCAATATGATTGCGCATCCGCTGACGGCGTGGCCGATGGTGCTGTGCGCCGCACCGCGTTACCTCAGCCAGCATGGGGTGCCGGAAAAACCGCAGGATTTGGTACAGCACCGCTGGATCTCCAGCGGCTACAGCGGGGCGCATCTGGATTTGCAGCACCAGTCCGGCCAGCAGGTCAAGCTGCGGCTGGCGGAAGGACAGATCGTCAGCGAGAGCATGAACGTGATGCGCGCCTTTACCCGCGCCGGGCTAGGCATTTCCGTTCAGCCGCTGTATGAAATTGGCGACGAACTGCAGCGCGGCGAGCTGTTGCTGCTGTTGCCGGAGTGGCGGCCGGCGGCGCTGCGGCTGCACGCGCTGACGCTCGAACGCACTATGCCGGAAAAAAGCCGCCAGGCGCTGCGCTATTTGCGTGACTATTTTCGCCGCAAAGGAGAAAAGGGACTTGCCAGCGGCGGCGATGGCGTCTTCAATTAGCAAGAGAACGCAGGAGGAGCCCCGTGGCGCAGCAGCTTGAGTTTTTCGACATCCCCAGCCCGTGTCGCGGCATTTGTCAGGCCGACGATCGTGGATTCTGCCGTGGCTGCCTGCGCAGCCGCGAGGAGCGTTTCGGCTGGATGAACATGAGTGATGCGCAAAAGCGCGAGGTGTTGCGCCTGTGCCGTCAACGCTTCCTGCGGCTGCAGCGCGCCAATAAAGCGCCTGACGAGCCGCTGCCGGAGCAGCCGTCGTTGTTTTAACCTTTCCTGATCTGCCGCACGTTCGTGTGGCTTACCGCTTCCCTGTGCCTCACCGGCTTGTGTATGCTGGCTGACAACTAATGTCATGAGGTTTTCGCAATGGTAGAACGTATTCGTCTCGCGCCGCAGGGGCCTGAATTTTCCCGCATGATTTGCGGTTACTGGCGGTTGATGGAGTGGGGCATGTCACCGCAGCAGCTGCTGACGTTCATCGAACAGCATGTCGAACTGGGCGTCACCACCGCCGATCACGCCGATATCTACGGTGGCTATGCCTGCGAACAGGCGTTCGGCGACGCGCTGCGTCTGAAGCCGGCGCTACGCCAGTCGCTGGAATTGGTGACCAAGTGCGGCATCGCCACCACCGCCAAGCCTGGTAACCCGATTGGGCATTACATCACCGACCGCGATCATATCGTGCAGAGTGCGGAACAGTCACTGCGCCATCTGCATACCGATTACCTCGATCTGCTGCTGATCCACCGCCCGGATCCTTTGATGGACGCTGACGACGTAGCCGAAGCCTTCGTTGCGTTGCACAAAAGCGGCAAGGTGCGCCATTTCGGCGTATCCAACTTTACGCCCGCGCAGTTCCAACTGCTGCAGTCGCGTCTGCCGTTCACGCTGGCGACCAACCAGGTGGAGATCTCGCCGATTCACCAACCGGCCATTCTCGACGGCACGCTCGACCAGTGCCAGCAGCTGCGCATCAAGCCGATGGCCTGGTCCTGCCTGGGCGGCGGGCGCCTGTTCAACGACGCCGAGTTTCAGCCGCTGCGCGACGAGTTACAGCGGGTGGCGCAAGAGATCGGCGCGGAGACCATCGAGCAGGTGGTGTACGCCTGGGTGATGCGCCTGCCGTCGTCGCCGTTGCCAATCATCGGCTCCGGCAAGATTGAGCGGGTGCGTTCGGCGCTGAAGGCGCAGAAACTGGTGCTAAGCCGCCAGCAGTGGTTCCGCATTCGCAAGGCGGCGCTGGGGTATGACGTGCCTTAAGGCGGGCAGAAAGAGGAAAGCCGGGCGGCGAAAGCGCCCGGCTTTTTTTATGCCGATCTTTAGGCCAACACCACCTGATCGGTGCTGATGTGATCGAGCGAGACGCCGATCAGCGTGACCTGGCTGTGGCCGAAGGCCAGCACCAGATCGTCGTTTTGCTGCGTGGCGTAGTCGCGGATATTGCCGCTGGCGCCTTCGGTGCCGATAAATACCAGTTTATCTCTGGCGTTGAAGCCATACAGCTGGTCGCGGCCGAAATCGCCGCTGAACAGGAAGGTGTTGCCGTTGCCGACGCCCTTCAGGATGTCATCGCCGCTGCCGCCGACGAAGGTCAGGTTGCCGCCGGCGTGGCCGATCAGCGTGTCGTTGCCGGCGTTGCCGAACAGCCAGGCGTCGTGGCTGCGAGCCTGCAGCACGTCATCGCCGTCGCCGCCGGTGGCGGCGGCGGCATAGGCTTTGAGGCCTGAGTCCGATTTCAATCCGGCGGCGGTTACCTGATGATCCACTTCTTTGTTGAAGATAAGCCAGGAGGTTTCTTTGCTGCGCAGGGTGCTGATGTCGTCCGCCAGCGTAATGCCGCCCTTGGCGTCGCGCAGGTAAAGCGTGTTGCCGTCGTAGGCGACCTCGGTATTCTTCAACGCCTGCTGGGTATCGAAGATATTGTGGCCTTTGCCGCCGGCGATCAGGTTATAGCCGCCGGCGTCGCGGAAGATATCGTCGCCGTCGCGGCCCTCGAGATAATCGTTGCCTTTGCCGCCCTTGATCAAATCATTGCCGTCGCTGCCGATGATAAACGTCGGCCCGCTGTGCGTTTCCGCGTTGCGGTTCAGGTCTTCCACCCAGGTACTGCCGCGCGTGACGTTCGACAGGTTGGAGACGATGATGGTCGAGTCTTTGTCGGTCAGCGAATAAAACTCGGAGTTCAGCACCCGCATCAGGCCGTCCTGATAGAAGAACGGCAGGTGGGATAGCCAGGTCGGAATGTTGAGAATGGAGAACGGCAACAGATTCCAGGCGTCCGACGCGTAGTGGTCGTTGAAGTTGACGATATTGTTGGTGGCGGAGGTATGCGGCGCATCGTGAACGCCCAATGACGGCAGGGTCAGCGAGGTGCCGTCGAGCGCGCGAAACACCGGATCGTTCTCATAGCCGATGTTGATCACCTTGCCGCCGGCTTCGTACTGGGTCGGCGAGGCGAAGGCGACATAGTTGGACTGCGCGTAGAAGCCGCCCCAGTTGGCGTCGCTCTGCGCCGCCATGCTGTTGACCGCCAGCCCGCCGAGGCTGTGGCCGCTGACCACCACGTCCTCGCCGCTCAGCCCGTGGGCCTGCGCGAATTTCGCCACGTCGCCCAGCAAGTTGCCGAACGCCTTCAGCGTGTAGCCGTCGGCGTAGCCTTTCGGCCCGAACCCGGCCAGCAGATCGTTAATCACATCGCCGATGGTATCGCCGATCAACGACTCGCGCGGGCCGCTGGTGCCGCGAAATGAGATGCCAATGGCGGTGAGATTGCCTTCGCTGTCATATTTGCCCAGCACCTCGGCCTGCGCGGTGGTGTAACCGGCGGTCTCGCCGTAGTAGGTGCCGCGCGCATCGGTTTTGCCGGCGTAACCCAACTGCGTGGCGCTGATCACCGACCAGCCGGCATTGTTCACCGCTTCCTGCGCGGCCTGTTCGGAGTCGGGGTTCCAGGGCAGGCCGGGCAGGCCGCCCTGCGACTGGGTGCTGCCGATGAGCGCCGTGATCAGCGTCAGCGGCAGACCGAGCCCGAAACCGGTCTGGTGATAGCCTTCATCGAAGCCGTTATCGATATTGTGGTAAGCGTAGGTAGAGATGGCCAAGGCGTCGGAAAACAGCGCCTTTGACGCGTTTTCGTCCAGATCCTTATAGCTAAAGATGCCCATATCAGTTCCTTATGAAGTATGCCGCCTGGCCGGGAAGTGAACTCTCGCGCGTCGGCGGTGGAAACAGGGAAACAACGTTAGCCGAACGACAGCTGGTCAGAGGACCAACATCGGTAGAATTATTATTGGTGCTAAATATTAGGCCCGCGAATCAAATTGGCGAGATTGTGCGTTGGTTAACAGTGCTGGCGTTGGCTCTCCTATACTGATAACTCGATATAGTCATTAAGGAGACTGATTGATGAAACGTTATTGGTATGCGGCGCTTGGCCTGATGGCCTGCGGGGCCGCTCAGGCGGCGACGGTCGACGTTGAGATGAATTTGGTGACCGGGCAGGGTATCGGTCAGGATATCGGCAAAGTGGCCATCAGCGAAACGCCTTACGGCTTACTGTTCACGCCGAGCCTGAAAGCCTTGCCGGCCGGGGTGCACGGTTTCCATGTGCATGAGAAAGGCAGCTGCGAGCCGGGCATGAAGGACGGCAAGGCGGTGGCGGCGCTGGCGGCTGGCGGGCATTTTGATCCGCAAAAAACCGGGAAACACCTCGGACCCTATGCCGACGGGCATCTGGGCGATTTGCCGGCCATCTATGTGACCGCCGACGGCATGGCGAACGATCCGGTGTTGGCGCCGCGGCTGAAAAAAATCAGCGAAATTGAGGGCAAGGCGCTGATGGTGCACGCCGGCGGCGATAACCACTCGGATCATCCACAGCCGCTCGGCGGCGGCGGTGCGCGCTTCGCCTGCGGCGTGATCAAGTGATCACCCGCCGCTAACGGCCGGTGCGGCGGCGGGCTGGCCCATCGCCTGTTGCAACTGCTGCAGCGAGCAGTAGAGCCGCCAAATCAGGCCGGCCAGATCGCGCGCCGCCTGTTCCGGGTGGTGCGCCAGCGCGTTGCTCATCCGCAGCAATTCCTGCAGCGTGGCGTCCAGCGAACCGTGCTGCACGCCTTTCTCCGTCATGATGCCGCGCAGGCAGTGGATACAGACGTTGCGCACCGCCGACAGCGGATCTGATCGGGTTTGCCAGTCGCGCAGTTGCCAGACGATATGGCTGCAGTTGAGCAGCACCACGCCCCAGCGCAGTAACCAGGTGCGCGCCTCCTGATCCTGACTTTGATTGAGCTGGCTGATGCGATGGTAGATCAGCGATTCAAACTGGCTTTCGCTCTGCTGCGGCCGTTTGCTCAACTGATCGATAAAGTCGCGCCGCAGCGCGCGGATAATGCGGCGGCTTTTGCGTTTGTCCGAGCTGGGGCGCAGGATCTGAAACGCCAGCCCGGCCAGCAGCACGCCGACGACTTTAGCGATGTTGTCATTGATAAAGGACTGGTAGTCATAGCTCGGCGGATTGCTGACGGTCAGAAACGAGCCCATAAAGACGATCAGCTGCCCCCAAAGCGCGGCATAAGGCGGGTTCTGCAGCTTGAGCATCTGCATGGTCACCAGGATCGGGAACAGGAAGGCGCAGAACACCCAGAAATCGTCAATCTGGATCATCAAACCGAATTTCACCACGAAGCAGGCGACCGAGAGCAGCAGCACCGCCTTGAGCAAGGTGCTGACGCTGTTGATCGGCGAAGGCGTGGAGGAGTAGAGCACGCAGCTGATGGCGGTGAGCGTCAGCGCCGCGCTGCCGGCGTCCCATTGCGTGTTGATCCAGTAGGCGCAGCCGATCACGATGCATAAAAAGGTGCGCAGGCCGTTATAGGCGGCTTCGTAGCTGTCGGTATGGCGCGCCAGCGAGGTGACGCGCGGCGGCTGGAGAACGCTGACCGCCGTGGCGCTTTCCAATCGCTGCAGCCAGCGGTTGCAGCGCAGATAAAGCCAGCAGAAATCACGCAAACGCAGCCAGAAGGCGCGATGGCGGTAGTCCGCTGCATCTTGCGGGGCGATCTGCTGGAGCAGGCGCGCCAAGCGATATTTATCGGTGGCGGGATCGCGCAATTCATCCAGCAGTTGCGTCAGCACCGGCATCAGATTGGCGGGGCGATCCGGCCAGTTCAGCAGCATGCGGCGCAGGCTGGAAATGACGCTGGTAATGCGCAGCTGTTGGTGCAGCAGATAGTTGAGCAGGTTATTTTGCCGCCGCAGGCGGTAGTGGCTCCAAAACGCCTGAATGCGCAGCAGGTTCATGGTCAGGATCTGGCCGATAACCCCTTCGTGCGAGGTGCGCATCTGTGCGGTGACCTCCGGCTGCCACAGCATGGCGGCGTGCTCCAGCAGCCGCTGCTGCATGCGCCGCAGCGAAGTCAGCAAGGCTTCGCCGTCGGAGGTGCTGGGCAGGATCATCATCATCAACCCGCCGCACAGAATGCCGGTGATCACTTCGCAAACCCGCGCCTGGGCGATATCGAAGATCTGCTGGGTATCGGTGACGTTGACCGTACCGAAGGCGATGATGGCGGCGGTATAGCCCGCCAGCGCGAACGCGTAAGAGACGTTGTTTTGATAATGGTTGGAGATATAGGTGCATAGCCCGATCCAGGCGGCGATGAACAGCGTGAACAGCCAGGGATCGTTCAGGCAGTGGCCGGCGATCGCCACCGAGGCGGCGGCGCCCACCAGGCTGCCGAAGATGCGGCCGATGCTTTTGCTGATCACGCCGCCGATGGTGGGGAAGCTGACCACCGCGGCGGAGGTGAGCGCCCAATAGGGTTCGTCGAGCTCGAGCACGAACGCCACCCACAGCGCCAGACACATCGCCAGCGAGTTGCGCAGCGCATAGCGCCATTGGCCGCCGGTCGCCTTACCCCAGGGGGTACGGCTCCACTCCAGAAAGGGCAGGTTCACACTTTAGTTCCGCTGATGAATCGAAATGGTGCAGGTGGTGCCGGCAACCAGCGTCAAATCGGCGGGCACGTTGAGCAATTTTATCCGCACCGGCACGCGCTGAGCCAAACGCACCCAGGGAACATTGGGCTTAACGTCCATTAATAGATCGTTGTTGCTGTCAACGCTCTGATCGTAAATGGCGCGGCCGATACTCTCTACTTCTCCCTGCAGCGGGGTGTTGCCGTTATATAAGACAATATCGGCTTTATTGCCTTCTTTTATATGTTTCAGCTTGGTTTCTTCGAAATAACCGAGTACATAAAACGAATGGACATCCACCAACGCGACCAAAGGCGTGCCGGCGTTGGCGTAGTTCCCGACCCGCGCCTGCAGATTGGTGATATAACCGTCGGTCGGCGCGTAAATTTTAGTTTTGCTCAAATTCCATTTGGCCTGTTCCAGGTTGGCCAGGGCGGCTTTATAGGCGGCCTTCATTGCCTGAGCGGCTAAATTGGACTCGTCCAAATCTTCAGCGGAAATAACGTTGCGCGGCAACCCGCGGCGTCGGGCGGCTTCGTGGTCTGCCTTGGCCAGATCCGATTGCGCTTTTGCCACCGCGGCCTCGGCATTGTCCAGCGCGATCTGGTAGGGCACCGGGTCGAGGGTAAAAATCAGACTTCCCGCAGGTACGAACTGATTGTCATTCGCGCTTATTTTCTCTAATCTTCCAGAGACTTCAGGGGTGATATTGACGAGTTCGGCGCGCACTTTTCCATCACGGGTCCATGGGGATTGCATATAATAATTCCAGAGCCACCAACCGGCGCAGACGGCAATGGCGCAGACGATCACCGTAGAGAAGTATTTTAATGTTTTATGCTGCATGGGTTACCAACTCGCTAAAATCCATAAGGAACCGCTGACGGTCAGAACGAAAATGGACAGGTCCATCAACATGGGATGCCAGATTTCACCGGAATACATCCAGTCTCTCAGCAGCTGATGAATCAGCAGCCATAAGACCAGTCCTAGTAAAAAAGCTTTAAATATAGGTGGAAAATAAAGCGATGCCCCCAGGACCAAATCGGGTAAGGGGGATGAGGTGTGTAACCATGATGTATTCACATTAACAATCCCTAAGGGTGAATATGTTGAATATTTGCATAACGATTAAACGATAACGGCCGAAAATAGTGGCTATTTCCACAATATACATTATATACATTTGTGTTTTTAATGTGAGTTACCCAAAATAGTCTAAACTCTGGGAGGTAATGTTAGCATGCTAATTATAAGGAGGGGGAAGTGGAGTCAACATTAGGTTCAGATTTAGCACGATTAGTTCGTGTTTGGCGCGCGCTCATCGATCATCGGCTCAAGCCGTTGGAGCTGACCCAAACGCACTGGGTCACTTTGCACAATATCAATCGTTTGCCGCCGGAGCAGTCGCAAATCCAGCTGGCCAAGGCGATCGGTATCGAGCAACCGTCACTGGTTCGCACGCTGGACCAATTGGAGGAGAAGGGGCTGATCACGCGTCACACCTGTGCCAACGATCGCCGCGCGAAGCGCATCAAGCTGACCGAAGCGGCCGATCCGATCATCAGGGAAGTGGACAGTGTGATCACGTCTACACGCAGTGAGATTTTAAGCGGCATTACCGCCGACGAAGTGCATCTGTTGGTAGGGCTGATTGGCAAGTTAGAACAAAATATCACCGAACTGCAGAACAAATAATAATATTCTTATTTTTCTACGATTACAGTTTCACAGCATCAGAAATAAAACCGGAGGCGATTGCCTCCGGTTTGCCGTGTGCCGCCTGCTGACTTACAGCGGAGAGACGGTGATGGTGTCGCCCATGCGCGCCATGCGCACGCGCTGACCCGGGCTGAACTTGGTGTCGCCTGCTTTCTGCACCACCACGATGTTCTCTTTCTGGTCGGTTTTGATTTCCAGCTCGTAGCCTGAGGTACGACCGGCCACTTCACCGATGCTGTTGCCCGCCGCGCCGCCGGCGATAGCGCCCGCCGCGGTAGCCAACGTACGGCCGGTGCCGCCGCCAACGGTGTTGCCCAACAGACCACCAATGACCGCGCCGCCGATCATCCCCAAGGCGTTGGAGCCTTCGCCGCCCTGAATTTTAACCGGACGCACGGAAACCAGCGTCCCGTAAGTGACGTTCTGCACCTGCTTGGCCTGCGAGGACGAGTAGACATCGCCGGACATGGATTCATTGGCACACCCAGCCAACGTAACGGCGGCGACGGCAACGACGAGAAGACGCTTGATCATATAAAACTCCTGATGGTAGTAGTCCATAACCTGGCAATGCTCACCAGGCAAGATTCAGTGAAAATGATAGACAAAGTATGGCTGAAAGTTGATACAGCGCCATGCCTCATCGCTGCACGCAGCTTAACTTTTCTCTGTTCAACCAATAATAAACCGCGGTTTACCTTTATGACAGCCTCACCGACATTCCGTTGCCGGTTAACGCACGGTTTAACACATAAAATGTGCCACAGAGACGCATCTGGCTCACGGTGCGTAAAAAAAACATCATAATTCATGGCGTTAATTCGTCAATTCTGGTTTATTTGTCAGGATAAAATTTGCTTACCGTGCGGGTTAGAGGATGTTGCTATGAAGTCAGGCCGCTATATAGGCGTCATGTCCGGCACCAGTCTGGACGGAATCGATGTGGTATTGGCCGCGATTGACGATCGCATGGTGGCGCAGCAGGCCAGCTATAGTCATCCGATGCCGATCGCGCTGAAAAAAGAGATCCTGGGGATGTGCCAGGGGCAGCAAACCACGCTGGCCGCCGTCGGCCGGTTGGACGCACAGCTGGGCACGCTGTTTGGCGAGGCGGTGCTCGGCCTGCTGAAGCAAACCGGCATTGACGCGGATCATATCACCGCTATCGGCTGCCACGGCCAGACGGTATGGCACGAACCGGAAGGCGACGCGCGTTTCTCCATGCAGCTCGGCGACAACAACCGCATCGCCGCACTGACCAATATCACCACCGTCGGCGATTTCCGCCGGCGCGACATGGCTTACGGCGGGCAGGGCGCGCCGCTGGTGCCGGCGTTTCATCAGGCGCTGCTGGGGCATCCCGTCGAGCGGCGTATGGTGCTGAACATCGGCGGCATTGCTAACCTCTCTCTGCTGTTGCCCGGTGCGCCGGTGCGCGGTTTCGACACCGGGCCGGGCAACATGCTGATGGACGCCTGGATCTGGCGCCACCGCGCGCAACCTTACGATCAGGACGGCGGCTGGGCCATGCAGGGGCGCGTCTGTTTGCCGCTGTTGCAGCAGATGCTGGCGGACCCTTACTTCGCGCTGCCTGCGCCGAAAAGCACCGGCCGCGAGTATTTCAACATCGCCTGGCTGGAGCGTCAGCTGGCCGGACTGCCGGCGATGGTGCCGGTCGACGTGCAGGCCACGCTGACGGAGCTGACTGCCGTCAGCATTAGCGAACAGGTGCAGCTGGCCGGCGGGTGCGAGCGTCTGTTGGTGTGCGGCGGCGGGGCACGCAACACGCTGCTGATGGCGCGTTTGTCGGCGCTGCTGCCGGGCACGGAAGTTGGGCTGACCGACGATTTCGGCGTCAGCGGCGACGACATGGAAGCGCTGGCCTTCGCCTGGCTGGCGTTTCGCACGCTGTCCGGCCAGGCCGGCAACCTACCTTCGGTGACCGGCGCCAGCCGTGAAACGGTGCTGGGTGGGATTTATCCGGTTTTGCCATTGGGGGGCCGTTAGCTCTGTTAGGATAGCCTGTGAAGGATTTTTCTAAGGAGCAACAGCATGAAAAAAGTCATTTTCGTCGCCGGCGCGCTGGCGCTGTCCGGCTGCAGCTACATCCTGCCGCAGAGCAGCCAGACGATGCACTACCAGTGCGGCACTACGCCGCTGACGGTGGCGCTCGACGGCAAGGCGAGCGAAGTCAGCCTGCTGATGGATGGCGAGCAGCTGCATCTCAAGCAGGTGCTGGCGCTGACCGGCGCCAAATACAGCGACGGCAAATACACTTTTTGGTCGAAAGACCGTAACGCCTATCTTGAGCGCAACGGCAAGGTAGTCATGAGCGACTGCGTGTTGACGGAGTGACGGTCAGCGGCGGCGTCGGAGCGATTGAGTTCCTGGCGCCGCAGGCGCAGAATGTAACGACGGATTTTTCAGTTGGTCGATAACCCAGATGATTGAAAAGAATGAGTTTGATGTTGCGGACCTGCGCCGTGAATATACCCGAGGCGGCCTGCGCCGCAACGATCTGACCGCCAATCCGCTCGAGCTGTTCGAGCGTTGGCTGAAACAGGCCTGCGACGCGCGCCTGGCCGATCCGACCGCCATGTGCGTCGCCACCGTCGACGAACGCGGCCAGCCGTATCAGCGCATCGTGCTGCTCAAGCATTTCGATGAGCAGGGGTTGGTGTTCTACACCAACCTCGGCAGCCGCAAGGCGCAGCAGCTGGCGCAAAACCCGCATATCAGCCTGCTGTTCCCCTGGCACATGCTCGATCGTCAGGTGATTTTCCTCGGTCAGGCGGAGCGCCTGTCGACCCTCGAAGTGCTGAAGTATTTCCATAGCCGGCCGAAGGACAGCCAAATCGGCGCCTGGGTGTCGCAGCAGTCGTCACGCATTTCCGCGCGTGGCGTGCTGGAAAGCAAATTCCTCGAGTTGAAGCAAAAGTTCCAGCAGGGCGAGGTGCCGTTGCCGAGTTTCTGGGGCGGATTCCGCGTGAAATTCGACTCCGTCGAGTTCTGGCAGGGTGGCGCCCACCGCCTGCATGACCGTTTCCTGTATCAGCGGGACGGGAATGACTGGAAAATTGACCGACTGGCACCTTGAAGACGTAAAATCCCCCTCTAAGCGCTGGTGCTGACGCCGCCGGCGCTTTATTCTATGCGCTACCCTGAATTTTTATTTCGCCACTGGGCGAAAGGCCGTGTACCGGCAAAGGTGCATTCGTTTATACATGGAGTCATTGATGGCAAGCAGCAACTTGATTAAACAACTGCAAGAGCGGGGCCTCGTTGCCCAGGTTACGGATGAGGAAGCGTTAGCGGAGCGACTGGCGCAAGGGCCAATTGCACTGTATTGCGGTTTCGATCCGACCGCTGACAGCTTGCATTTGGGCCATCTGGTTCCTCTGTTGTGCCTGAAGCGCTTCCAGCTGGCCGGCCACAAACCGGTAGCGCTGGTGGGCGGCGCCACTGGCCTCATCGGCGATCCGAGCTTCAAAGCGGCGGAGCGCAAGCTGAACACCACCGATACGGTGAACGAGTGGGTCGAGAAGATCCGCAAACAGGTTTCCCCGTTCCTCGATTTCGACTGCGGCAGCAACAGCGCTATCGCGGCCAACAACTACGATTGGTTCGGCGGCATGAACGTGCTGACCTTCCTGCGTGATATCGGCAAGCACTTCTCCGTCAACCAGATGATCAACAAGGAAGCGGTCAAGCAGCGTCTGAATCGCGACGACTCCGGCATCTCCTTCACCGAGTTCTCTTATAACCTGCTGCAGGGCTACGATTTCTCCGAGCTGTATAACCGCCACCAGGTGGAGCTGCAGATCGGCGGTTCCGATCAGTGGGGCAACATCACCTCGGGTATCGATCTGACGCGCCGTCAGCACCAGAAGCAGGTGTTCGGCCTGACCGTGCCGTTGATCACCAAAGCCGACGGCACCAAGTTCGGTAAAACCGAGGGCGGCGCGGTCTGGCTGGCGCCGGAAAAAACCAGCCCGTACAAGTTCTACCAGTTCTGGATCAACACCGCCGACGCCGACGTCTACCGCTTCCTGAAGTTCTTCACCTTCATGAGCCTGGAAGACATCAACGCGCTGGAAGAAGAAGACAAGAACAGCGGTAAGGCGCCGCGCGCCCAATACGTGCTGGCGGAAGAAGTGACCGGCATGGTGCACGGTGCGGAAGGCCTGGCGGCCGCCAAGCGCATCACCCAGAGTCTGTTCTCCGGAGCGCTGCACGACATGACCGAAGCGGACTTCGCCCAGCTGGCGCAGGACGGCATGCCGACCATCAAACTTGAGCGCGACGCCGATCTGCAGCAGGCGCTGGTGAATGCTGAACTGGTGCCGTCACGTGGCCAGGCGCGCACCATGATCGGTTCCAACGCGGTGACCATCAACGGCGAGAAACAGTCGGATGCCGAATACCGCTTCAGCGATGCAGACCGTCTGTTTGGCCGTTACACGCTGCTGCGTCGCGGCAAAAAGCATTACTGCCTGGTGGATTGGCAGTAAGCGTATAATGATGGTAAGGGGCCCAGGCGGCCCCTTTCTTTTTGGGCAGCCGCCAGGCTGGCTGTCGCATTCCCAACGAGTTCTGTCGATGAAAAACATTCTTTCTATCCAGTCGCACGTGGTGTTTGGTCACGCCGGCAACAGTGCGGCTGAATTTCCGATGCGCCGCATGGGCGTCAACGTCTGGCCGCTGAACACGGTACAGTTCTCCAACCATACGCAATACGGCCAGTGGACCGGCTGCGTCATGCCGGCCAATCACCTGACCGAGATCGCGCAGGGGATCGCCAATATCGATCAACTGAAGCGCTGTGATGCGGTGTTGAGTGGCTATATCGGTTCGCCGGAGCAGGGCGACCATATTCTGGCGATCGTGCGCCAGGTTAAGCAGGCGAACCCGAATGCCTGGTATTTCTGCGATCCGGTGATGGGACATCCGGAAAAAGGCTGCATCGTGGCGCCGGGCGTGGCCGAGTTTCACTGCCGCCAGGCGTTGCCGTGCAGCGACATGGTGGCGCCGAACCTGCTGGAGCTGGAGATGCTGAGCCAGATGGCCGTCGCCAACGTGGACGACGCGGTGCAGGCCGCTCGATCGCTGATCGCCAAGGGGCCGCGATTGGTGCTGGTCAAGCACCTGGCCCGTGCCGGCTATCACACCGACTGTTTCGAAATGCTGCTGGTGACGGCGGACGAAGCCTGGCACATCAGCCGGCCGCTGGTGGACTTCGGGGCTCGTCAGCCGGTCGGCGTCGGCGATTTGACCAGTGGTCTGCTGCTGGTGGATCTGCTGAAGGGCGAGGCGCTGGATAAAGCGCTGGAGCACGTGACCGCCGCCGTGTATGAGGTGATGCTGACCACGCAGGCGATGGGCGAGTATGAATTGCAGGTGGTGGCGGCACAGGATCGGATCGTGCAGCCGCGCAGCGAGTTCAGTGCGGTAAAACTGTAAGCGGCATCGGGCCCCGGCGAGAGCCGCCGGGGCTGAACCTTACTTCAATCCTTCGGCGTTCAGCGCCGCATCTACCGCCGGGCGCGCCGCAACGCGATCGAACCAGGCCGCCAGATGGGCGTGCTTGCGCACATCGAACTGCAGGGCGAATGCCCAGCGCAGCACGGTGAACAGGTAGGCGTCGGCCACGCTGAAACGGCTTCCCAACAGGAAGTGCTGCTTCGCCAGCACCGAATCCAGATAGCTGAACTGTTGCTCCAGCCTGGCGCGCGCGATGGTTTTGTATTCCTCGGGCGTTTTCGGGTTGAACAGCGGGCTGAATCCTTTGTGCAGCTCGGTGGCGATGTAGTTCAGCCATTCGATCGCGTGGTAGCGCGACAGGGTGCCCGCCGCCGGGATTAGGTTGCGATCCGGCACACGGTCCGCCAGGTATTGCACGATCGCCACGCCTTCGGTCAGCAGGCTGCCGTCATCCAGCAGCAGCGCCGGGACCTGTCCCTTGGGGTTGATGGCGAGGTAATCGGCGCCGCTCTCGGTTTTCTTCTGCGCCAGATCGACCTTCTCCGCCGTAAAATCCAGCCCTGCCTCACGCAGCACGATATGCGGGGACAGCGAACAGGCGCCGGCTTTATAGAACAGTTTCATCGGAAGCTCCTTGTTGATGACGAATGACGGGCATGCTTAACCTCTCATCGTAGTCCCATAGCACCAAAATTACAGCGGCTTAGCTAACAAATTTAACCGACGATCGCCTCGGCGGGCTGCAGCTGCGCCAGCGTCGCGGCGATCTGCTGCTGCAGCGCCGGCGGCGCCACCTGCATCGGCGAACGCAACTCGTTGGCGATCAGCCCCTGCTGGGCCAGCACCGTCTTGACCGGCGCCGGATTCGGGAAGCTGAACATCTGGTGGATCATCGGCAGCAGCTCATAGAAGTTGCTGCGCGCCGCAGCCAGATCGCCGGCGGCGACCTGCCGCACCAACTGGACGAAACGTTCCGGGTGAACATGCGCGGCGGCGGAGATGGCGCCGGTGCCACCGAGGCACAGCGTGGTGAGGATCAGATTGTCTTCCCCGGTCATCACATCGATTTCGCCATCGGCGATCAGCGCCATGGTGGTGTCAGGGTTGCCGCCGCAGTCCTTGATGGCGGTGATGCGCGGATGGCGTGCGAGCCGGCGCAGCGTGGCCAGCTCCATGGCGATGCCGGTGCGCTGCGGAATGTTGTACAGGATCACCGGCACGGTGGAGGCGTCGGCCAACTGGGTAAAATAGTCGATCAGGCCGCATTGCGAAGGGCGGATGTAGTAAGGCGCGGGGATCAGCACGCCGGCGATGTCGCGCAGCTGAATGGCCTGCTGCATTTGCAGCGTGGCGGCCATGTTATTGCCGGAAAGGCCCATCACCACCTGGCGTGCAGGCGCCACTTCCAATACGGCGTCGAGCACCGCCAGCTGTTCTTCTTTGCTCAGCGCGGCGGCTTCACCGGTGGAGCCGCAGACCACCAGACCATCGATGCCGGCGTCGAGCAGGTGCCGCGCCAGGCGTTGTACCGCCGGCAGGTCGACGGCGTCGTGATTGAAAGGGGTAACCATCGCCACCCAAATACCCGAAAATGAGGCCATAAAATATTCCTTCTGTGTGACCGACAGAGAAGCCAGATGAGAAAATTGAAGGCGGGGCGTTGCGTGCCATCCAGTCAGCTCATCTGACGGGACAGCGCGCCCCGGTCAAATGAGCGTCTGTTTCTTTGATGTAACCGCCGCCAAACCGCCAAGGGGCAACGCAGGCGTCATCAGAATATCAGCGTTGCGTGGGTAGGCCATGGCAGTCTCGCGAAAAGGGGAAGTGGGGTGATAATGAATATTCTTCATCAGGCTGTCAATTTACAACAGATTGATAACATTGTTATTCATGATTCGCCTGTGAGGATGAGTTTGGCTAATAAATAAAAATCCCCGCCGCGGCGGGGAGGGTTGGCTCAGCGCGGCGGGCGGGAGCCGATGGTGGCAGACCAACTGAAAGTGTCGCCACTTGGCCGGTAGCGGTTGGCTTTGCGTTCTGCACGCTCCGCCTTGGCGAGCTTCGCTCTGGCGGCCATGATGCGCGCCACCACTTCATCCTTGACCTTGTGCTGTTCGGCGTTGGTCAGCGGCCTGCCATGGCTTTTACGCGCCTTGTCCAATTCGGTTTTCACTTCCCGCTGTTCGCTTTCCGTCAGCTCTTTCAACGTCAACTTTTTCATCTGTGCCGCCCGTTCGGTGAAGTTGACTTACAGTTTAGCGGCGTTATATGACCGAAAATGTTATGGGCATAACGAAAATGCCCCGTAGGCCGGCATTACACCTCCTCCAGCAGATCGTCGACAAAGCGCCGCATGCGTTCGGTGCGCTGTTCGGCCATCTGCCGCCCGGCGGCGGTCTGGAAGCCGTCTTGCAGCTTGAACAGTTTGGTTTCGAAGTGGTCGAGGCAGAAACGCTTGTCGTCGTATTGACGATGTTCGGCCCGCGGATCGGCGGCGTCATACAGCGCGCTGCGCATGCGGCCGCCGATATAGAAGCAGCGCGCCACGCCGATAAGGCCGATAGCGTCGAGGCGATCGGCATCCTGCAGGATCTTCGCCTCCAGCGTTTGCGGCGGGATGCCGGCGGAAAAACTGTGCGCTTCAATGGCGTGAGCCACCGCCGCGATGTCCGCCGGCGCCCATTCCAGCCGGGCCAGCGTCAGCGTGGCTTGCTCTGCCGCCATGCGCGAGGCCAGATGGCGCTGCGGCGAATTCTTTTCCACCGCGACGGCGTCGTGCAGCAGAACCGCCGCGCAGAGAATGCGCCGGTCGCCGCCTTCCAGCTTGCTGATCCGACGGCAGTTCTTCCAGACCCGGTGCAGGTGCGCGACGTCATGCGAACCGTCGTCCGACTCGAGGGTGAGCGGCAGCAACGTTTGTGCCAGCGCCTGGTAGGGGGAAAACGGTTGTAACAGCTCTTGCGTCAGCGAGGGTAAAGACACGTTCAGCTCCTGTTGGGGGAAATCGGTCAATCAGCATAGCCGTGCCGGATGCCGGGAGGATGACAGTAAAACGGCTATTGTTTACTAAAGTGCAACCCACTATTGTCATAACTGCGGTTTTTGCAGCGAAACAAGCAACCTAGAATAGCCGAATTCCGCCGTCTCCGCCTGGTGAGAGCCTGTGTCCGCGGGGATGGCCGGAATATCCTCATCAGCCATGGGAGAAGAGACATGCCAACCCCTCTTGAAATAGTGCGCGCAACCTATGAAGGCAGCTCCGAAGAAAACGGCCGCAATCTGCTGGCGGCGCTGGCCCCCGATGCCGAGTGGACCGAAGCTGCCGGTTTCCCCTACGCCGGCACCTATATCGGCCCGGAGAACATCATCAAGAACGTGCATCAGCGCCTGGGCAGCGAATGGCAAGGTTACCGCGCCGACGTCGATCACTTTTACGACGCCGGCGACAATGTGATCGCGCAAGGTTTTTATCACGGCACCTACCGGGCCACCGGCAAATCCTTCAGCGCCTCTTTTGCGCATATTTATACGCTGCGCGGCGGCAAAATCGTGAAGTTCGTGCAGATCGTCGACAGCGCCAAAGTGCTGGAAGCGATGCAGCCTTAATCGCCGCTGCGCTTGCCGAATTTGCGGTCGAACTCGCGCCGGTAACCCCGGGCCTTGTTGCGATCGCGGATCCACAGATAGCCGCACACCAGCGCAACCGCTCCCGAGAAGGTGACGTTGCGCATATCCCGGTCATACCAAAACACCAGCAGCGCATCCAGCGCCGCAATCAGCGCGATCCATTTATACATATGGGATTGACGCCGCGTGGCGGCGTTGAGTCGCTTTAACTGTCTGGCTTCGTCCAACACCGGTTTTTGCTGCATAGCGTTTCGTTATCATCAGGCTGTTCACGCTAAATTAGCAGAATTTCCCTCACCGCCGCAAAGATTAACGCGCGGTGCCATGCGGTTTTCCCCGCCGCTAGCGCGGGGCAGAAAATTTATGCCGGACGCTTGAATTGTCCATTGGGCGTGGTAGGTTATTTATTCGTTATTTTTGGGTTTTTATTCATAATTCGCCGTATCATCAAGCTGTAGCGCTGGGCGGTTAACGTGATGGGTTCGACGCATGCGGCGGTTAACTTCGGCAGGAGGATGTGATGAACGATAAAACGGCACGCCCGCAGGATGTGGTTCAACAACAGCTTGACGCCTATAACGCCCGCGACATCGAGGCCTTTATGGCCTGCTGGGCGGACGACGCCCAGTATTACGAGCATCCAGACACGCTGCTGGCCAGCGGCAAGGCGGCGATCCGTGAACGGCATCTGGTGCGTTTCCAGGAGCCGAGTCTGTATGGCGAACGGATAAAACGCATGGCGGTAGGCAATATGGTGGTCGATCAGGAAGTGGTGACGCGCAATTTCCCGCAGGGGCGCGGCAAAATGGATGTCATCGCCATCTATGAAGTGGAACAGGGGCGGATCGCCAAAGCCTGGTTCAAGATCGGCCCCTGCGTGCCGGATGAGGGCGCGCTCTAGCCGCGTATTACTGCAACGCCATCACCGCCTCTATTTCCACACACACCGCGGGTGAGAACAACGCGCTGACCGCCATCAGTGAACAGGCCGGCAGCGCGCCATCGAAATAGTCAAACAGCACCGGGCGCACGCCCGCCAGATCGGCGATGTCGGTCAGGAACACGCTGATTTTAATCAATGCCTTGAGGTTGACGCCTTCGCTGGCGGCAATGGTGGCCAGCTGTTCGAGGATCTCCTGCGTTTGATCCGGCGCGCTCAACCCCTGAGCGTCGGTGGCGAAGGCCGTCAATCCGGAAACGTATAAGCGATCGCCGTGGCGCACCGCATGCACATAGGGGCCGCCCGGCGTCGGCAACTGCGGATAATTCGTGCGTTTTAATGATGTCATGGTCAAACCCCGCGCAAGACCGGTTAATAAAATCGACAAACTTGGTTAGGATACTGAAGAAACGGCGGCCAGGCGCCGCGCACCGATGATATTTGAGAGTATCATCCCTCTTTATTTTATACGTCGTCTTCACCCGAATGTGACAGTGCGGCGCAGCTCGGCCACAAGGATGCATGAGACGATGAACCCGATTTTTACTCCCTACCTGCAACGCTGGCAACTGGAACAGGATGGCAAAGCCTTCGAAACCCACAGCAGTCTGCTGATGCCGGTGCGTTACCGGGGCGAGGCCGCCATGCTGAAGATCGCCCGCGAGCAGGAGGAGCGCTTCGGTGGCCGGCTCATGTGCTGGTGGCGCGGGGAAGGCGCCGCGCTGGTGCTGGCGTGGCACGACGACGGCATTCTGCTGGAGCGCGCGCAGGGCGAAGGTTCGTTGGCGCAGCTGGTGCGTGATGGCGACGATGAGCAGGCCACGCAGATCCTGTGCCGGGCGATCGCCGCCTTGCATGCGCCGCGAGAGGCACCGCTGCCCGAATTGATCCCGCTGCAGGAGTGGTTCAGCTCGCTGTGGCCGGCGGCGCAGGCGCACGGCGGCATGCTGCGCCTCAGCGCCACAACGGCGGCGGAATTGCTGAGCAGCCCGCGAGAAGAAAGCGTGCTGCACGGCGATATCCACCATGACAATGTGCTCGACTTCGGCGAACGCGGCTGGCTGGCGATCGACCCCAAGCGTTTGTACGGTGAACGGGGCTTCGATTACGCCAATATCTTCTGCAATCCCAACTACGGTATCGCCACCGATCCGGCCATTTTCCAGCGCCGCGTGGAACAGGTGTGCCGGTTGGCCGGGTTGGATCGCCGGCGCTTGCTGCAATGGATCCTGGCCTGGTCGGGGCTCTCCGCCGCCTGGTTCATGGAAGACGGGCAGGCGGCTGACATTGACTTTCGCGTGGCCGAACTGGCGGCGCGCGCGTTGGATATCCCGTTGCCGGACGGCGATTCAGGGTTCATCCTGCCAATAATCGAGCGAGGTTGAAGGGCGCTGCAGGTAGCGCACCTGCTCGCCGTCTGCGCTGCGCGCCATCGCCTGGTATTTGCCGGAATCCGGGTACATCACCAGCTCCGGCTGTTCGCGCGTGCTGACGGACAGGTACTTCAGCGGCGCATCGGAAGTGTTGATGATCTGGTGCGGGTATTCTGGGCCCGGCGGAATGAAAATGACATCCCCGCTGACGATCGGCAGCATTTCTCCGGCCACTCGCAGCGTACCGCTGCCCTCCAGGATGATGAACATTTCCTCCTGAGCGTAGTGAAAATGGTAGGGGCAGGAACGCATGCCCGGCGCCACACAATCGAAAGAGGCGCCCAGCTTGTCGGCGGCGGTGCCGGTGCCGAGACGGGCGCCGACGCTGTCATACAACGGCGGCCGCCGGTCATGTTTCATCTCTACCTGTTCGACATTGCGTATCAGGCGCTGAGCCAACAGCGCGGCTTTCTCAGTCATAAGCTTCCTTGGTGACGGCGTCACTTATTAGGTGAATTGACAGTCAGACGACAGAGAAAGTGAAGGCGCCACGGCGTCGCTTGTCAATGTAGACCGCCCGTTACGCCTCGGAGGTTCCCCGCGGCAGCGACAGCAGCAGATGGGCGATGGCGCCGCCGACAATGCCCCAGAAGGCCGAACCGATGCCGAGCAGCGTGACGCCGGAGGCGGTGATGAGGAAGGCGATCAGCGCCGCGTCGCGCTGTTTTTCATCATGCAGCGCGCGTTGCAGGCTGCCGCCGATGGTGCCGAGCAACGCCAGCCCGGCGATGGTGTGGATCAGGGCGACCGGCAACGCACTGAACAGCAGGCCGATGGCGCCGCCGAACAGCCCGGCCAGCAGGTAAAAGCCGCCGGCGGCCACCGCGCCCATATAGCGCCGCTGCGGGTCGGGATGCACGTCCGGCCCCATGCAAATGGCGGCGGTAATGGCGGCGATGCACACCGAGAAACCGCCGAATGGCGCCAGCAGCAGCGCGGTCAGCGCCGTCCAGGCGATCAGCGGTGAGGTGGGGACACGGTAACCCGCCGCCTGCAGCGTAGCGATCCCGGGAGCGTTCTGTGAAGCCATGGTCACCACGAAGAAGGGCACGCCGATGCCGAGCAGCGTCGGCCAGCTGAAATGCGGCGCGATAAATTCCGGCACGGCGAACGCCGGCGTCTGTTGCGTCAGCTGGATATCGCCCTGCAGCGCGGCGATCGCCAGCCCAATCGCCAGCGTCAATACGATGGCGTAGCGCGGCAGGTAACGGCGGCTGAGCAAATAGGTCAGCCCCATACCGGCGCTGAGGAGGAAATTGAGCTGCAGCGAAGCGAAGGCGTCCAGCCCGAAACGCAGCAGGATCCCCGCCAGCATCGCGGCGGAAATCGCCTGCGGAATATAATCCATCAGGCGAGCGAACAGCCCGGTGACGCCGCACAGCAGGATCAGTCCCGATGCGAAGATAAACACCCCGATCGCGTCGTTGATCGGCGTGCCGGGCAGGCTGGTGACCAGCAGCGCCGCGCCGGGCGTTGACCAGGCGGTGAGGATCGGGGTGCGGTAGTAAAGCGACAGCCCGAGGGAAGTGACGCCCATTGCGATCCCAAGTGTGCTCAGCCAGCCGCCGATCTGCGCCGGCGTAGCGCCTGCGGCGGCGGCGGCCTGGAAAATGATGGCGGCAGAGCTGGTGTAACCGACCAGAACGGCGACGAAGCCGGCCATGACGGCGGGCAGGGTCAGATGACGCAGGGTGACGGCAGGGCGCATGAGCAGCTCCAATTGATGGTTGTGCGTTATAGCGCACGGCAAGAAATCAGCATAGCACCGTGCGCTATAGCGCACAAGCGGGTATAATCGGGCTCGACACGCAGAGGAGAACTGGATGCAGGAACTTGCCGGCCATTTGGCGCACACCCTTCGCACGCTGCGCGCACAGCGCGGCTGGAGCCTGACGCAGGCGGCGGAATACACCGGCGTCAGCAAGGCGATGCTCGGGCAGATCGAACGCGGCGAGTCCAGCCCGACGGTGGCGACGCTGTGGAAGATCGCCACCGGTTTCAACGTGGCGTTTTCCGCCTTTCTTGAGGCCTCACCCGCGCAGCAGCAGGCGACGTTGCACCGCTATGGCGATCTGCCGGTGTACGATCAGGACAACGCCGACATGCGCGTCGTGCCGCTGTTTCCCTACGATCGCCAGCTGGGTTTCGATATGTTCGTCATCGATCTCGCGCCGGGTGCGCTCAGCGAATCGTCGCCGCATGAGCCGGGCGTGATCGAGCATGTGATCGTGATCAGCGGCCGGTTGGAATTGGCGATAGACGGCGCGTGGCACAGCCTGGCGGCCGGCGAGGCGATGCGCTTTCAGGCCGATCGGCCGCATGCCTACCGCAACGCCGGTTCACAAACGGTGCGTATCCACGATCTGATCCACTATCCTCAATCCTGACTCAACGCGGCGGCCGTGGGCTTTGACTCCGCGCCGCCAAACGCCTACCTTGTTGAAAATGACTCTTATTTCACAGGTTGTCGCCCATGACGGGGCGGCGTTGCAGCCGACTCAAAAGGAGCTTGATTTTGCCGGTCACCAATCGACGTCAGTTCATTAAACTCAGTGCGCAAACCGCAGGAGCCGTATTCGCGATGACTTCATTACCCAACAGTATCCGCCTGGCGATGGCGGCGGAGGGCGGCGCGGCCGCCGGCGATGAATTCCTGTGGCTGGAAGAGCTGCAGGGTAAAAAAGCGCTGCAATGGGTGCAGCAGGAAAATCAGCGCACCGTGGCACGTTTCGGTCAGGGCGAAGACTTTCAGCGCATTGAGCGCGAAGTCCTGGATATCCTCAATAAAGACACCCAGATCCCGTGGGTGAGCAAACGCGGCGAGTACTATTACAACTTCTGGCAGGATCAGGCCAACCCGCGTGGCCTGCTGCGGCGCACCACGCTGGACGAGTACCGCAAGGCCAAACCGGCCTGGGAGACGGTGCTGGATATCGATGCGTTGGGCAAAGCGGAGGGCAAGGATTGGGTTTATCAGGGCTCGCAACCGCTGGCGCCGGAATACCGTTATTGCCTGATGCAGCTGTCGCCGGACGGCGGTGACGCCACCGAAATCCGCGAATTCGATCTGGTTGCCAAACGTTTCGTCAAAGACGGTTTCAACGTGCCGGTGGCGAAAAGCCGGGTTTCCTGGGTCGATCGGGACACGCTGTTCATCGCCACCGATTTCGGCCCCGGCTCGATGACCCAGTCCGGCTACGCGCGCATCGCCAAACGCTGGCGGCGCGGCACGCCGCTGAGCGCCGCCGAAACGCTGTACGAAGCGCAGCCCGAGGACATGGTGGTCTTCGCCTATCACGATCGCACGCCGGGCTTTGAGCGCGATTTCGTCGGCCGCAGCCTGGACTTCTATCGCCGTGACTATTTCTTGCTGGCTCAGGATGGTCGGCAGAAAAAAATCGACATCCCGGCCGACGCCGAGCTGGACACGCATCGGGAATGGCTGCTGATCAAACCGAGCAGCGACTGGGAAGTGGGCGGCAAGCGTTATCCGTCCGGCGCGCTGCTGGCGGCCAACTTCGATGACTATCTGGCGGGCAAGCGCGAGCTGCAGCTGCTGTTTACCCCGACGGCGGAGCAGGCGCTGAGCGGCTACAGCGGCACCCGCGATCACCTGATCCTCAGCATCATGGATAACGTGGTCAACCGGCTGGAGGTGCTGACGCCGCAGGGCGGCAGCTGGCAGCGTCGTCCGCTGGGTAACCCCGGCGCCATCAGCACCCTTTCCGCCGGCGGCATCGACGAAGAGAGCAACGCCTATTTCCTGACCGTCAGCGGGTTCCTGCAGCCGACCTCGCTGTATATGGGCAATCTCGACGGCGGTGAGGCGACGCTGCTGAAACAGGCGCCGCAGGACTTTGACGCCGCCGGCTATCAGGTCAGCCAGCATTTCGCGCGCTCCAAGGACGGCACCCGCGTGCCGTATTTCCAGATCGCCGCCAAAGATCTCAAGCTGGACGGCAGCACGCCGACGCTGCTGTATGGCTACGGCGGGTTTGAGGTGCCGCTGTTGCCGGGCTATCTCGGCGGCAAGGCGCCGGCTTGGCTGGAGCGCGGCGGGGTGTACGTGGTGGCCAACATCCGCGGCGGCGGCGAATATGGCCCGGCCTGGCATCAGGCGGCGCTCAAGCAGAACCGCCATCGCGCCTATGAGGATTTCGCCGCCGTGGCCGAAGATCTCATCGCACGCAAGGTGACCTCGGCGCCGCATCTCGGCGCACGCGGCGGCAGCAACGGCGGCCTGCTGGTGGGCAATATGCTGACGCTGTATCCGCAGCTGTTCGGCTGCATCGTCTGCGAAGTGCCGCTGCTGGACATGCAGCGCTATACCCAGCTTTCCGCCGGCGCGTCGTGGATCGCCGAATACGGCGATCCGAGCAAGCCGGAGGAGTGGACCTACATCAAAACCTTCTCGCCATACCACAACATTCAGGCGCAGACGGCCTACCCGCCGGTGCTGTTCTATACCGCGACCAGCGACGATCGGGTCAACCCGGCTCACGCCCGCAAAATGGCGGCGCGCATGCAGGCGATGGGGTATCAGCAGGCCTATTTCTATGAAAATACCGAAGGCGGGCACAGCGCCGCCGCCGACAAGCAGCAGGCGGCGTTCCACAGCGCACTGGCAAGTGAATTCATGTGGGCCAACCTGAGCGGCAAACCCAAGTCAGCGTAAGCCTTTTTCTTGCGGCATAAAAAAACACCGGGGCGTTAACCCCGGTGTTTTTATTTACGCTCAATCCGCCGGCGGTCAGCGAGCCGCAGTGGCTTCCTGCGCTTGCTGATTGGCGTCTTCGGTGGTGTCCAGCGTCATGCGGTACAGCTTCGGCGCAGTCAGCATCATCAGGATAGCGATGACGGCGGTGACGATGCCGATCTGCATAAACACATGGCTGTAGATGGCCAGCGAAGCGTGCGCGTCGTTGATGTCGCTTGGCACGGCGGTCAGACCGGCAACCTTACCGGCGATCAGCGCGGCGGCGGCGGTAGTCAGGAACCAGGAGCCCATGATGAAGCCCATCAGACGCTGTGGCACCAGCTGTGCCACCATCGCCAGACCCAGGCCGGAAATCATCAGCTCGCCGATGCTCTGCAGCGCGTAGCTCAGGATCAGCCAGTTGACCGACACGATGCCCTGTTCGTTGGCGAAGCTGGCGCCCCATGGCAGCACCAGGAAGGCGCAGGAGCAGAGGATCATGCCGAAAGCGAACTTGTGCGGCATCGGCAGGCGATCGCCCATTTTGTTATACAGCGCGGCCAGAATCGGGCTGGCGAGCATGATCCAGAACGGGTTCAGCGCCTGATACTGCTCCGGCTCGAAGGCGACGCCGAAGATGCTGTGTTCCACGTTATGGATGGCGAAGAAGTTCAGCGAGGTTGGCATCTGGCTGTACAGCACGAAGAACACCACCGCTTCCAGCATCAGCAGGAAGGCGACGATCATCTTGCGGCGTGCGGCGCCGTGCAGGGCGAAGGTTTCCTTGGCGAACACCAGAACGATACCGGCGGAAACGAGGGCCAACGCCCAGCGCGCGATCACCTGGTTGTGCAACAGCCAGCTGGACACGGCGATCAACGCCACGATGCCGACCAGCACCATCAGCAGCTTCGGCAGATGCAGCGGCTTGAAGTCAGGTCTGGAGCCGTTTTCCTTCACCCACTTGTGGCACATCATAAAGTTGACCAGGGTGATCAGCATGCCGACCACGCTCAGGGAGAACGCCACGCTCCAGCCGTATTTCGCCGCCAGCCACGGGGTGGCCAGCATAGAGAAGAAGGAACCGATGTTCACCGACATGTAGTACATGGTGAAAGCACCGTCGATGCGCGGGTCATCTTTCTCATAGCAGGTGGACAGCAGGGAGGACGGGTTAGCCTTGAACAGGCCGCTGCCCACGGCGATGGTCGCCATGCCCATGTAAACCCAGAAGATGTCGTGGCCGGAGTAGGCCACCATGGCGTAACCGGCGGCCAGCACCAGTGCGCCGAGCACGATCACGCGTTTGGCGCCCAGCACCTTGTCGCCCAGCCAGCCGCCGATGGCGACGAAGCCGTATACCAGGGCGCTGAAAGAAGAGAACAGGGTGATGGAATCGGCTTCGCTCATGCCGAGCATCTTGACCAGATAAACCGCCATGATGCCCTGCAGGCCGTAATAGCCGAAACGCTCCCACAGTTCGATCGAGAAGATCAGGTAGAACGCTTTCGGTTGTTTGAACGCGTTAAGGCTAACGCTCTCCGGGTGTTGGTTGTTTGCTGTTGACACTGGTACCTCTGTTTTTTCGCAGCCCGTCTTTGGAGGACGGGAAAGTACAAAAGTTGATGCGGAACGGCATCCTTTTGCGTTGTTATAGGATGGGGACGGCGGTTAATGTTCACTATCTTTGTCAACGTGGCAAGCAGTTTGTCATATTCGGTTACATTTAACGCTCGCAGGATTATGCTGCGATGTTGCAAATGTTATTCAGTATTAACTTTCGGGTTTTAATGGTTTGCCGATTTTTTGTTTTGATTAAAAGCTATACGGATTTTAAACAGGGATATATTCTGCTGAATTGCTATTTTTTAGCGCATCAGTGTATGTGTGGTTGTTAATCCATTGGAATGTTGTGCATATGAGGCATTTTGTAAAATTATAGAAATTTAGGAAAACGGGGCTGGCATTTGTGAACGCCTTGTGATCCTGAAAGCGTGACGTTCACCGCAATTTTTGACTAATTTTTCGCTTGAAAATAACGCGGCACTGAGTTTTTCACTGAAAACCGTGATAACGCCGGGGTTACTGCTGCGCGATATCACATTTCCGATAAAAAAGAGGCGCTGGCGGGGGGAAGTGGCGGCGACGGGGGCGGTTTGCCGCACCCGTCAGATTCAGGATTCCGGATAAACCTTCTCTTTATACTCGCACAGGTCTTCGATGATGCAGGAGCCGCAGCGCGGTTTACGCGCGATGCAGGTGTAGCGCCCGTGCAGGATCAGCCAGTGGTGGCAATCGACCTTGAATTCGGCGGGCACCACCTTCAACAGCTTCTCTTCCACCTGATCGACGTTCTTGCCCGGCGCGAAGTGGGTGCGGTTGCACACCCGGAAGATGTGGGTGTCCACGGCGATGGTCGCCCAGCCGAAGGCGGTATTGAGCACCACGTTGGCGGTCTTGCGGCCGACGCCCGGCAGCGCTTCCAGCGCGGCGCGATCTTCCGGCACTTCGCCGCCGTGCAGCTCCAGCAGCATACGGCAGGTTTTGATCACGTTTTCGGCCTTGCTGTTGAACAGGCCGATAGTCTTGATGTACTCCTTGACGCCATCAACCCCCAGCGCCAGCATGGCGGCGGGGGTGTTGGCGACCGGGTAAAGTCTGGCGGTCGCCTTGTTGACGCTCACGTCGGTGGCCTGCGCAGACAGCAGCACGGCAATCAGCAGTTCAAACGGCGTGGTGTACACCAGCTCGGTGGTCGGGTGCGGGTTGTTGTCGCGCAGCCGGGTCAGAATTTCCAGTCGCTTCTGCTTGTTCATCAGGCCTTCTCAGCACGTCCTTGTTCCAGCAGCGGTTCCGCCGCCACGGCGCGGGCTTTGCGCGCCTTCATTTTTTCGTCGATCAGATATTTGACCGCCAGCAGCAGCCCCAGGCCGATAAAGGCGCCCGGCGGCAGCATCGCCAGCAGGAATGGGCTGTCGAAATGCACCACTTCGATGCGCAGCGACTTGGCCCAGCCGCCCAGCAGTTGGTCGGCGCCGTCGAACAGCGTACCGTTGCCCAGCAGTTCGCGCATCGAGCCCAGCGTCACCATCACGCCGGTGGCGCCAAGGCCGATGGCCATGCCGTCCAGCGCCGAGAGGCCGACCGGCTTCTTGGCGGCCACCGCTTCGGCGCGGCCGACCACGATGCAGTTGGTCACGATCAATGGAATAAAGATGCCGAGCGACTGATACAGGCCGAAGGCATAGGCGTTGATCAGCATCTGCACGATGCTCACCACCGCGGCGATGATCATCACGTAGATCGGAATACGCACTTCGCTCGGCACCCAGCGGCGCACCGCGGAGATGGAGGCGTTGGTCAGCGTCAGCACCAGCGTGGTGGCCAGCCCCAGGCCCAGCGCGTTGGTGACGGTGGAGGTCACCGCCAGCAACGGACACATGCCCAGTAACTGCACCAGGGCGGAGTTGTTTTTCCACAACCCCTGAACGATCAATTCTTTGGCTTCACTCATTCGGCGGCTCCACACGCAGGTAAGCTTTCAAGTTTAGGCGGCAGCGTTTCCATATACAACGCCGTGCGGCGCACCGCATTGACCACTGCCCGCGGGGTGATGGTGGCGCCGGTGAACTGGTCGAACATGCCGCCGTCTTTCTTCACCGCCCAGCGCTTATCGTCCGGGCCTTCGATTTTCTTGCCGCTGAAGAAGGAAATCCAGTCGGAAATGCGCAGTTCAATTTTGTCACCCAGCCCAGGCGTTTCGTGGTGTTCAATCACCCGGGTGCCGAGCACCGTGCCGTTGAAATCGGCGCCGACCAGCAGCTTGATGGCGCCGGAGTAGCCGTCCGGCGCGGTGGTTTCCAGCGCGGCGGCCGTCGGCTGCCCGTTTTTGCGCGCCAGGTACAAGCGATGCGGCGCGCCGTCGCCCAGCGCCGGATCGCTGACCAGCAGGCATTCGTTCTGCATGATGTTGTCGTAGTTTTCCGGCGGCACCACCTGATCGAGCAGCGCTTTTTGCTGCAGCGCCGCCTGATGGGCGATGGTGGTTTTCGTCAGGGCGTAAACCACGGCGGTCAGGCCGGTGGTGACCGCCGCAAACACCGCCAGCGTGGTGCCGTGCTTTCTCATGGAATTCAGCATGGCGGCTCCTTAGCGATGGCCGTACACGCGCGGCTGCGTGTAGTGGTCGATTAACGGGACGGTGATGTTGGCGAGCAGCACGGCGAAGGCCACACCATCAGGGTAGCCGCCATAGACGCGGATCAGCCAGACCAGCACGCCGATCAGCGCGCCGTAGATTAAGCGGCCCTTCGGCGTGGTGGAGGCGCTGACCGGATCGGTGGCGATAAAGAACGCACCCAGCATGCTGGCGCCGGAGAACAGGTGGATCAGCGGCGAAGCCTGATGCGCCGGATCGATCCACCAGGCCAGACCGGAGCAGAAGGCGATGGCGGCCAACATGCTGAAAGGAATTTGCCAATGGATCAGGCGGCGCGCCAGCATAAACAGGCCGCCGGCCAGGAAACCGAGGTTGACCCACTGCCAGCCGATACCGGCCAGCGCGCCGCCGAACAGCGGCTGCTGCAACACCTGTTCCACGCTGTGGCCGCTGCGCAGGCCGGTTTTGAAGCCGTCGAGCGGCGTGGCCTGGCTGATGCCGTCCACGCCCATCTGCAGTTCGTGCAGCGTCGCGCCCTGTGCGGTATGGCCGCTGAAAATCGCCAGCAGCGTGTCGTGGAGCGACAGCGCGGTGGCGCGCAGTTCATCCGGCGGCAGCCAGCTGGTCATCTGCACCGGGAAGGAGATCAGCAGCACTACGTAACCGACCATCGCCGGGTTGAACGGGTTCTGCCCGAGGCCGCCATACAGCTGTTTGGCGATAACGATGGCGAAGAAGGTGCCGATGACGATCATCCACCACGGCGCCAGCGGCGGCAGGCTGATGCCGAGCAGCAGTGCGGTCAGCAGGGCGGAGTTATCCGCCAGCCGGCTGCGCACCGGCAGCTTGCGCAGCCTGAGGATCGCGCCTTCTGCAGCCAGCGCGACGATCGCCGCCAGCGCCACCTGAATCAGCACGCCGTAGCCGAAAAACCAAATCTGCGCCGCAATGCCGGGAATGCACGCCAACATGACCCACAGCATAATGCGGCTGGTGCTTTGCTGGTTGTGGGTGAAAGGCGAGCTGGCGATGTGTAAGCCTTTGGCGGCTGTGGGTGATACCGGCCTGAACTTCATAGAGTAACGATACCTTCTGCGCCGCGCCTGCGGCAGTTTCGATGCGCCATACTGCGGGCGCGGCAAAAATGATAGCCGAGCATTCTACCTGATTCGATGCGAGGGTAATACGCCTTAATGATAGGGGTATTCGGCTTTCCGCACATCTGGCGATCGGGGTGGCGCGATTTGATTTTTTTTTGGCCGGGAAATGGGCTAACGTGAGGAATTGTCAGTGGAACTTGTGGCGCCATCGACCGCGGGAAATGGGGTAAACGTCTGAATGAGATATCATTTCTCTCCAGATTTCCGCACAAAATAACAACTTTCACATAATCCGTGTAGGTTACTATCGCGAACATTATTGAGTCAGTGAACCCATAATAATGACAAATGAAGACATTTTTTTTATTGAAGAGCTAATTGAGTGGGTGGAGATACATCTGGAGAAACGGCCAAACCTGGATGAAGTCGCGCGTATTTCGGGCTATTCCAAGTGGCATCTGCAGCGTAAATTCAAGCGTATTACCGGCATTCAACTCGCCACCTATATCCGTTCGCGCATCCTGACGCGCGCCGCGGTGGCGTTGCGCATTACTCGTCGCTCCATCATCGACATCTCCGATGAGCTGGGCTTCGACTCTCAGCAGACCTTTACCCGCATGTTCAAGCAGCGCTTCGGCACCACCCCCAATCGCTACCGCTCGATGGAGCACTGGGACGTGAAAAACCTGATGCCGCGCTTTAACTTCGAAGCCAGCTACGGCGCCGGTTATTACCCGGAAGTGAAGCGGCTGACGCTGCCCGACATGCAGCTGGTCGGCTTCACGCGCCGGCTGGATTTCGCCTCCGAACAGGAGCTGGAGTACTCTTCCTGCATGGCGATGAAGGACGAGATTTTCAACGACTTCTTCAAGGGGCTGCACGTCGACTGTCGGCGGATTTACAGCATCTACTCCCCTCATGCCGGGGAGGGCGACGAGCTCTCATCCACGCTGGTGATGGCGGTTGATCCTGAACACAGAAAGGATATTCTTTCCAACCATCAGATAGACACCTTCCATTTGCCGAGCCGCGAGTTTATCTCTATCAACCATAAGGGGTCGGCGAAAGAGTGTTTGCAGTTTTTCGGCTATCTGATGTCGCATGTGATGCCGGGGTTGAAGGATAAAGTGCGCGGCAGTATGGAAATGGAGATCATTCAAACCAAAGAGTGGAATCCTGAATCCAAACTGCGTCAGATTGAAGTGGATTACACCTACCTGATTTCTATCGATTAAATGGCGCCTGGCATCAGCCAGGCGCCGCTATCATTATTTGTCTTCCGTTTCCGTCGCCAGCGATTCTCTGGCGGCTTTTTTGGCTTTGGCGCGGGCGATAGCCGCCGCGACCGCCGCCTTGCGCGGATCTTCTTCGGCTGCAGCCGGCGCCGGTTCCGCCGATGCAGGAGCATCCGCCTGCTGCGCCGCTTTCTTGGCCTTGGCGCGGGCGATAGCCGCCGCGACCGCCGCCTTGCGCGGATCTTCTTCGGCTGCAGCCGGCGCCGGTTCCGCCGATGCAGGGGCATCCGCCTGCTGCGCCGCTTTCTTGGCTTTTACGCGCGCCAGTGCCGCCGCGACCGCCGCCTTGCGCGGATCTTCTTCGGCGGCAGCCGGCGTCGTTTCCGCCGGCGCAGGGGCATCAGCCTGCTGCTCTGCCTTTTTGGCCTTCACGCGCGCCAGGGCGGCCGCAACGGCCGCTTTACGCGGATCGTCCTCTGTTGCCGCCGGGGCGGAGCTGTCTGCTGCCGACGCCTCTTTGCGCGCTTTCACGCGGGCCAGCGCCGCGGCCACGGCGGCTTTACGCGCGTCGTCGCCGGCGGTCGCCGGTGGCGCTTCCGTTTCCACCTCGGCAGCCAGCTGGGCACGACGTTCGCGCGCCTGCGCTTTACGTGCTTCGCGGGCAGCGATCATCTCGCTGTTATCCGGCTGCTGGCCGTTGACCGGCGTTACCGCCGCTTCGGCATTCTTGCTGCGCACGCGCGCCAGCGCGGCCTGCACTGCGCCCTGATCGTCGTCGGTCAGTTTGACGGCGGCCTTTTTATGTCGCTCTTCACGCGCCAGTTTTTCACGCTCCAGACGCGCCAGCTTGGCCTCGTAACGCGCCTTGGCCTCGGCGGTGCGCGCCGCTTCCAGATCGATAGCCTTGATTTCGGCCTTTTCCTGCCGGTAGTACTGTACCAGCGGGATATTGCTGGGGCAGACGAACGCGCAGGCACCGCATTCGATGCAGTCGAACAGGTTATGGTTGCGCGCCTTGTCGTGCTCCTGCCCGCGGCTGAACCAATACAGCTGTTGTGGCAGCAGCCCGGCAGGGCAAGCGTCTACGCACAGGCCGCAGCGGATGCAGGACTGCTCCGGTTCCTGTGGCGTCATTTCATCCACCGTCGGTGCCAGAATGCAGTTGCTGATCTTGACGATCGGCACGTTCAGCGCGGGCAGGGTGAAGCCCATCAGCGGGCCGCCCATGACCACCATCTGCTGCGCCTGCGGACGGAAACCGACGAAGTCGAGCAGGTGCTGCACCGGCGTGCCGATGCGAGCCCACAGATTGCCGGGGCGCTCGATCGCCTCGCCGGTCAGGGTCACTACGCGCTCAATCAGCGGTTCGCCGTCGACGATCGCTCGCTTGATGGCGAAGGCGGTGCCGACGTTTTGCATCAATACGCCGATAGCGGAGGAGTGCTTACCGTGCGGCACTTCCTTGCCGGTCAAAATTTTGGTCAGCTGCTTGGCGCCGCCGGACGGGTATTTGGTCGGGATGACGCGCAGCGCAATGCCGGGCTGGCCGCGCAACGCCTGTTTCAGCGCCGCGATTGCCTCCGGTTTATTGTCTTCGATGCCGATCAACGTGAGCTTGGGTTGCAGAATGTGTTGCAGGATCTGCGTGCCTTCAATGATCTGATCGGCATGTTCCTGCATCAGACGGTCGTCGGCGGTAATGTAAGGCTCGCATTCGGCGGCGTTGAGGATCAGCGTTTCCACGCCGTTCATGCCGCCTTGCAGTTTGCTGGCGGTCGGAAAACCTGCGCCGCCCAGGCCGGCGATGCCGGCCTGATGAATACGTTGAATCAGTTCTGCGGCGGGCGATTGGCGATAGTCCGCCACCGGATCGCGCTCGCACCAGCGGTCTTCCCCGTCTGCCTCGATAATCACGCACAGCTCCGTCAGCCCGGACGGGTGCGCGGTGATGTGCGGCGTAATGGCGCTGACGGTGCCCGAGGTCGGGGCGTGCACCGGCACGGTGCGGCCGCGGCCGACGGTCAGAGGCTGGCCTTTCAACACCCGATCGCCAGCGCTGACGCACAGCTCGCCTTCCGGCCCCAGATGCTGTTGCAGCGGAATGATAAAGGTCTTGGGCAGGGGCGCGACACGCAGCGGCACACCGCTGGACTGCGTTTTCATTTCCGGTGGATGGATCCCGCCGTCGAAATCCCAGATCCGGTCTTTTTTAAAGGCGGCGAACAGATTAAGCATGTTGCTCCACGTGGATCACTTGCACCGGGATCGTCTTCATGTCCCACTTCCAGTTGGCGGTGGTGGTGGCGACCGGTCTCATTTCAATACAGTCGGTAGGGCAAGGGGCGACGCACAGATCGCAGCCGGTACAGAGGTCGGTAATGACGGTATGCATGGCGCGGGTGGCGCCGACGATGGCGTCCACCGGGCAGGCCTGAATGCACTTGGTGCAGCCGATGCAGTTGGCCTCGTCGATATAGGCCACTTTACGCTCCGGCTCGGCGGCGGCTTCGCTGCCCAGCGGCTGCGGTTCTACGTTGAGCAGCTCCGCCAGTTTCAGCATCACCTGTTCGCCGCCCGGCGCGCATTTGTTGATCATCTCGCCGTTGGCCACCGCCTCGGCATAGGGGCGACAGCCGGGGTAGCCGCACTGGCCGCACTGGCTTTGCGGCAGGATCGCATCGACCTGCTCGGCGACCGGATCCTCTTCCACCTCAAAACGGCGCGCGGCGTAGCCCAGCACCAGTCCGAACAGCAGCCCGAGCGCGCTCAAAGCCGCGATAGCTATCCACAACGCAGTCATTAGAATTTCACCAGCCCGGTAAAGCCCATAAAGGCCAGCGACATCAGCCCGGCGGTGATCAGCGCGATCGAGGAGCCGCGGAACGGCGCCGGCACGTCGGCCACCGCCAGACGTTCGCGAATGGCGGCGAACAGCACCATCACCAGCGAGAAACCGGCGGCGGCGCTAAAGCCGTAAACGGCGGACTGCAGGAAGTTGTAGCCGAGGTTGACGTTAAGCAGCGCCACGCCCAGCACCGCACAGTTGGTGGTGATCAGCGGCAGGAAGATGCCCAGCAGGCGGTAGAGCGCCGGGCTGGTTTTGCGCACTACCATCTCGGTGAACTGCACAACGACGGCGATCACCAGAATGAAGGAGAGCGTGCGCAGGTACACCAGATCCAGCGGAACCAGAATAAAGGTGTTGATCACCCAGGCGCTGACGGAGGCCAGCGTCATGACGAAGGTGGTGGCCATTCCCATGCCGATGGCGCTTTCCAGCTTCTTGGAAACGCCGAGGAACGGGCACAGGCCAAGAAACTTCACCAGAACGAAGTTGTTCACCAGTACGGTGCCGACAAACAGGAGCAGGTATTCGGTCATTGCGATGCCTAAAAAAATAAAAGCCGCCTATTATCGGGAATCGGCGGCCGGACGACAACATATGAATCGCAGGGGTATTGCTTTTTTTGGCGAAAATTTACACAAAACACCCGATAAAACGTGCTGCAACCGCCTTTAACGTTCAGTAAAGGTGCCTTTGACCCGCTGCGAGCGCTTGATGTAAGGCACCAGCAGCGCCGCCATCAGCAGCGGCCAGCCGAGGCTGCGCACCGCCACTTCATCCGGCACCGGCGCGAAGGCGAAAGCTTTCACCGCCAGGATCACCGTGATCAGCAGCCATAACAAGAACAGTTTAGGGAAGCGCTGCGACCGCTGGCAGAACAGAAACACCAGCCACAGGGTAAAGCCCCACATCAAGAGCGTGGTCAGCACCGAAAAGTACCATTGCAGGGTAAACGCCAGGGCGTTGGTCAACAGATAGTCGCGCGACTCGGGCATGAAGATCGCCATGGCGTACAGGAGCAGCATCAGGCTGGCGCTGAGCAGGGTAACGATCAGATAGGCCAGCGGAGCCAGCAACCAACCGCCGATACGAGAGTATTCAGCTTGAGACATAAAACGGCTTCCTGATTGAATCGGGGATCACAGGCGGCATAGCTTAGCGGGTAATATAGGCTTCGTCATCTCTATCAAGCGGATAGCTCGGCATCGCGACGCCGGGCCGCACGTTTGGCTACTCCGGCCTCGCTTCGAATTAACATCTCATTTACTTCTTGTTCCATCCGGCCGCATGGTGTCAAATCGAAAGGGTCTGTCGTGAGCCTGCAAGAGGAAATCCCATGGCTGAAAAAATTCGTGTCGGGCTGGTCGGTTACGGCTACGCCGGTAAAACCTTTCATGCGCCGCTAATCGCCGGTACGCCGGGGCTGGAACTGGCCGCCGTTTCCAGCAGCGATGCCGGCAAAGTGCACGCCGACTGGCCGTCGATGACGGTCGTGGGGGATGCGCAAGCGCTGTTCGCCGATCCGGCCCTCGATCTGATCGTCATTCCTACCCCCAACGATACCCATTTCCCGCTGGCGCAACAGGCGCTGGCCGCCGGCAAGCACGTGGTGGTGGATAAACCGTTTACCGTGACGCTGTCACAGGCACAGGCGCTGCAACAGCAGGCGCAGCAGAGCGGTTTACTGCTGTCGGTGTTCCACAACCGCCGCTGGGACAGCGATTTCCTTACCCTTAAGGCGCTGCTGAACGACGGTTCGTTGGGCGAGGTGGTGTATTTCGAGTCGCATTTCGATCGCTACCGGCCACAGGTGCGCCAGCGCTGGCGCGAACAGGGCGGCGCCGGCAGCGGCATCTGGTTCGATTTGGGGCCGCATCTGCTCGATCAGGCGCTGCAACTCTTCGGCAAACCTGAGCGGCTGTTCGTCGATCTGGGTGAGCTGCGGCCGGGGGCGCAGGCAGTGGACTATTTCCACGCGTTGCTGAACTATGGCGATCGCCGCGTGGTGCTGCACGCCAGCATGCTGGCGGCGGCGGAGAGCCCGCGTTACGTGGTGCACGGCACCCGCGGCAGCTATGTCAAATACGGCCTGGATCCGCAGGAAGACCGACTGAAGGCCGGCGAGCGCCTGCCGCAGGCCGACTGGGGCTATGACATGCGCGATGGCGTGGTGACGCTGTCACGTGACGATCTGCTGGCGGAACAGCCGCTGCTCAATATTCCCGGCAATTACCCGGCTTATTACGCCGCGGTGCGCGACGCGATCACCGGCATAGGCGAAAACCCGGTGCCGGCCGCCGACGCCATCGCGGTGATGGCATTGATCGAACTGGGGCTGGAATCGGCCCGGCTGCAGCAGGCGCTGCCGGTGGTTTGATACCGCCCATTTCTCTGTGCCCGGCGCAACGTCGGGCCTTTTTACGACTTTACGTGCAAGGAAATTCGTTTCATGTCCTGGTTGCAGCGTTTGCGCATTGATAAATTTTTGCTGGTTCTGATTTTGGTGGTGATCGTCGCCTCGCTGTTCCCCTGCGAAGGCATCTGGAAAACCTTCTTTGAACACCTGACCACCGCCGCCATCGCGCTGCTGTTCTTTATGCACGGCGCCAAGCTGTCGCGCGAGGCGATCGTCGCCGGCATGAGCCACTGGAAGCTGCATCTGCTGGTGTTCCTCAGCACCTTTGCGCTGTTCCCGCTGCTCGGGCTGGCGATGAACCTGCTGGTGCCGGGCATCATGACGCCGACGGTCTATCTCGGCTTCCTCTATCTGTGCGCGCTGCCGGCCACGGTGCAGTCGGCCATCGCTTTTACCTCGGCGGCGGGCGGCAACGTGGCGGCGGCGATCTGCAGCGCCTCGGCGTCCAGCATTCTCGGCGTGTTCCTGTCGCCGCTGCTGGTGGGGGCGTTGATGCATACTCAGGGCGGTAATACCGACGTGCTGCACGCCATCGGTTCAATCATTTTGCAATTGATGGTGCCGTTCGTGATCGGTCACCTGGCGCGGCCATTGATCGGCAAGTGGATCGATCGCCATCGCAAATTGATCAATCTGACCGACCGTTCGTCGATCCTGCTGGTGGTGTATACCGCGTTCAGTGCGGCGGTGGTGGAAGGGATTTGGCACCGTATCGACGGCTGGTCGCTGCTGACCATCCTGGTGATGTCGCTGGTGCTGCTGACGGTGGTGCTGGTGATCAACACCTACGCGGCGCGCTGGCTGGGCTTCAACACCGCCGATGAAATCACCATCGTCTTCTGCGGTTCGAAAAAGAGCCTGGCGAACGGCATCCCGATGGCCAACGTGCTGTTCCCGGCCGCGGCGGTGGGCGCCATGGTGCTGCCGCTGATGATTTTCCACCAGGTGCAACTGATGGTGTGCGCGGTGCTGGCGCAGCGCTATGCGCGTAAAACCGCCAAACAGCGGGCCGAGGCGGAGGCGCTGGCGGCCAAATAGGCCGCAGGCCGCTAACGGTGGCCCAGCGCGTCGAGCAGAAAGTCGGCGCGCTCATCGGGTGAGGCGCGCGGCAGCTCTTGCAGCCGATAGCCATAACGGCGATAGATGGCCACCATCGCCCGATAGGTTTGCTCGGCTTCGGCGAAAGACTGTTTTCTCTCGCTGTCCTGCGCATAAATCGCTCGCCACGGCGGGGCGATGAACACCGTATCGGCATAGCGAAAGGCGTCGATCGCCGCTGTTAAGGGGGCGGGGATCGATAATCCGCACAGCGTCAGGTAACCGGCGATATCCGGCAGGCCGCGATCGAAGAACCAGCATGTTGCGCCCGTCGCTTCGCGCCATGAACGCAGTTCCCAATCGAGCATCCGCTCGGCGAAAGCCTGGCGATCGCCCCACGGCAGCGCATTGCCGCCAATACTCACCTGATCCTGAATAATCGCCCGGCCCGCCTCCTGCGAATGCGGGTAACCGCGGCGATGAAGAACGTCGATGAGCGTGCTTTTGCCCGAACCCGGGCCGCCGGTCAGCACGATACGGCGTAGTTTGTCAGACATACGGATCTCCTCTCTTGCAACAGAGTGATGGGGTGAAAACAGCGATAAAGACGAACAGGCGGAAGAAAACGGGGGATGAGAAGAAGGCGCCGTTTGGCGCCTGGGGAGATTAGCCCTGAACTTTGGCGCGCAGCGCCTGTTTTTCCTGCTCGCTGAGGAAAGCCAGCTTCAGGCCGTTTTCCTGCGCGGTGCGGATTTCTTCCGGCGTCAGCCCGGCCTGCGGCGCGGCGACGCGGTATTCATGCTCGATCTCGATGCCCTGAACCGCCGGATCGTCGGTGTTGATCGACGCCAGCACGCCGTGGCGCAGGAAGGTGGCCAGCGGATGCTGCGCCAGCGACGGCACGGTGCTGGTTTGGATGTTGGAGGTCAGGCAGGACTCGATGCCGATGCCGTGTTCCGCCAGGAAGTCCATCAGCGCCGGATCTTCGACCGCTTTCACCCCGTGGCCGATACGTTCGGCGCCCAGCTCGCGGATCGCCTGCCAGATGCTTTCCGGGCCGGCGGCTTCGCCCGCGTGCACGGTGATGCGCAGGCCGGCGTCGCGCGCACGGTTGAAGTGACTGAGGAACAGGCTGCCGGGGAAGCCCAGCTCATCGCCCGCCAAATCCAGTGCGGTAATGCCGTCGCGGTGCGCCAGCAACCCTTCCAGCTCCTGCAAACAGGCGGCCTCGCCAAAGGTGCGGCTCATGATGCCGATCAGGCGAATGTCGATATCGCGATCGCGGCAGCCCGAGCGGATCCCGTCGATCACCGCTTCCACCACGCCGGCGACCGGCAGCTGATGCTTCATCGCCATGTAGTAAGGGGAAAAACGCAGCTCGGCGTAGTGCAGGCCGGCGTTGGCGGCGTCCTCGACGTTTTCGTAGGCCACCCGGCGGCAGGCGTCCAGATCGCCCAGCACCGCTACGCCCCAGTCCAGTTTCTGCAGGAAGCTGACCAGATCCGGTTCGGCGTGGGTGATCTGCACGTGCGGGCGCAGGCTCTCCAAATCGTTGGCCGGCAGGGTGAGGTTGAACTGGCGACCGAGGTCGAGAATGGTCTGCGCGCGGATGTTGCCGTCGAGATGGCGGTGAATGTCGGTAAGCGGTAGGCGGGGATCGATCATGCTGGGCACTCGCTAATTATCGTAGGTAAAGTGCAGAACAGTATAAAAACAAATGAATGAAACTTGCCATCTCGTTGCATAAAAAAGTGATGTGAGTCACAAATAATGCGCGATATATCGCATTATCGTCGTGAATCAGGCTTTCAACACGCTGACGCCCGCCTGCTGCAACGGCGCGATCAATGCGTCGTCGGTGGCGCGTTCAACGATGATGGTATGCGCCAGCGTAATGTCACCGATCGCATACTGTGAGGCGGCGTTAAGCTTGGCGGCGGAGGCCAGCACTACGGTTTCCGCCGCGCGGGTCGCCAGCGCGCGCTTGATGTAGGCCTCTTCCAGATCGCCGGTGCTCAGCCCCGCAGTGGGGTGCACGCCGGTCACGCCCATAAAATAGATATCGGCGCGAATATGCGACATCGCTTCCACCGCGGCGGCGCCGACGCTGACGATCGAATGCTTGTACAACCGGCCGCCGATCAGGATCACCTCCACCGTGGGATGATCGGCCAGGCCCACGGCGACGCTGGGGCTGTGGGTGACGATGGTGGCGTTCAGGCTGAGCGGCAGCTGCCTGACCAGCTCGGCGGAGGTGGTGCCGCCGTCGATGATCACCACCTGGCCGGGGGCGATCAGCGCCGCCGCCACTTTGGCGATCGCGCGTTTGGCGCCGGATTCCAACTGATTGCGTTCGGCGAAGCTGGCGATGGCGGATGAAACCGGCAGGGCGCCGCCGTGCACCCGCTGCAGCAACCCCTCGGCGTCCAGTTCGCGCAGGTCGCGCCGGACAGTGTCTTCCGACAGCCCGAACAGCTCGCTGAGCTGCTTGGCCAACACCTGGCCGTCCTGAGCCAGTTTCTCCAGGATGATTTTCTTGCGCTGGCTGGTCAACATGGCCATTTTTCCCTCAAATTTGTTTTGCACGAAATATCTTGATCATACACGAAATTGCACGATAGTATCAATTTCCTTCCTCTGGCGGAGTAAACCGATGATAGCCACCAAAGACAGGGTTCGTATTGTCGAAACCCGGGTGTTGTCCGATGACTGGTACCTGCTGAAAAAAACCACCTTTGATTTTCTGCGGCGCGATGGCGTCTGGCAAAGGCAGAGCCGTGAGACTTACGATCGCGGCGACGGCGCGACCATTTTACTGTTCAACCGGCAGGCGCAAACGGTGATCCTGACGCGCCAGTTCCGCTTTCCGGTGTTCGTCAACGGTCATGACGGCATGCTGATTGAGGCCGCCGCCGGGCTGTTGGACGACGCATCGCCGGAGGCGCGCATCCGCGCCGAAGTTGAAGAGGAAACCGGCTATTTCGTGCAGAACGTGGAGAAAGTGTTTGAGGCGTACATGAGCCCTGGCTCGGTCACCGAAAAGCTGCACTTTTTCGTCGGCGAATATCAGGCGAGCGATCGCCTCAACGAGGGCGGCGGGCTGGCGGCGGAGGGGGAAGATTTGGAGGTGATCGAGCTGCCGCTGGCGCAGGCCCTGCAGGCGGTTCGTCAGGGTACGATCGTTGACGCCAAAACCATCATGCTGCTGCAGTTTGTCGCCTTGAATCGGACGTTGGAGGAACAACGATGAAAGCCCAACAAATCTTGATCGCCGGCCCCTATCGCAGCGGCACCGATGGCGATCCGCAGCGTATCGCCGCCAATCTGGCGCGCCTCGAACAGGCGGCGCTGGCGGTCTACCAACGGGGACACGTGCCGGTGATCGGCGAATGGCTGGCGCTGCCTTTGGCGGCCGCGGCCGGTTCCACTCAGGTTGGCGATGCGGTCAGCGAGGCGTTTCTTTACCCGGTGGCTCACCGACTGATTGCGCAGTGTCAGGCGGTGTATCGCATCGAAGGGGCGTCTGCGGGGGCCGATAACGACGTGCGGTTGGCTAATGAATGGGGATTGACGGTCTATCGTCATCTGGAGGAAATTCCGTCTGTTCAGGCGTAACCGAGGGGCGGGCAGAGGCTCGCCCCCTCGCGTTATTTCTCGTCCAGCACAAACTTCAACCCGGCGATCAGTTTGTCCATGCCGGCTTCCAGCTTGCTGCGCGGGCAGCCGACGTTGAGGCGCAGGAACCCGCGGCCTTCTTCGCCGTAGGTAAAGCCCGGCATGATCGCCACCTTTTCACGCTCGATAAGCACCTGCTGCAGCGCCCGATCGTCCACGGCCAGCGGCCGCAGATCGATCCAGGCCAGATAGGTGGCCTGCGGCGGGCGCCAGCCCAGCGCGGGAAACGCCTCCGCCAGCCGTTCGGCGACGTAGGTCAGATTATCCTGCAGATAGTCGCGCAGGGCGTCCAGCCAGGGTTCACCGCGCCGATAGGCGGCTACGTGCGCCGCCACCGCCAGCACCGCCGGCGAGGAGAGGCCGTCACGGGCTTTGAGCTGCTGGAAATAGGCTTCGCGGCTGGCGTCATCGCTGATAAAGCCGTAGGCGCCGGTCAGCGCCGGGATATTGAAACTCTTGGAGCCGGAGGTCAGCAAGGCCCAGGCGCCGGTCGCCACCTGGCTCCAGGGCGCATGGCGGTGTTCGCCCCATACCATGTCCATGTGGATTTCATCGCTGATCACCCTCACGTCGTGGCGTTCGCACAGTTCGGCCATCTGCTGCAGCTCTTCGCGGCGCCACACTTTGCCGGTGGGATTATGCGGGCTGCACAGCAGCAGGATCTTGGTCTGCGGCCGCGCCAGCAGCGCTTCGAGGTGCGCCATGTCGCAGCGCCAGTCATCTGCGGCCTTGTGCAGCGGGCAGGCCAGCAGCTGGCGCTGGTTGGCGAGGATCACCTTATAGAAGGCGTCGTAGGCCGGGGTATGGGTCACCACGTAGTCGCCCGGCACGGACCATTGGCGGATCAGCTGCGCCGCCATGTAGATAACGGAAGGGCCGTACACCGCCGTTGTGGTGTCGACAGCGGTGTTGAAACGTTGTTGATACCAGTGGCGCAGCGCGCCGAGAAAATCTTCGTGCTGCCAGCGGCTGTAGCCCAGCACGCCGTGCTGCAGGCGTTGCTGCAACGCCTCGAGAATGCACGGTGCGGTGGCGAAATCCATATCGGAGATGGTGAACGGCAGCAGGTCGTCGCTGCCGAAACGATCGGCGATATAGTCCCACTGGGTGCACCAGGTGCCGTGGCGGTCGATCGGGGTGGAGAAATCAAACATGGGTGGCTCCCTGCAGCGCCGCGGCAGGTTGCGCCGTGGCTATCAGTGAGTCTAATTCATCTTTCACCGATTGCACCTGCGGGCCGATCACCACCTGCAGATTATGGTCGTTGAGATGCACTACGCCGATGGCGCGGTTGGCCTTCAGCGCCGCGTCGTCCACCCGGCTCATGTCGTTGACCGACAGGCGCAGGCGGGTGATGCAGTTGTCCAGCGTGATAACGTTGCCCGGGCCGCCGAGGGCCGCCAGAATCGCCGGCACGTTGTAGCCGGATTTGCCCACCGCGCCGCTCGGCGCGCTTTGGCTGATGGCGCTGTCGCTCTCACGGCCCGGCGTTTTGATGTTAAAGCGCTGGATGGCGAAGCGAAAAATGGCGTAATAGCCGACGAACCAGACGGCGGCCACCACCGGCACCAGATACCACTTGGTGGCGGTGCCGTGCAGAATGCCGAACACCACGAAGTCGATGATGTTGCCGTCGGTGTTGCCGATGGTCACGCCCAGCAGCGCCATCACGGTAAAGCCCAACCCGGTGAGCAGCGCGTGGATCAGATACAGGAACGGCGCGACGAACAGGAACAGGAACTCGATCGGTTCGGTGGTGCCGCCGACCACGCAGGCTACCACGCCGGAAATCAACAGCCCTTTGATTTTGTGACGATTCTCCGGTTTAGCGCAGTGGTACATCGCCAGCGCCGCGCCCGGCAGGCCGCCGAGGAACGCCGGCATTTTACCCTGTGACAGGAAGCGGGTGGCGCTCTCGGCGAAGCCGGTGGTGGTCGGGCAGGAGAGCTGCGCCTGGAAGATGGTCAGGGCGCCGCTGACGCTGTGGCCGCACACCTCCATCGTACCGCCCGCCTCGGTAAAGCGGATCAGCGCCACCAGAATGTGCTGCAGGCCGAACGGCAGCAGCAAGCGTTCACCGGTGCCGAACAGCATCGGGCCAAAGGCGCCGGCGCTGTTGATCACCCAGCCCAGCCCGGTGATGCCGGCGGCGAACCACGGCCAGATCAGTGGGATCACCAGGCCGCACAGGCCCAGCACCACGGTGGTGACGATTGGCACGAAGCGCGTGCCGCCGAAAAACGCCAGCGCGTCCGGCAGGCGGATGGTGTGGAAGCGTTCATGCAGGCGATAGACGATGATGCCGACGATCACCGCGCCGAGGATGCCGGTATCGATCGACTGAATGCCGAGGATGTTCTGGATATTGTTGGCTTTCAGCACCAGCGGATCGCTGGTGGGCAGCACGCCGGCGGCGGTCAGATAGAAGTTGGTGCCCAGATTCAGCACGGCGAAGCCGACGAAACCGGAGAACGCGGCGACGCCTTTGTTTTCGCGCGCCATGCCCAGTGGAATGGCGATGGCGAACATCACCGGCAGGAAGCTGAAGGCGAAGGAGCCTACCTTGCTCATCCAGGTGAAGATCAACTGGAAGATCGGGTGGCCGATAAACGGCATCAGGGTGATCACGTCGCGGCTGCTCAGCGAGCTGCCGATCCCCAGCATGATGCCGCAGAAAGAGAGCAAGGCGACGGGCAACATGAACGTTTTGCCCAGGCTCTGGAAGAACTCCCAGAGGGTGATTTTGGGTTTGTTGGCTGCTGACATAACCGACTTCTCCTGGCGAAAAGACGAGCAAAAAGGGGACTGCTGATTAGGTAAAAAGAAGATAAAACGTTTTACCTAGCAAAAATGCGCCACCAATCACAAATCTGCCGCCCGGTTTTTGGCGACAATGCGGCTGGCAGTAAAACGTTTTACTGAGTTAACGGATTCGGTATACCCTTGATCATTACGGCGCGGGTTGCCCAGGAACGGGTTCGCAGAGACTATGAGCATCAAAAAAATCACCATCACCGATGTGGCGCAGCAGGCGGGCGTGTCGGTCACCACGGTTTCCCTGGTGTTGAGCGGCAAGGGGCGGATTTCGCCGACCACCGTCGAGAAGGTCAATCAGGCGATAGAGCAGCTGGGCTACGTGCGCAATCGTCAGGCGGCGACGCTGCGCGGCGGTGAATCTGGGGTGATCGGCCTCGTTCTGCGCGACATTTGCGAACCTTTCTATGCCGAAATGACCGCCGGGCTGAGCGAAGCGCTGGAGGCGCACGACAAACTGCTGTTTTTAACCCAGAGCGGGCGCGACGGCCAGGGCTTGCAGCGGGCGTTTGACGCGCTGCTGGCGCAGGGCGTCGACGGTATCGTGCTGGCCGGCGGCATTCGCGCGGCGGCTGGGTTGAAGGAGAAGGCGGCCGAGCAGGGCGTACCGCTGGTCTGCGTGGCGCGCTCCAGCGGTCTCGATGGGGTGGACGTGGTGCGGCCGGACAACATGCAGGCCGCCAAACTGGCCACCGAATTTTTGATCAAACGCGGCCACAGCCAAATCGCCTACCTTGGCGGCCAGAGCGACTCATTGACGCGTGCCGAGCGGTTGGGCGGCTTTTGCGCCACGCTGGTGCAGTACGGCCTGCCGTTTCGCAGCGAATGGATCGTCGAGTGCGATTGCCGGCAGCGTGAGGCGGCGCAAGCGGCGGAACAGCTGCTGCGCCACTATCCGAACATTACCGCTGTCGTTTGCCACAAGGCTTCGGTGGCGCTTGGTGCCTATTTTGGCCTGACGCGCAGCGGCCGCAGCATCGGCTCGGATGGGGTTGACGCTTACTACGGGCGGCAGGTGGCGCTGATCGGCTTCGGCGACGTGCCGGAGGCCGAGCTGACCGAGCCGCCGCTGACCTTCGTCTCCAGCTCGGCGCGGGAAGTGGGGCGCAGCGCCGCCGCGCGCCTGCTGCAGCGCATCGGTGACGCCGACCTGCCGGCGCAGAACGTCATTCTGCCGCCGACGCTGATCCGGCGCGGCTCCGCCTAATCCCGCCGCAGTTCCTCTTCCGCCTCCCGGCGGATCCAGCCGATAAAGGTTTTCATCGCCGGCGTCAGGTCCCGCGACTTCAAATGGGTCAGCCAATAGGCGCCAAGCGCGGCCTCGGCGGCGAACGGCCGCTGCAGCACGCCGGCGGCCAGTTCGCGGCGGAACATGCTGACCGGCGCCAGCGCCACACCGTCGCACTGGATCGCGCCTTCCACCATCAGTCTTGACGAGTCGAACACCGGGCCGTTGATCCGCCACGGCGTCACCTGCGCAGCCGTGAACCAGCGCTCCCATTCATCCTTGCGGTAGGTGCGCATCAGCTGCTCGTGCTGCAGATCCTGCGGCGTGCGCAGGCGCGCGGCGACCGCCGGCGGGCAGAGCACCGTCAGCGGCGCGTCGAACAGCTTGATATTGCAGGTGGCGGGCCAGAGGCCTTCGCCGAAGCGGATGGCGAAATCCATGCCGTCGGCCGACAGATTGACCAGGTTGTTGTGGGTCAGCACCCGTAGATCGATAAACGGGTGCGCCGTGCGGAACGCCGCCAGCCTCGGCATCAGCCAGCCGACGGCGAAGGTGCCGACCACCGCCACCGTCAGCACCTCGTGGAAATGCCCGCCTTCGAACTGCTGCAGCACCGCCTCGATGCGGTCGAAGGCGTCGTTCAACACCGGCAGCAGCGCCTGGCCTTCTTCGGTCAGATCCAGGCCGCGCGGCAGGCGGCGGAACAGCTGAATGCCCAGCTGTTCTTCCAGCATGCGCACCTGCTGGCTGACGGCGGCCTGAGTGACGCGCAGCTCCAGACCGGCGCGGGTGAAGTTCAGGTGGCGGGCGGAGGATTCGAACGCCCGCAGGGCATTGAGGGGAAGTCGATTGCGCATCGTCGATAGCCATAAGTTTTTCTTTATGCTGGCTGAAATTATTATCGCTTGTCAACCCGGCGGCAAAATCCGATATTTGGCGCGGCTGCTGAGAGCGTCGCGGCAGCCGTAAAGGAATGACATCATCAACCAGGGAAAGCGCCGTGCATAACGCCAATAAAAACTTTTGGCCGCGGCCGATGCCCTGCAACCTGAGAGCTTCTATCATGACGAAAATGAACCGCCTGGCGGCCGCGTTGATCGCCGCGCTGATCCTGCCGACCGCACAGGCCGCACAGCAGCAGGATATCGACGCCGTTATTCAGCAGCTGATGAAAAAATATGGCGTGCCGGGCATGGCGATCGCCGTGTCGGTTGACGGCAAACAGCAGATTTACCCGTATGGCGTGGCCTCGAAGCAGACCGGCAAACCGATCACCGAGCAGACGCTGTTCGAAGTGGGCTCGCTGAGCAAAACCTTCACCGCGACGCTGGCGGTCTATGCGCAGCAGCAGGGTAAGCTGTCGTTCAACGATCCGGCCAGCCGCTACCTGCCCGAGCTGCGCGGCAGCGCCTTCGACGGCGTCAGCCTGCTGAATCTGGCGACGCATACCTCCGGCCTGCCGCTGTTCGTGCCGGACGACGTGACCGACAACGCCCAACTGATGGCCTACTACCGGGCCTGGCAGCCGAAACACCCGGCGGGCAGCTACCGCGTCTATTCCAATCTCGGTATCGGCATGCTGGGCATGATCGCCGCCAAAAGCCTCGACCAGCCGTTTATCCAGGCGATGGAACAGGGGATGTTGCCGGCGCTGGGCATGAGCCACACCTACGTTCAGGTGCCGGCGGCGCAGATGGCCAACTATGCGCAGGGTTACAACAAGGACGATAAGCCGGTGCGGGTCAATCCCGGCCTGCTGGACGCCGAGTCTTACGGCATCAAGTCCAACGCTCGCGATCTGATTCGCTATCTGGACGCCAACCTGCAGCAGGTGAAGGTCGCACAGCCGTGGCGCGACGCGCTGGCCGCGACGCACGTCGGCTATTATAAGGCGGGCGCGTTCACGCAGGATCTGATGTGGGAGAACTACCCGTATCCGGTGAAACTGTCGCGTTTGATCGAGGGCAACAACGCCGGGATGATCATGAATGGCACGCCGGCTACCGCCATCACGCCGCCGCAGCCGGAATTGCGCGCCGGCTGGTATAACAAAACCGGCTCTACCGGCGGTTTCTCCACCTACGCGGTGTTCATCCCGGCGAAGAATATCGCCGTGGTGATGCTGGCCAACAAATGGTTCCCGAACGACGATCGGGTCGAGGCGACTTATCGCATCATCCAGGCGCTGGAGAAGCGCTGACAATCAGGGGCGCCGGCGGGGCGCCCCTACCACCGATGCTGCCGTTCACGTTGCTCGCGCATGAAATCGATAAAGGCGCGCAGTTTGAGCGGCAGATGTCTGCCGGCGGGGAAGTAGATGAAAAATCCCGATGCTTCGCTGGCGTAACCCGGCAGCACTTCCACCAGTTGCCCCTGTGCCAGCTCCTGCAACACCGTGCCCTGAAAACGCTGTGCGATACCCAGCCCCGCCAACGCCGCATCCTTGATCAGCCTGTCTTCGTTAAAAATCAAACTGCCGCTGACGTCCAGCGCGCGTTCATCGTCGCCCAGGCTGAAATACCAGGGTTCCAGTTTGCCGCTGCCGGGAAAACGGTAGCGCAGGCAATGGTGCGCGAGCAGATCGTCCGGCGTGGCCGGCGCGCCGCAGCGCGCCAGATAGTCAGGCGAAGCGACCAGCACCCGGCGCTGGCCGTTATCGATCGGCACGGCGATCATGTCCTTTTGCAGCATGGCGTGCATGCGAATGCCGGCATCGAAACTGCCCAGCACCAGATCGGAAAAGCGGTCTTCGGTAAACAGCTCCAGCTGCACCTCGGGATAGCGCCGCTGAAACGCCGCCAGATGCGGCATTACCAGCAGCGAAGCGGCCAGCTGCGGCAGCGTAATGCGCAGCAGGCCTGCCGGCTGTGCGCCCAGGGAGCGCACATCGTCCGCCGCCACATCGATCTGGCCCATGGCCGGCGACACCTTCTGATAGAACAACCGGCCTTCGTCGCTGAGGCGCACCGAGCGGCTGGTGCGGTGAAATAACCGCACTCCCAGCTGATTCTCCAGCGCCTGAATGTTTTGCGACACCGCCGGCGGCGTGACGCCCAGTTGGCTGGCCGCGCGGGTAAAGTTGCCCAGGCGTGCCACGGCTTCGAAATAGGGCAGCAGTTGCAGGAGTGAACTCATCTATCAATAACCTCTGCTTAATGATTCATTAAATTATGCCTTATTTTAATTTATGAAGAACGTTTTAGACTGGTTTTACTTTCCCTCAGAGAGATTAAAATCATGTCGGCAATACAACAGGCGTTAACAGAACGGATCGCGGCGATCGATCAACAGGCGATGGCCGAAGGGCGCATCGTCGGCAGCGTGGTGCTGGTGGCGCGGCGGGGCGAAATTTGCTACGCCGGGGCGGCCGGCTATGCCGATCGCGAAGCGCGGCAACCGATGCGGCGGGAAACGCAGTTTCGGCTGTCGTCGGTTTCCAAACCCTATACCACGCTGGCGGCGTTGCGTTTGATTGAGCAAGGCAAGCTGAGCCTGGACGATGCGGTCAGCGACTGGCTGCCGTGGTTTACCCCGGCGCTGGCGGACGGCCGGCGCCCGACGATCAAGATCCGTCATTTGCTGAGCCATACCGCCGGGCTGGACTATCGGCTGAACCAACCGCCGGCGGGCGTTTACCATCAGTTGGGGATCCAGGACGGCGTGGAGCTGTCGACGCTGACGCTGGAGCAAAACCTGCGGCTGTTGGCGCAGGCGCCGTTGCTGTCGGCGCCGGGGGAGCGCTTCAATTATTCGCTGGCGATCGATGTGCTTGGCGCGGTGCTGGAGCGGGTGACGGGCATGTCGCTGCCGCAACTGTTTGTCGAATGGGTGGCGCAGCCGCTGGGGCTTGGCAACACCGCATTCCATGCGACGGACGCCGCGAACCTGGCGACGCCGTATTACAACACCCCGCAAGGGCCACTGCGCATGTATGAAGGCCTGCGGGTGGCGCTGCCGGAGGAGATGGCGGGGGGCGAGGTGCTGTTTTCACCCGCGCGGGCGCTTAACGCGGAGGCTTATCCTTCCGGCGGCGCGGGCATGGTCGGCGATGCCGACGACGTGCTGAAGCTGGTGGAAGCGCTGCGCAGCGGCGGGCAGGGCATGTTGCAGCCGGACACGCTGGCGTTGCTGCGCAGCCCGCACGTGGGCGCGCAGGCGCAAACGCAAGGGCCGGGCTGGGGCTTCGGCTTTGGCGGCGCGCTGCTGGTGGATCCAGACGCCGCGCAGACGCCGCAGCACGCCGGCACGCTGACCTGGGGCGGCGTTTACGGCCACAGCTGGTTCTTTGATCCACAGGCGCAGCTGAGCGTGGTGATACTGACCAACACCGCGTTTGAAGGCATGTGCGGCCGCTACCCGCAGCAGATCCGCGATGCGGTTTATGCGGCGTAAATAAAAAGGGCCCCGCAGGGGGCCCTTGTTAGGTTTTCAGGCGATTACTGCGCCGGTGCCGGAGCGGGTTCCGCTTCCTGCGCCGGTTCAGCGTCTTCCGACGGGGCGCCCAGCATGGCGAACTGGCCGATGAACTCCTGCAGCGACATCTTGTTGCCGTTCAGGTCAACCTGATTGTCAGCGTAGTGGAACTTGCTCGCGATCACGCCGTCTTTCTGGGTGGTCAGCTTGAACATCTGGCCCATAGCCGCCAGGCCCTGCACTTGCTGCTGCGCCAGTTTCTGCGCGTCTTCCGCATTATAGCCCTGCAACAAGGCGGTCTTCGCGGTCACTTCGGTAGCCATCGCTTCCGGAATGGTCAGGTTGATATCCAGCTTTTTAACCGCCTGAGCGATCACTTGATCCGGCGACTGTGCCGGGGAGGCGGCCTTGCTCGGATCGGTCATCGCCAGATCCAGCGTGAAGACGCTCTCACCCTTGCTGTTTTTCCAGCTCAGCGGGGCGATGCTGAGGCTTGGGTTGCCTTTCAGCAGCAGCGGCAGGTTCTTTTGCAGCATCTCGGAGGTCTGCTGTTCGTAGACGTCCGGATCCAGGTTCTCGCCCTGCTGCAGCAGCGCCATGGTTTGGCGGTTGTAGCTGTCGGAGAAGTCTTTCAGCGCCTTGCCGTCGACGTTGTCGATTTTCAGCGTCAGTTTACCGGCACCGAAGTCGTTGCCCTGCACCTTGAGCGCGTCCATGGTGTAGTCGATCTGGCCGCCGATATTGCTGCTGCCTTGCTCGCCAAACTTGCTCACCAGATTGAAACCGTCCAACGCCACGGTATCTTTACCGTCGATCGTCAGTTTGAACTGCTTCAGCGTCATCGTCTGATCGCCGAGCTTCACGCCGAACTTGCTTTCGTTGCTGTTGCCTTTCAGGTTGAAGCCCTGGAAGGTGATCTGCTCGTTTTGGCCGAATTCATTCGGGCTGGCGAACACGATAGTGTCGCTATTGGCGTCCAGCGCGAATTTTTTCAGATCGCGTGACACATCGGCGTCAATGGTGGCGCCGCTGAATTTCAGCGAAGATTTATCCTTCTGGTAGTCCAGCGGGATAAAGTCGATGGTGGACGCGGTATCGCCGCTGTACGAGATGCGCGAATCGGCGGTAAACAGCGATTTGCCTTTGGTGGTTTCAAACAGGCCTTTCACCGCCGGGGTGTTTTCCAGCTCGGTATGCACCGACGCCATGCTCGGCAGCAGGTTGAATTTTTTCAGCTGCGCGAACGGGAACGGACCGTGATCGATGGTTTCCAGGAACGCCACTTCTTCACCGGCTTTCAGCGCCGCATTTTCACTGGTATCCGTGCCGTCGGAACGCAGCACATAACGCACTTTACTGCTGAACAGGCCGCGCTGGTAATTTTCATAGCTCAGCTTGACGCCGGCTTTCGGCAGGTAGGCTTTCAGTTGGCCGTTGGCGTTGTCGACGACTTCGCCCATGTGCTGCTCGATCTGTTTCCCGGTGTACCAGGATGCCCCGGTCCATGCTGCGCCAAGAACGACAATGACGCTGACAGCGACTAACGATTTTTTCATAGCTCTGTTTCATCCTTTTTTTCTTATCACCCTCCGTTGCATGGGAGGGGCAAATAGGGGCCGACAAAAAACGCCCGCAGGCGTTTAATTGTGGGGGTAGCTCTCGCTTTCAGCAAGCAATTTGCTGAAATTTATCAACGGTTAGGCCAGCTGGTTATAAACCCGGGCGATGCGGCCGCTGCCGCTGACGTTGACCGGGGATTCGAACGCCCCGATAAAGCAGGATTCGCCCGGTTTGAGCGTCAGGCGTTGCCCGGATTTCTCCAGCGTCGCTTCGCCGGCGACGCAGAACACGATGGCGGCGCTTCGCTGTGCCAGCGCCTGTGGCGCGGCGGTCAAATCGTGCAGTGAGAAGGCGAAATCCTCCACCGGGATCGGGAAGAACAGCTCGTTGCTGCGTTGCTCCGGTTGGGTCAGCAGGCCGGAAGCCGGTTGCGGGCGGAACTGCAGGTTGGCCAGCAGCTCGGGCACGTCGATGAATTTCGGCGTCAGGCCCGCGCGCAGCACGTTATCCGAGTTGGCCATCACCTCCAGCGCCACGCCTTTCAGGTAGGCGTGCGGCGTTTCGGCATACAGGAACATCGCCTCGCCCGGCGCGAGCTGCACCACGTTCAGCAGCAGCGGTGAGAACAGACCGCTGTCGTCCGGATAGAAGCCGGCGATAAAGCGCACGGTATCCCAGGGTTCCCCCTGCTGGTTGTTGAGCGCGGCTTTCAGCACGCCGAGCGCCAGCGATTTTTGTTCGCCACTCATCGTCAACAGGCTGGCGAACAGGGTCGCGAGGTGCGCGGTGTCCGGCTGTTGCAGGAAGGCGGCGATGTCGTGGTGCGCGCCCGCGATCGGTTGCAGCAGGGAAACGATATCGGCCAGTTCGCGAAAGCCGTTCATCGCCAGGAACGGCGTCAGGGCGAACACCAGCTCGGGCTTGTGGTTGGGATCTTTATAGTTGCGTTCGGCGGCGCTCAGCGGGATGCCGGCGGCATTCTCTTTCGCGAAGCCGATCTCGGCCGCCGCTTTACTCGGGTGAACCTGGATCGACAGCGGCTGATCGGCGCACAGCACTTTAAACAGGAACGGCAACTCGCCAAAACGGCTGGCGACGTCGGCGCCCAGCTGTTTTGGCTGGTCTTCATCGATAAGAAAGCGCAGCGAACGCAGTTCGCCGTCGGCGCCCGGCACGCGGGAAGGGCTCTTGGGATGGGCGCCCATCCACAGTTCGGCCATCGGCTGATTATCCGGGTTGGCGATGCCGTAAAGACGGGTCAGCGCATCGTGGCTGCCCCAGGCGTAATTCTGTACCGCGTTGGTCATTTTTTGCATGTCGATAAACGTCCTTAACGTCATTGTCGCACTGGATGACAATAACCTACTGATTTTATACGGTTAACTAAATCTGTGCCGACGACTATCCTACGCCCGCGTCGGCAGGAAAAATCATGGGCGCGATCAAAAAAACGCCGGATAACGTCGCGCCCGGCAATGGGGCCATAGTATAACGTGATAACGATCGGCGTCTCAATTGGCGCGCAGGTCCCAAGGCGACCCGGAAAACCCGCCGATCGATTATTATTTGGCCCAACGGGGATTATTGCCTTTAGCCTGGTCATTCAACGTCATTATTTATTTTTTCAGCATGTCAAACTATGTCGGCTGAATTTATTTTTTACCGACTGAGCCATTCCCTTATTATTATTCTCGCGCTGCACCGGGCTATCACACGCTGAGCTTAAACCTGGGCGTCAGACCCCTTTACCGTAACGGCTAACACGTCGATTTAACGAAACAAGAGGTCTGTTGCATGAAAACACTGTTGTTGCTGTTGGGGTTTTGCACCGGCGCAGCCCAGGCGGCGGTGATTGTCGCCTATCCCTACGCGGCGCCGCGCGCCGTGGTGATCGCGCCGGCGCCGATCGTCGTCACACCCGCCCCGGTCGCGGTTCCCGCCGCGATAGCGCCTGTGGCGCATCCGCTGGCACTCACCGCCGGTGCGGCGGTGACCGGGGCGTATCGGCATCATGAACGGCAGGACGCCTACGACGAGATCAATCATCTGCAGCAGCAACGGATCGATGAACTCAATCATTTACAGGCGCAGCGCATCAATAATTTTAATGCGCGTCATCCGCGTTAATGGTTATCCAGATTTTTATTCTCTAGGCTCATTCCCGGCCGTTTATTTCACCGCGGGTTAACCGGCGGAAAATAACCGCGTCGTTAATGGGTAAAAGAGATGAAACGTGCTGTGAGATAACTCTCTTAATGCGAATAGTTATTATGTCACTATACTGGGAGTGCATGCCGACGGGGGGAGCGCGTCGGCCTAACCCTACAATTTTAGGAATTATGCTAAGGAGATCGTGATGGCAGGCGTTCGTATCGAAAAAGACTCTATGGGCCCCATCGAAGTACCGGCCGACAAGCTGTGGGGCGCGCAAACCCAGCGTTCGTTGGCGCATTTCCGTATTTCCTCCGAAAAGATGCCGACCGCGCTGATCCACGCGCTGGCGTTGACCAAGCGCGCCGCCGCGCAGGTGAACGTGGATCTGGGGCTGCTGCCGGCCGAACGGGGCGCCGCCATTATCAACGCCGCCGACGAAGTGCTGGCGGACAGCCATGCCGACCAGTTCCCGTTATCAATCTGGCAAACCGGCTCCGGCACCCAGACCAACATGAACATGAACGAAGTGTTGGCCAACCGCGCCAGCGAGCTGCTGGGCGGCGTGCGCGGTGAAGAGCGCAAGGTGCACCCGAACGACGACGTCAATAAAAGCCAGAGCTCCAACGATGTGTTTCCCACCGCGATGCACGTGGCGGCGGTGATTGCGCTGCGCGAACACCTGATCCCCGAGCTGAAAGTGCTGCACAAGACGCTGAGCGACAAGGCCGAAGCCTACCGCGACATCGTCAAAATCGGCCGCACCCATCTGCAGGACGCCACGCCGCTGACCCTGGGGCAAGAGATATCCGGTTGGGCGGCGATGCTGGCGCACAATCTGAAACACATCGAGGACAGTATCCCGCACATTGCCGAGCTGGCGCTGGGCGGCACGGCGGTCGGCACCGGCCTGAACACCCATCCGGAGTACGCGGTGCGCGTCGCTAAAGCGCTGGCGGAATTGACCCATCAGCCGTTCGTCACGGCGCCGAACAAGTTCGAAGCGCTGGCGACTTGCGATGCGCTGGTGCAAGGGCATGGCGCGCTGAAAGGGCTGGCGGCTTCGCTGATGAAGATCGCCAACGACGTGCGTTGGCTGGCGTCCGGCCCGCGCTGCGGCATTGGTGAGATTTCGATCCCGGAGAACGAGCCGGGCAGCTCCATCATGCCGGGCAAGGTCAACCCGACCCAGTGCGAAGCGATGACCATGCTGTGCGCTCAGGTGCTGGGTAACGACGTGGCGGTGAACATTGGCGGCGCTTCCGGCAACTTCGAGTTGAACGTGTTCCGCCCGATGGTGATCCACAACTACCTGCAGTCGATTCGCCTGCTGGCCGACGGCATGCAGGGCTTTAACGAGCACTGCGCGGTGGGAATTGAACCGAACCGCGATCGCATCTCCCAATTGCTGAACGAATCGCTGATGCTGGTGACGGCGCTCAATACCCATATCGGTTATGACAAGGCGGCGGAAATCGCCAAGAAAGCGCACAAGGAAGGGCTGACGCTGAAAGCCGCGGCGCTGAAGCTCGGCTACCTGACCGAAGCGCAGTTCGACGAGTGGGTGCGGCCGGAAGCGATGGTCGGCAGCATGCAGAAATAATGACGTCATGCCTAAATGGGGCGCGGTTGCGCCCCGTCTTTTCAAGCCAACATCTCTAGCACCGATAACAGCGCCTGCGGCTCCGGCCGCTGGGTGTAATCGGCGTGCGCTTCGGCGTAGACAATACGGCCATCGCGGGCGATGACGAACCGCGCCGGCAGCGGCAGTGTCCAGCTGTCATCCTGGTTGAACTGCGCCAGATCGAGGCCGAGCCGCTGTTGATACAGGGCGATCAGCGCGTCCGGCAGGCGGTAACGCGGGCCGAACTGGGCCGCCAGACGGTTGCCTGTATCGCTGAGCAACGGAAAGGTGAGATCGTGATCGCGCGCGGCCTGGCGGTTATGCACCGCGCTCTGCGGCGAAACGGCCAACAACTGCGCGCCGTACTGCGTGATGGCGGGCAATGCGGCCTGCAGCGCCTGCAGATCGAGCGTACAGTAAGGGCACCAGATCCCGCGATAGAAACTGACGACCAGCGGCCCTTTTGCCAACAGCGCCGTGGAAGAGCATGGTCGGTTTTCGCTGTCCGACAGTGTAAAGCCGGGCGCGGCGTCGCCGACCTTCAGGGCGCGTTCGGCCACGCCCGACGCGATCTGCGCCTGGATCGCCTCACGCATCAGCGCGTGATCTTGCACCGCGAGTTTGAACGGCAGTTGGTCGGCCTCGAATGCCGCTTTGAAGGCATCGAGTTTGTCTTGCAGTGTCATGCGTTCTCCTGACGGGAATGAGGGGGAGCGCTTATCTTGCCCATTCCAAAATGGCGCGTGTAGACTGCGATAAATGCTAACAGTTATTCCAGCAAGGAATGCCATGGGTAAATTTGCCGATTACGAAACCTATGCCTGCGTTTACGAGAGCGGCTCCTTTACCGCGGCGGCGCGGCGGCTGCACGTGGGGCAGCCGGCGGTCTCAAAAGCGGTGGCGCGGCTGGAACAGCAGCTCGGCACGCGCCTGATGCTGCGCTCGACCCACGGCCTGCAGCCGACGGATGCGGGACAGCAGCTGTATCAACGCACCCGGCGTATCCTGAACGAGCTGGCGGAGACGGAAGCGCTGGTGCAGAGCGCCGGCGAGACCCTGAGCGGCCGGTTGCGGGTCGCTTCGGCGGCGGTGTTCGCCCGCATCGTTCCCTTGCCTGATTTGACGGCGTTTATGCGCGCCAATCCACGGTTGCACGTTGATTTGCTGCTGGATGACGGCAATCTGTCGCTGATTGAAGAAGGCATCGATATTGCCCTGTGTGTTGGCGAGTTGGAGGATTCCGGTTTTACCGCCCGCAAGCTGGGTGAGGTAAAGCAATGCGTGATCGGCACGCCCGGCTATTTTGCCGCTGCCGGTATGCCGCAGCGGCCGGAAGATCTGTTGCAGCACGAGATGGTGATTTACCATCGCCGTGGCGGCGGCGAGCAGTGGCGCTTCAGCCGCGGAGAAGAGCAGCGCGCGCTGCGGTTGCCGGGCCGCATGCGGGTTAACGCGGCGGAGTGCGTGCGCGAGTTGGTGCTGGCGGGCTTTGGCGCCACCGTCGCCAGCGAAGGCCTGTTTCGCAGCGAGCTGCAAAGCGGGGCGGCGATTGCGGCTTTAGCGGACTGGCAACTGCCGCCGCTGGCGCTGTGGGCGGTGTTCCCCGGCGGCCATTTCGTCTCGGCCAAGGCGCGAGCCTTTGCTGATTTTGTCCAAACCGCGCTATGCAGGGAGCCGTGATATGTCGCGCGCACAACGTTTACTCGATCTGATGCAGCTGCTGCGCAACCACCGTTATCCGGTGGCGGGCCATGCGCTGGCGCAGACGCTGGGCATCAGCATGCGCACCCTGTACCGCGATATCGCCACGCTGCAGCAGCAGGGGGCGGAAATCGCCGGTGAGGCGGGCGTTGGCTATGTGCTGCGCCCCGGCTTTATGCTGCCGCCGCTGATGTTCTCGCCGGCGGAGACAGAAGCGCTGGTGCTGGGGATGCGCTGGGTCAGCCGCCGCGGCGACAGCCAACTGGCGAGCGCGGCGGGTCAGGCGCTGGCCAAGATCGCCGCGGTGCTGCCGCCGACGCTGCGGGAGGAGCTGGAGGCCAATACGCTGCTTATCGCGCCGGTTCAGGCACCGCCGGTGGCGGATGAGATGCGGGTGCTGATCCGAGACACCATCCGCAGCGAGCGCAAACTGCATATCGACTACCTCGATCTGGCGGGGCAGCGCAGCGAACGCCTGTTGTGGCCCTTTGCGCTGGGTTTTTTCGATCAGTTTCAGATGTTGGTCGCCTGGTGCGAGCTGCGTCAGGCCTTTCGCCATTTTCGTCTCGATCGCATTCAGGCCGCCACGCCGCTTGCACAGCGCTATCCGCGTGGCCGGCGGCGGCTGCTGAAAGAGTGGCGCCTCAGCGAGGGCATTGCGGAGCAATAGCGGCACGCTGCTGCCATAAACTGTCAGTCGCGCGCCTTAGTCTGTGCCTATCGGGAACCGGCCGGTTCCCATTACCCAAAGGACAGACCGATGACCCTTCCCAGCATGACCCTGCTTTACGTCGACAACCCGCTCAACAGCGCCGCCTTTTATCAACGCCTGCTGGGGCAGGCGCCGGTGGAGCTTTCGCCCGGCTTTGCCCTGTTCGTGCTCAACAACGGCTTCAAGCTGGGGATGTGGGCCAAACAGGGGGTAAAACCCGCCGCCACGCTGCCCGGGGGCGGCGGTGAACTGGGCTTCTTGTGCCAGGATCCGCAAGAGGTTGAGGCGCGCTATAACCAGTGGCGCGAACTTGGGCTGACTATCGAGCAAACGCCGACCGAGATGGAGTTCGGTTACACCTTCGTGGCGCGAGATCCGGACGGCCATCGCCTGCGGGTGTATGCCCTCAGCGAGTAGCGTCGTCGGTATACAGGTGCAGACGCGGCACCAGCAGCCGCAGCGGCCTGGCGTCGGGTTTGTAACGGTGTTTCACCGCCTCGGCGTCGTAGTTGAGCAGTTCGCCGATCTTCGGCACCGCGGCGCCGCTTTCAACCTGACACAGGGCGATCAGCGGTAGCGGGCAGGGGTGCTGCACCTGTTTTTGCTGCTGCTGATACCACACCCGGGCGATCGGCTGCACTTTTACCGGCCGTTTGATCTTCAGCGTCGCCTGCTGCGGCAGCCGGCTGACGTCGTCGATCTCACGGCTGACCAGGGCGGCCCACTGTTCACGGCTGTGCGGCGGCACCGCGCGGCCGGCTTTCAGGCTTTTCTCCAGTTGCGCCAGAATGTCGTCCCGCTTGACGTTTTTGATGATGTGCTTGTTGGCCCAGCCGAAGCGCACGGAGTCGGGATTGGTCAGGGCGGTGAGGGTGCGATAGGCGCTGAGGGTAATCAGCCCGTGCAGATGGGTGTGCACGAACTCGAAACGCTGCTCCGGCGCCAGGCCGGAATCGACGGTGATAATCTGCTCCAGTTCGCCCTTCAGGCGGTTGATCAGCGCCAGCTGCGTTTGCAGCGCCTGATACTCCGGTTGCTCCACCGCCAGACAGATGACGCCGGGCAGGCGCACGGCGGCCTTGCTGCTGACATTCTCCCGGTTGTGGTGAATGAACAGCCGCTGATAATGCTCCAGCGCCAGATCGCGCGCCGCTTGCCCCACATGCTGCTCGACCGCGATATGCGAAATGGCCTGATGTTCCTGGCCTTTTTCAACCTCCGGCAGGCTGAACACCCGCGCCGCCAGCAACCGCAGCGGGGCGATCTGCTGCTGCAACGCGCCGAGCGCCTGCTCCAGCTCGTTAAAGCAGGCGTTCATTCGGCCAATCACATCGTATCTGCCCATCGCACACTCCCATATTAGTTACAACATACTATAGAAGAGTGGCCGACTGGGGGCAACATCGGCAAACGAAGAGGGAGCGGCTTCACTGGCCACCCGGCTTGTCAGCGAAAAATACGCCAGAGGGCCTTCTACAGTAGGGCGCGAAATAGACTTTGAATTGGTATGAGTTTGATTCATTGATGGATTTTTTCTGTTGGTTGATATTTTGTTTGATCCATTTTCCGTTTGCCGTTGTCCAATCGCTGGAACAAACAGAATGGCAGGACGCTATGAGCCCCTCGGGTTATCTTTTCTTCTGTCATTAACGGGTGCTTTAAACGGAGGTTTACTGTGGATATTAAACAGAAAGTCAAAAACATGACGCTGGAAGAGAAGATCGGGCAAAAAATCATGCTGGATTTTCGCTACTGGGATCAGAACGGTAGCAGCAATCAGGATATGACCGTTCCCGATGCAGCCATTGGCAAGCTGATCACCGATAACCACATCGGTGGGGTGATCCTGTTTGCCAATAATCTGAAAGACAAGCAGCAGATCAAAACGTTGACGGCCTGGTATGCCGCGCTGAAAACCCACGCGGGCGTTCGTTTGTTTATTGGCACGGATAACGAAGGCGGTAACGTTTTCCGGCTGCCGCGCGGTGACTACGCCTCATTCCCCGGCAATATGGCGCTGGCGGCGGCGATCGAGGGCGGTGCGGATAAACAGCTCGCCGTTGAACAGGGCAAACTGATGGCCCAGGATATGCGCGCGTTGCATATCAATACCAACTTTGCCCCGGTCGTGGACGTCAACACCAACCCGTTCAACCCGGTGATTAACGTTCGCGCCTTCAGCGATGATAAGAACACCGTTGCCCGCCTGGCCGAGAAAATGGTGGCGGGTATGAAGCAGCAAGGGCTTATCACCGCTTACAAACACTTCCCTGGCCATGGCAGCACCTCTACCGACTCGCATACAGGTTTGCCCCGCGTCGATCGCACGCGGGAAGAGGCCTTTGCCATCGATATCGCCCCTTATAAACAGGCCATTGACCGCTGTGCGGCGCCGGATATGGTGATGACTGCGCATATTCAGTACCCCGCACTGGATAACAGCCAGATCGACACCCGCAACGGTGAAAAAATCACGGTGCCGGCCACCATGTCGCGCGAAATCCAGACCCAGATCCTGCGCAATGAGCTGGGCTATGCCGGCGTAACGATTTCAGACGCGCTGGATATGGGCGCGATTGCCGAGCATTTCAGCCAGCAAGCGGCGGCTGAAAACGTCTTTACCGCCGGAGTGGATATCGCCCTGATGCCAGTCAGCATCGCCTCGCCGGCGCAGGCGAGCCTGCTGCCCGAGCTTATCCGCTACATTGCGCAGCGGGTGAAAACCGGGCATCTCAGCGAGGCCGATATTGATGCCTCTGTCGAGCGCATTTTGCGCCTCAAATTGCGCCATCACCTGATGGGCCATAGCGATAAACCCTGTTCCCACGACGTTTCGTCCTCCGCGCATCAGCTAGAGAAACGGATTGCCGATCGTTCCATTACCGTGGTTATCAACCGTCAATGTCTGCTGCCGTTAAAGGACAAAGCGCTGCGCTACTTTATTCTGACTCCGTGGGGCGAGCAGGCCAAAGGCATTGCGAACGTGATGGCGCAGGAGGGCTATCAGAACGTCGTGGCCGCGAAGGAAACGGAACTGAGCGACGCCCAGGTCAGGGAACATATTGCCGGCTGCGACGTGTTCTTGCTTGGAACCCTCTCAACCCGCTTTACGCCTGCCGAGCAGGATGGGGTCGTGACCGCCGCAACCGGGGCGGCTAATGACAGCAGCCCTTACCCGGGCTGGCTGAAATACGCCGCCGAGCAGGGGAAAAAATGCGTTCACCTCTCATTGCGCGCGCCTTACGATATCGTGAACTATGCCGCAGACGTGGATGCGGCTGTCGCCACCTATTCTTACTACGGGTATGACAGCGGCGTATGGCGTGGCCCTTCGATGATATCGCTGGCGCAGGTGCTGACGGGGAAAATCAGACCGCGCGGAAAACTGCCGGTTAATACCTGGCATGACTACGATGAGCAAACCAATACCGGCAAGGTGGCGTTCCCTCGCGGGACGGGGCTGAGCTGGTGATGGGATAAGGAGAGGCGTCGTCTGAGAAGGGCGGCGCCGGTCGCTGGATGGCGTTGATAAAGCGGGCGGTTTCTTGCTCCGCACGCCGCGACATGGGATAACCGTCACTCACGGAAGGAGAACATTTATGCCGACAGGCGCAACAAAACTAGGCGGATGGCTGTTGATGGCCGCCATGCTGGGCGTGAGCGGATGCGCCAAACCCCCTGAGCCGGAAAAGCCTCCGCAGCCTGTACCGCCGGCAACGCCGATGCGGGGCATCTGGCTGGCCACGGTCATTGGCTTGGACTGGCCGCCGGCGGCCTCGCTGAAAGCGGAATCCACGCAAGAGCGGGTGCGTCTGCAGAAGCAGGGGCTGACGGACGCGCTGGACGACATGGTGAAAACCGGGATTAACACGGTGTATTTTCAGGTTAAACCGGACGGCACGGCCCTGTGGCGTTCTGACATCTTGCCCTGGTCGGAGGTATTGACCGGCACCGTGGGCCAGGATCCGGGTTATGATCCGCTGGCCTTTATGCTGACAGAAGCGCACCGACGCGGCATCAAAGTGCATGCCTGGCTGAACCCTTATCGGGTTTCCATGAATACCCGACAGCAAACGATTGATGCACTCAATCATACGCTGCAGTCGCCGCCGGCCAGCGTCTATGCGCTGCATCCCGACTGGATACGCACCGCCAGCGATCGCTTCGTGCTCGACCCCGGCCTGCCCGAGGTGCGCAACTGGATCACCGGCGTGGTGGCTGAAGTCGTCAAAAACTACGATGTCGACGGCATTCAGTTTGACGATTATTTCTATTACGAAACGCCGCAATCGCCGCTGGATGATGAAAAGACGTATCGCGCATACGGCAAAGGGTTTGCAGACAAGGCCGACTGGCGAAGAGACAACACGCTGCAATTGATAAAACAGGTTTCCGCCACCGTCAAAGCACTGAAGCCCGCGGTCGCGTTTGGCGTCAGCCCGGCGGGCGTATGGCGAAACAAAGCGGACGATCCTGCCGGTTCGGCGACGCGGGCCGGCGCGCCGTCGTACGATACGGCCTATGCCGATACGCGCCAGTGGGTCAAACTGGGGCTGCTCGACTATATCGCACCGCAGCTGTATTGGCCTTTCGATCGTGAAATTGTTCGCTACGACGTACTGGCCAACTGGTGGGCCGAGGTGGTGAAAGACACGCCGGTTCGGCTCTATGCCGGGGTGGCGCTGTATAAAGTGGGCACGCCATCGGCCAGCGAGCCGACCTGGACCGTCGACGGCGGCGTTCCCGAGCTGAAAAGGCAGCTGGATCTCAACGAGAGCCTGCCGGGGATGGGGGGAACCATCCTGTTCCGGCAACGTTATCTGACCGAGCCGCAAACGGACAAGGCGGTGGAGTACCTGCAAACTCGCTGGAAACCCGGTCAATAATCACGGGCTCTGGCATGACGAGCCGCGGCTAACCACCGCGGCTTTTTCCATTCACAGGCGCGCCGCTTCCGGCAGCCGTTTCAGGTAATGCACCACCAGCAGCGCCAGCAATAGCATCAGGCTGATAAACGCCGCCACGCCATTCCAGCCGAAGCTGTGCCAGAACACGCCGCCCAGGGTGCCGGCCACGCTGGAGCCGACGTAATAGCAGAACAGATACAGCGACGACGCCTGGCCTTTGGCGCGGCGCGCACGGCGGCCGATCCAGCTGCTGGCCACCGAGTGGGCGGCGAAGAAACCGGCGGTGAACAGCATCATGCCGATAAAGATCGCCGGCACCTGCGGCAGCGCGGTAATCAGGATCCCGATCAGCATAATCACGATCGACGCCAGCAGCACCGGGCCGCGCCCGAAGCGCGAGGTGAGCGCGCCGGCCTTGGGCGAACTGTAGGAGCCGGTGAGGTACACCACCGACAGCAGGCCGACGATCGCCTGGCTCAGGTGATAAGGATCCGCCAGCAGGCGATAACCGATGTAGTTGAACAGGGTGACGAAGCTGCCCATCAGCAGGAAACCTTCCGCGAACAGCAGCGGCAGGCCCTTATCGTGCCAATGCAGTTTGAAGTTGATCAGCAGGGTGCGCGGGCGCAGCGAGCTGGCGCGAAAATGCCGCGAGGCGGGCAGGATGCGCCAGAACATGCAGGCGGCGGCGAGGGCGAACAGACCGATGACCCCGAGCGAGACGCGCCAGGAGAAGAAGTCGGTCAGCACCCCGGTCACCAGACGGCCGCTCATGCCGCCGATCGAATTGCCGCTGATGTACAACCCCATCGAGAAGGCGACGAAGCTGGGGTGGATCTCTTCGCTGAGATAGGTCATGCCGACCGCCGCCACGCCGCTCAGCGACAGGCCGATCAACGCGCGCATCAGCAAAATGCCGTGCCAGCTGGTCATAAAGGCGCAAATCAGCGTGCAGACTGCCGCCAGCAACAACGCCACCACCATCACCGACTTGCGGCCGATGGCGTCGGACAACGGCCCGGTAAACATCAGGCCGATCGCCAGCAGGCCGGTGGAGACCGAGAGCGACAGGCTGCTTTCCGCCGGCGAGACGCCGAAGTCTTGCGACAGCACCGGCAGGATCGGCTGTACGCAGTAGAGCAGCGCGAAGGTCGCCAACCCGGCGGAAAACAGCGCCAGCGTCACGCGCATAAACTGCGGCGTGCCGCGTTCGATATAGGGGAGTTTGTTATTGAGGGTGGAGCGTTTTACTTTTGGCGCAGCGGCCGCGTCATCGTTGGCGGCCAGCGTCGACGGCATCACGGCCGCAGAACGCACAGGGGTTGTCACAGCGTTTCCTTACCGAACTTCGGGGAGATAAACAGACACTTTGCAGATAACAAAATGATAGGGAGCGGCGATTTTTTTGTCTAATATATTAATAATTACAATTAAGACTTTTTAAATATGAATATCGAGTTGAGACACCTGCGTTACTTTATCGCCGTGGCGGAAGAGCTGCATTTTGGCCGCGCCGCGGAGCGGCTGCGTATCTCCCAGCCGCCGCTCAGCCAGCAAATCCAGGCGCTGGAGGAGATGGTCGGCGCGCGGCTGCTGGCGCGCAACAACCGCAACGTCAGCTTGACGCAGGCCGGGGAGATGTTCCTCAAAGAAGCCTATCAGGTGCTCGATCAGGTCGGCCGCGCGGCGGAAAAGGCGGCGCGCCTGGATCGCGGCGAACTGGGGGAAATGACCATCGGCTTTACCTCTTCCGCGCCCTTTATCGGCGTGGTGGCGCGCAGCCTGCGCGCTTTCCGTCAGCATTCTCCGCAGGTGCACATCAAGATGCGCGAAATCAACACCAAACAGCAGATCGAACCGCTGCTGAACGGTGAGCTGGATCTGGGGGTGATGCGCAACACGCGGCTGCCGGAAGCGCTGCACTATCAGCTGCTGCTGCGTGAACCGCTGGTGGCGGTGGTGCCGGAGGGGCATCCGCTGGCGGAAACGCCCGGCGGCGCGCTGCGTTTTCAACATCTGGCGCAGGAGCCGTTCGTGTTCTTCTCGCGCGAAGTGGGCACCGCGCTGTACGACGAAATTCTGCTGCTGCTCGGCAAGGCCGGTATCACCCCGTATATCACTCAGGAAGTGGGAGAAGCGATGACCATCATCGGTCTGGTCTCCGCCGGGTTGGGGGTATCGATTCTGCCGGCGTCTTTCGCCCGGGTGCGGGTGGACGGCGTGCGCTATTTGCCGCTGGCGGAGCCGGACGCCACCACCGAAGTGTGGCTGGTGCACCACCGCCGGCGGCCGTTGACCGCCGCGGCGCAGTCGCTGATGGCGTTGATGCTGAAATGACGTTGAGCTTGGGCAAATAAAAATCAATTCACGCTGAAATTGCGAGGAATTTGTGCAGCAAATCACATAACGAATCAAATAGTTGACGCTGTATGACAAAAGCCCCACCATAACCCCTAGTCTTTATTTAGAAGCGCGAAAAATAGTAGGAGCCGGTTTGTGATTGCGGTTGGGCAGCCTGGGCATATCGATCAAATCAAACAGACCAATGCGGGGGCGGTTTATCGGCTAATCGATCAACTGGGTCCGATTTCGCGCATCGAACTGTCAAAACGCGCGCAGCTGGCGCCCGCCAGCATCACCAAGATCGTGCGCGAGCTGCTGGAAGCCCATCTGGTCAAGGAAACCGAGTACCAGGAGATCGGTAGCCGGGGCCGCCCGGCGGTAGGGCTGGTGCTGGACACCGAAGCCTGGCACTACCTGTCCGCCCGCATCAGCCGCGGCAGCATCACGCTGGCGCTGCGCGATCTCAGCAGCAAGCTGGTGGTGGAGGAACAGCTGCCGCTGGCGGCCGAAGATCCCGAACCGCTGCTGAAACGCATCCTGACCGAAGTCGATCAATTCTTTATTCGCCACCAAAGCAAGCTGGAACGGTTAACGGCGATCGCCATTACGCTGCCGGGCATGATCGACGTGCAGTCGGGCGTGGTGCACCGCATGCCGTTTTACGACGTGCTGGAGATGCCGCTCGGCCCGGCGCTGGAAACCCGCACCGGCCTGCCGGTTTACCTGCAGCACGACATCAGCGCCTGGACCATGGCCGAGGCGCTGTACGGCGCCTCGCGCGGCAGCCAGAACGTGATTCAGGTGGTGATCGACCACAACGTCGGCGCCGGGGTGATCACCGGCGGCCATGTGTTGCACGCCGGCAGCCACAGCGTGGTGGAGATCGGCCACACCCAGGTCGATCCCTACGGCAAACGCTGTTACTGCGGCAACCACGGCTGTCTCGAAACCGTGGCCAGCATTGAGAACATGCTGGAGATCGCCCAGCAGCGGCTGAGCGGCTCGATGAGCTCCAGCCTGCACGGCGCGCCGCTGACCGTCGAATCGCTGTGCGACGCCGCGCTGGCGGGCGATCAGCTGGCGCGGGACATCATTCTCGGCGTCGGCCACAGCGTGGGGCGCATTCTGGCTATCATGGTCAACCTGTTCAATCCCGAGAAGATCCTGGTGGGCTCGCCGCTCAACCGCGCGGCGGAGATCCTGCACCCGGCCATCGCCTCCTGCATTCGCCAGCAGGCGCTGCCGGCCTACAGCGAGCAGGTCAAGGTCGAATCCACGCAGTTCTTCAATCAGGGCACCATGCCCGGCGCGGCGCTGGTGAAAGAGGCGCTGTATAACGGTTCATTGCTGGTGCAGCTGCTGCAAGGCTAACATCAGAACCTCTTATTAATTCCGCAAAAGATTGAGCTACCTCAAGCCCCTACGCGGCAGCATCCCCTAGAATTTTTCCGAAAGACTTCTTCGCCGCCGGTGCGGCGATACATTATTAACGGGGCATTCTGGGGCATTTTATTCATGTTGAAGCGTTTATTTGTGACAGGCACGGATACCGACGTCGGTAAAACCGTGGTTTCCCGCGGGTTGATGCAGGCGCTGGCCGCCGAAGGCCGTTCGGTGGCCGGCTACAAGCCGATCGCCGCACGCTGCCAGGAAACCAGCGAGGGCATCCGCAATAAAGACGCTTTGGTATTGCAGGCATCTTCAACCCTGCCGCTGTCCTACGAGGAGATCAATCCCATCACCTGCCTGGATGAGGTGTTTCACGCGCATGCGACCGAGGACATCAACTATGGCGTGATGAGCAGCGGTCTGCGGGATCTGTCGGCCAAAGCCGATACGGTGGTGGTGGAAGGCAGCGGCGGTTGGCGGGTGCTGATGAACGATCTGCGGCCTTACGCCGAGTGGGTGGTGCAGGAACAGCTGCCGGTGGTACTGGTGGTGGGCATCAAGCTGGGCTGCGTCAGCCACGCGTTGCTGACCGCACAGTCGATTATCAACGACGGCCTGCCGTTGCTGGGCTGGGTCGCCAACCGCATCAACCCGGGGTTGGCGCACTATGCCGAAACCATCGCGGCGCTGCAGCAGCGCATTTCCGCGCCGCTGCTGGGTGAAATTCCGTATCTGCCGCGCGCGGAGCAGCGCGAACTGGCGCACTACCTCGACATCTCCACGCTGCTGCGCTAGCGCGCTCAGGCCAGCAAAGGGGCCAACAAACGGGCGGAGACAAACAGCCCCAGGCCGTACACCGTATGCACCAGCAGGCTGATGATGCGGCTACGCGTCGGATTGGGGGTGTTCGCCGCCGCCACGCCAAAGCCCAACGCCGGCTGCATCACGAAGAAGGGCGCCGCCAGGCTCAGCCAGCCGCTCAACAGCGCGACCAGCGGCGTCGGCGCGGCGTACCACGCGATGCCCGCCAAGCCGAGCGGGATAAAGGCGAAGGCGACGCCGATCGCGTAGTGCAGCAGCCATCCCATCGCTTTTTCTCCCCGCCGCACCGGCGCAGCCATGATCGGAGCGTGATAAAACCGGCCGTCGAACAGGCCGATAAACCAGCGGCCGACCAGCGCGTAGTTAAGGGGCGGGATGCCCAGCACGCGCTTTTGCACGATGGCCCACAGATCGGTGCACAGCGTGGCGCCCACCCCGGTCAGCACAATCATCAGTAAAATTTCTGTCGTCATTTTCGTGTCCTTAAAGTCACTCATGGTGTAATGTGCGCACAGTCTGCAACTTAAAGTCGACTTCAAGTCAATGGAAAAAGAACTGGATATTGGCGAGGTGGCGCGTTTGAGCGGCATCGCGCCCTCGGCGCTGCGGCATTACGAGAAAAAGGGGCTGATCGCCTCGATAGGCCGCAACGGTTTACGTCGCCAATACGCCGCCGGCGTGCTGGAGCAACTGAAGCTGATCGCCCTTGTGCGGCTGGCGGGATTCACGCTGGATGAGATCGCCTCGCTGTTTGACGAGCGGGGGCGCATCGCCCTCGATCGCCGGCTGCTGGCGGCGCGGATTGAAGAACTGGATCGCACCCTGCGGCGTCTGGGGCAGGTGCGCGCCGGTTTGCAGCACATGGTCGATTGCCCTGAACCGGAGCACCTGCAGTGCCCGCAGTTCAGGAAGCTGCTGCAGCAGGGCGAGTTTTAAGCCTCGCGTTTAGGCGACGGCGCGGTGTGGTAGACCGATACCGGCCGCAGGCCGCGCGACACGGTGGTGGCGATCACGCAGGCCAGCAGAATGCCGGGCAGCAGCGCGTATTCGCCGGTCATTTCAAACACCATCAGCGCCGCCATGATCGGCGCATGGGTGGTGGCGGCCAGCAGGGTAGCCATGCCGGTCAGCGCCAGCAGCAGCGGCACCGCCGCATCCATCCCCGGCCACAGGCCGAACAGCTGGCCGATCATCGAACCGAGCGCGGCGCCGACGAACAGCGTCGGGGTGAAGACCCCGCCGGGCGCGCCCGACCCGCTGCTGGCGAGGATCGCCAACAGCTTGCATACCAGGATCGCCCCCAGCAGCAACACCCCCGGCGGCGCGATCAGCAGCGCCTGCACCACGCTGTAGCCATTGCCCCATACCTGCGGGAACAACAGCGAAAGCAGCCCAACGATCAGGCCGCCCAGCGCCAGCTGCAGCGGCGGCTTCAGGCGCAGCGATCGGAACGCGCGGCCGGTGGCGGTCATCAACCATAAAAACAGCGGCCCGCCGGCGCCGGCCACCACGCCGACCAGCGCCATCAGCAGGTATTGCGTCGGCAAGGGGGCGGCGAGCGGCGTCACCAGGTAGAGCGGCGCCTGGCCGCCGTTGAGCAGGTTGGTCATCAGCAGGGCGCTGACCGCGGCGATCACCACCGGGCCGAGCGAGGCCAGCATCAGGGTGCCGAACAGGATCTCGGCGATAAACAGGCTGCCCGCCAGCGGCGCATGATAGGCGCTGGCCATCCCGGCGGCGGCGGCGCAGGCCACCCACAGTTTCCATTCTTTCTCGTGCGTAAAGCGCTGGGCAAACAGCGAGCCCACCAGCGCTGCCAGCAGGATCATCGCGCCTTCTCGGCCGATGGCGCTGCCGCTCGACACCACCAGCAGCGACGCCAGACATTTCACCAGGCTGGCGCCGGTGTCCAGCTTGCCGTTGCCGGTCTCGATCGCTTCCATATAGTCGGTGGGCGCCGCCGGGCGCTGGTGGCGGTAGCGCTGGTGAACATACAGCAGCAGGCCCGCCGCCAGCCCGCCCAACGCAGGCGTCAGGGCGCGCCGCCAGCCGGGCAGCGCGGCGGCGGCGGCCACCAGACTGCCGTCGGCATTGCCGAGCAACAGCCACTCGAGGCCAATCATCGAACGGTGGAACAGCCACACCGCCAGGGCGGCGGCGACGCCGATGAACACGGCGATAAACAGGCTGCGCAGCAGGGCGCGATAGTGGTGCAGGTGGACCAATCTTTTCATGCGTGGGCGGCGTCGTGAGAAAAATCAAAGGGTCATCAGCGCATTGTGCTTGGCGCTCCGGCCGATGACCAGTGAATCTTTATCAAACTGCGGCATGGGCGGGGCGGTCGGCGCCCCGGCGGGGGTTATTGCGGCGTCAGCACCCGGCGCGTGCGGCCGGAGCTGAGGTAGTCGGCGATATAATCCTGCGAGATTTCGCCGCTGTAGCGGCCGTCTTCATCGACGATCGGCATCCAGGACGTATTGTGCTCATACAGCTTCGACAGCACCACGCGCAGGTTCTCTTCCGCGCGGGCGGTGACGCGAAAGCGGTGCAGGCTGTCGGCGCATACCCCCGGCGCACCGCGCGCCTCGCGGCGTTTGACGTAACCCAGCGGTTTGCCGTCGGCGTCCACGACCGTCACCGAACGTGCATCGATATCGTCCATCAATCCGAATGCCTCTGTCAGCGGCGTTTCCCGGCGCACCGTCACCGTCTCTTGTTGGTCTGCCACGTCGCCGGCCTGCACCAGCAGCAGGCGCTTCAGCGTCCGATCCTGGCCGACAAAGGAGGCGACGAAGTCGTTCGCCGGGCGCGCCAGCAGCTCATCGGCGCTGGCGTTCTGCACGATCTTGCCCTGGCGGAACACCGCGATGCGATCGCCGAGCTTCAGCGCTTCATCGATGTCGTGGCTCACCAGCATCACGGTCTTCTTCAGCTGACGCTGCATGTCGAGAAACTCGTTTTGGATGGTTTCGCGGTTGATCGGATCCACCGCGCCGAAGGGTTCATCCATCAGCAGCACCGGCGGATCGGCCGCCAGCGCGCGGATCACGCCGATGCGCTGCTGCTGCCCGCCGGACATCTCTTTCGGGTAGCGGTGCAAAAAGCGCTTGGGATCCAGCGCCACCATGCTCATCAGCTCCTCGGCGCGATCGTGGCAGCGTTTTTTGTCCCAGCCCAGCATGCGCGGCACCACGGTGATGTTCTCCTCGATGGTCATGTTGGGGAACAGGCCGATCTGCTGGATGACGTAGCCGATTTTGCGGCGCAGGCTGACGGTATCCAGCGCGCTGGTGTCTTCGCCGTTGATCAGAATGGTGCCGCCGGTGGGTTCGATCAGGCGGTTGATCATCTTCAGCGTGGTGGTTTTGCCGCAGCCGGAAGGGCCGAGCAGCACGCAAATTTCACCTTCCGGCACGTCCAGATTGATGTTGTCGACGGCGTTGAACGGCGTGCCGTTCTTTTGCATGAACTGTTTGGTCAGATTTTCCAATTTAATCATGAGCGGATCCCCTTGGGCGTGAGCGCAATTTGCAAACGGTGCAATAACCAATCGAGGACGATCGCCAGCAGGCTGATCATCACGGCGCCGGTAATCAACTGGCGGATGTCGCTGCTGCTGATGCCGTTGAGCAGCAGCAGGCCGAGGCCGCCGGCGCCGATCACGGCGGCTATCGCCATCACGCCGATATTCATCACCACGGCGGTGCGAATGCCGCCGAAAATGACCGGCAGCGCTACCGGGATCTCCACCCAGCGCAGGCGTTGCCAGAACGTCATGCCGATGCCGCGGCCGGCTTCGCGCAGCCCGCCGGGCAGGTTGTCGAGCGCGGTGTGGGTATTGCGCACGATCGGCAGCAGCGAATAGAGGAACACCGCGGTGATCGCCGGCACGTAGCCGATGCCGTGGCCGATTAAGGAAAACAGCGGGATCATCAGCCCGAACAGAGCGATGGAGGGCACGGTCAGCACCAGCGTGGCCAGGCTCAGCACCGGCGTCGCCAGCCATTTGTGGCGGACGATCAGCACGCCGAGCGGCACGCCGATCAGGATCGCCAGGCCGACGGCGATGCCGACCAGCAGCAGGTGTTCCAGCGTCAATCCGGCGATATAGGCCCAGTTTTGCCAGGCGTAAAGTAAGGTATTCATCATGCCTCCTAAATCAGGCCGCGCTGCTTGAGGAACGCGTCGGCGACCTGTTGCGGCGTCTGGTAGTCGATATCCACTCTGGCGTTAAGCTCGGTGATCACCTGATTGTTGAACTGTTTCGACAGCGTGTTCAGCGCCGCTTCCAGCCCCGGCGTGTTTTGCAACACGTCGGCGCGCACCACCGGCGTGACTGCATAGCTCGGGAAATAGCCTTTGTCGTCTTCCAGCACCTGCAGATCGAAGCCTTTCACCCGGCCATCGGTGGTGTATACCAGCCCGGCGTCGACGAAGCCGTCGCGGATGGCGTTGTAGACCAGGCCGGGATCCATCTGGCGGATTTGCGGGCGATCCAGCGGCATGTCGTACAGCGCCTGCATCGGCTTCAGGCCGTCCGAACGGCCGGCGAACTCCAGATCCAGCCCCAGCAGCCAGTTGTGTTTCGGGTCGGTTTTACGCACCTGTTCCACTTTGGCCACCAGCTGCGACATCGTGCGGATCTGCTCTTTTTCCGCGCGCCGGCGCTGCATGGCGAAGGCGTAGGTGTTGTTCATGTCCGCCGGCTGCAGCCACACCAGGCCGAGTTTGGCGTCGAGTTTTTTCACCGTGTCGTAGGTTTCCTGCGGCGACATGCGCTTATTGATGTGGTTAAAGATGATCAGCGAGGTGCCGGTGTATTCCCAGGTCATGTCGATCTGCTTGTTGATCATCGCGTTGCGGGTGATCACCGTAGCCAGATTGGTCTTGGGTTCGACCTGAAAACCCTTGGCCCGCAGGTATTGCACGGTGATCGCCGACAGAATGCGCTGTTCGGTAAAGTTCTTGCTCGCCAGCGTCAGCGGGGCGGCCCAGGCGGCCGCGCCGGTCATCAGCAAGGAGAACAGCAGCGCGTGGCGGAGGCGTTGTAACCATCGAGTCATCGCGTTTCTCCCATCAGGATGCGGTGTGCGGGCTGAGCCGGCGGCCGAGACCGGCCAGCGCCAGATCGAGCAGCAGGGCGATCAGCGCGGTGGCGGCGGCGCCGAGGATCAGCGTCGGGAAGTCGTTCAGGTAGATGCCGGGGAAGATCAGCTCGCCATAGCTGCTGGCGCCGATCAAAAACGCCAGCGGCGCGGTGCCGACGTTAATCGCCATCGCGATGCGCACCCCGGCGAAGATCACCGGCAGGGCATTGGGCAGTTCGACCTGGCGCAGCCGCTGCCCGGCGGTCATGCCAATACCGTTGGCGGCCTCGACCAGCGCCGGCGGCACCGAACGCAGGCCGGCATAGGTATTGCGCACGATAGGCAGCAGCGAGGCGAGGAACAACGCCACCACCGCCGGCCGGTCGCCGATGCCGATGATCACCATCGCCAATGCCAACACTGCCAGCGGCGGCAGGGTGTTGCCGACGTTAAAGATCTGCATCACGTGCTCCGCCCAGCGGCGGGCGAAAGGGCGGCTCAGCAGGATACCGCTGGGAATGCCGACCAGCAGCGACAGCAGCATCGAACACACCACCAGGAACATGTGCTGCTGACCGAGGTAAATCAAATCTTCCCGGCGCGACTTGAGGGTTTCCCAACCGATGCCGTAAACCAGCAGCGCGATGACGGCGATAAACAGCAGGCTCCCGAGGAGCAGGCGCCGGTATGGCGCTGACTTGTGCATGATGTTGCGTCCTCCGTTGCGCGGAGCGGCCGACAAGACGGCGCATTCCGCTCTGATTGTTACCCACGGCCCGGCGGGCGTGGCGGTACAAAACGGGCGTTTCGCATGAGGTTAGCGACATTGAGCGAAGGGTGCGTTCGGCACAGCGTGCTGAACGTAGGCTCAATACGTGAGTTAATCAGCATAAGATACTGATATTTAAACCCGAGAAAGCACGAAGCCCAAAGGCGCCGGCTAGGGAAGGTATAGCACCCTGTCGTTGACCGTGCCAAGTTTTATGAACAAAATCAGCTGATTGAGTTTGCCCGTATTGGCGCCGCAGCCCGCGTCAGCGCTGGGATGCGGGTAAAGTGAAAAAAATCCACGGCAAAACGTTACGCCGTAACAGTTAGTCCAAATGGTGCGATTCGCCGCCGGCAAAGGCAGGATGTGAGGGCGGATAGACTTGGCGCTGGCGCTTGCTGATATACTCAGGGAAAATAAAAACGCCAGGAAACCTGCATAACGCCATGACAAATAACGTTTCACCCGCACCCATTGCCCACCGCCCGCTGATCCTGATCGCCTGCATGCTGGCGATGTTCATGTCGGCGATCGAAGCCACCATCGTCGCCACCGCCATGCCGACCATCATCGGCGATCTCGGCGGTTTCTCGCTGCTGGGCTGGGTGTTCGCGGTCTATTTGCTGGCGCAGGCGATCACCATTCCCATCTACGGCCGGCTGGCGGATCTCTACGGCCGCAAGCGGGTGTTTTTCTTCGGCGCGACGCTGTTCCTGCTGGGATCGGTGCTGTGCGGCTTCGCCCCCGACATGTATTGGCTGATCGGCTTCCGCTTATTGCAGGGATTGGGCGCCGGCGCCATCATGCCGATCGCGTCCACCATCATCGGCGACATCTACAGCGCCACCGAGCGGCCGAAGGTGATGGGTTACCTGTCGAGCGTGTGGGGCGTATCGGCGATCATCGGCCCGCTGCTGGGCGCGTTTATCGTGCAACACCTGCCGTGGGCGCTGGTGTTCTGGGTCAACCTGCCGATCGGCCTGTTGGCGATGCTCTTCCTCTGGCGCTATCTGCCGGCGCATCAGCAACTGCGGCGGCACGCGCTGGATCTGGCGGGCACCGCCTGGTTGACGCTGTTCGTTTCGGCGCTGCTGCTGGCGCTGTTGCAGATGGAAAGTCTCGGATGGTGGGTGGCGCCGTTGCTGGCGCTGGCGGCGGCGTCGCTGGCGCTGCTGATCCGCCAGGAGCGGCGCGCGGTTGAGCCGCTGTTCCCGCTGGCGCTGTGGCAAAGCCGGGTGATCGTCGCCGGTAACATCGGCGGGCTGGTGATCGGCGCGGCGATGATGGGCATCAGCGCCTTTCTCCCCACCTTCATTCAGGGCGTGATGGGGGGCTCACCGCTGGAGGCGGGCACCACGCTGGCGCTGATGTCGATTGGTTGGCCGCTGGCCAGCACGCTGAGCGGCCGTTTGATGCTGATGACTTCGTATCGCGCCACGGCGCTGTTGGGCGCGCTGCTGCTGGTGGCGGGCGGCCTGATCCTGCTGATGTTGCAGCCGGACGGCGGTCTGCTGTGGGGCCGGGTGGCGGCGTTTATGGTCGGCGCCGGCATGGGATTGTGCAACACGACGTTTTTAGTGTCGGTGCAGAACGCGGCGCATTACAGCATTCGCGGCATCGCCACCGCCTGTACGGTGTTTACCCGCATGGTGGGCTCGGCCATCGGCACCGCGATTTTGGGCGCCACGCTGAACCTCAACCTGCAGTGGCGTTTGCCGGAGATTGACGATCCGGTGCAGCGGCTGATGGAGCCGGCGGTGCGGCACAGCATGGGGAGCGAAGCGCTGGCGCAGCTTATCCAGCAGGTGGCGGCTTCGCTGCATTGGGTGTTCCTGGTATCGGCGTTGGTGTCGTTGCTGGCGCTGGCGGCGGCGATGCTGATCCCGGCGCGTTGTCGGCCGCAAGGCGAAGAGGAAGAGGCGGAGCAGGCGTAAAGGAAAAGGAAAGGGCGCGGCTGTTGCGCGCCCTGGGTAGCCGATGCGGCTTACTGCGCGTTGGAGGTGTCCTGGCTGGTGCCGGTCTGCGCCGCGTCACCACTATCGTCGCCGTTGTTCAGGCGGGTATAAACGATCTTCTGGGTGTCGTTTTCGCAGTGGCCGACCACCTGGCCGCCCGCTTGATCGGCCTGATCGTTAGGCACGATCTCCAGTTTGAAGCCGGACTCCGGAACGCCGTTATTGACGATTTTTTGCGAAATGTCCGCTTTCACGCTTTCACAGGAGGCCAGAGCCGCCAATGGGGCGCCGGCCAGCAAGACAGCGGTTAATATCAGCGTTTTCTTCATCACGTCATCCTTTTAGACAATGAACTATCCTGTGACAGGATAGCAGCAATGGCGGCCGGGTTTCACGCTTGCCCGCCCGCCGCAGGCGGATTAAGGATTAATCCGACGCCCGGTCTGGCGATCCAGACATTTACGGGTGTCCGGTTCCCAGTAGGCGTTGACGTTGTTGCTGTCGTTGCAGCGGTCTTCGTCATCCGCCGCGCGATCGGCCTTGTCGAACTCTTTCTCGACGCGAGTGTTGACCTTGTGGCGCAGGGATTTGGTATCATTCCACTGCTCTTTGCTTTGGCGCGCTTCTTCGGTGCTCATCGCGCCGCTGCTTTTGCCATCGACGGTGACGCAGGTACTGCCCTGCGTGCAGGTGGCGGCCAGCGCCGGCGCCTGCCAGGCGCCCATAACGGCCAGCATGGCGACCGGCAGCATCCCGCGCAGCAGTCGTTGGGTCGAAAATGTTTTCATCGTTTCATCCTTATGAGTGAGTGCGCCTGATGATGGCGACACTGGCGTTACCTCGCCCGCAGGCGTGGTGATAAATATACCACTGCGCTCCTGGAATTCACCAGTCAAGCGCCGATTCGTTTACTTTACCGAGAGAAAACTGCGACCGATGTTAAAAACCACGCTGTTGTTTTTCGCCACCGCCCTGGCTGAAATTATCGGCTGTTTCCTGCCTTACCTGTGGCTGAAGAAGCAGGGCAGCGCCTGGCTGCTGCTGCCGGCGGCATTAAGCCTGATGCTGTTTGTCTGGCTGTTGATGCTGCATCCGGCGGCCAGCGGGCGGGTCTATGCGGCCTACGGCGGTGTGTATGTGGCGACGGCGCTGCTGTGGCTGCGGGTGGTGGACGGGGTGAAGCTGTCTGCGCTGGATTGGGTCGGCGCCGGCGTGGCGCTGGCGGGCATGCTGATTATCGTTTCCGGCTGGCGCGCGGCCTGAGGAAACGCGGCGGGAGTTGCCTCCCGCCGTCGCGGCTCAGGCGCCGCGGTGGATGTTCAGCCCGGCGAAGGACTGGCTGACCGGCATCATTTCCAGCGTGTTGATGTTGACGCGCGCCGGCAACGTCGCGACCCAGAATACCGACTCGGCGATGTCTTCCGGCGTCAGCGCATCGGCGCCTTCGTAGGTTTTGTTGACCTTGCCGTCATCGCCTTTGAAGCGCACGTTGGAGAACTCGGTGCCGCCCACCAGGCCCGGTTCGATATCGGTCACGCGGATGCGCGTGCCGTGCAGATCGGCGCGCAGGCCCAGGCTGAACTGTTTGACGAACGCCTTGGTGGCGCCGTACACGTTGCCGCCGGCGTAAGGCCAGTTGGCGGCGGTGGAGCCGATGTTGATCACGTGGCCGACGTTGCGCTCGACCATGGCCGGCAACAGCGCGCGCGTCATGTTCACCAGCCCCTTGGCGTTGGTGTCGATCATGGTTTCCCAGTCATCGGCGTTGGCCTTGTGCGCCGGCTCCAGCCCCAGCGCCAGCCCGGCGTTGTTCACCAGCACGTCGATCTGGCGCAGCTCGGCCGGCAGTGCTTCGATCGCCTGTTGAATGGCGGCGCGGTTGCGCACGTCGAGCCGCACGATGTGCAGCGCTTGGCCGAGTTCTTCCTGCAGCTCTTCAAGACGCTCAAGGCGGCGCCCGGCGGCGATCACCCGATGGCCTTCACGGATAAAACGGCGCGCAATGGCCTCGCCGAAACCGGAGGTGGCGCCGGTAACAAAAATAATCATGTTGCTGTTCCTCAACTGTTTTTACCCTACATGCCTCTATCATTAGCACAAACCCGCAGGTAGTGGCAGGGGTTATCACGGCGGAAAGCAAAAAAGATGACACCGGGCCGGCGGCCCGATGCTGACTAGCGCTGAGGCGGCAGGTGATACACCACGGCGTCATACTTGATGCGCTCGCAGCGGCCGGCCAGCACGCCGCCCAGCGACTCGACGAGGCGGCGGCTGGCGGTATTCTGCTCGGCCACCGGGTAGAGAAAGTGCGGCGGCTGAAAGCGCTCGCTGGCCCAGCGCGCGATGCCCTGCACGATTTCGCGGCCGTAGCCCTGGCCATGCAGGCTCTCTTTAACCCAGATACCCAGCTCCGGGGTGTGGCTGCGCAGATTATGCGCGCCGCCGACGCCGACGAACTGCCGGTCTTCGCGCCGACGGGCGACGAAGATCACTTCTTCGCCTTCGCGCATCAGCGGCAGCCAGCTTTGCCAGACGTTGGCGAAGTCTTCCAGCGACGCTTCCGGTTCAAAGGTCATAAAGCGCGTCAGAGTGGGGGTGATCGCCTGGTAAACATCGTCGGCGTCTGCTGCGGTAAAGGGGGCAATCAACAAACGGTCGGTGTCAACGCGGCACTGAGAAAGGTCATTATGATTCATCTTATTCCCTCGCTTTTCAGGCCAGAATGGCAAAAAAATCCGCGCCCATAAGTTGGGGCGGATCGTCGATATTACGCGCATTGGCGTCAGAAGCGACTTATTTTTCGCCGCTGCGGCGGCGCGGAGGAACGGCTTTATGTGACGGCGTCACGTTGATGAGAAAGACGGCGAGCACGGTTAACCGCGCCCGCCGCTGCGGATCAGAACTTCACCGAACCTTGCAGATAAATCGTGCGCGGCTGGCCGATGTACAGACCCTTGTTGTTGTCGTCATAGGCGCGGGTGAAATACTCGTGGTTGAACAGGTTTTTCACGCCGACACCCAGATTCAGGCCGGCCATTTCCGGGCCGAAATCATAGGCGGCGCGCACGCCCCACAGCATATAGCCGGGAATGCGGCCGGTGCTGCCGTCGGCGCTTTCCGCCACGGTGTTGGCGTTGTCGGCGAACTGGCTGGACTGGAACTCGCCGTTAAGGTTAAACGCCCAGTTGCCCGGCGTGTAGTCCAGCCCCAGCGTGCCTTTATGCTTCGGCGAGAAAGGCACCTGGTTGCCCTTGTAGCCGCCGTCTTCACGAATGGTGGCGTTGACGTAGGCGTAGCTGGCGTAGGCGGTCAGGTCGTCCAGTTTCGGCGTCAGCTGCGACAGATCGTAACGCAGGCTGCCTTCCAGCCCGGTGTGGCGGGTTTTGCCGCGCGCGGTCACGCTGTCGGTCACCTGGTTGGAGTCGTACTGGTTGTTGAAGTTGATCAGGAACAGCCCGATTTCGCCGGTCAGCGCATCGCCGGCGTAGCGGGTGCCCAGCTCCCAGGTGCGCGCCTTCTCCGGTTCAATTTTGCCGCTGTCGACCGCTTTGCCCATCTGGCTGTATTGCACGGTGCCGAAGGAGCCTTCGGTGTTGGCGTACAGGTTCCAGTATTCGTTCAGGTGATACATCACGTTCAACGCCGGCAGCGGCGCGTTATAGCTGACGTCGAGGCGGTTGTTCTTGATGTAGTTGTTCTGGTACGACTTGATGTATTCGTAACGCATGCCCGGCGTGAGGGTCCAGTCGCCGATGTCGATGCGATCGTCGATATAAAACGCGTGCGCCTCGGTGCCGGACTGGGTGTCGCGATCGTACGGGCTGGCGGTGGACGGCAGCCTGCCGGTGCTGGCTTTGCTGGTGTAGCGCAGTTCGTGGGTGGATTCGCTGACGTAGCGGTAGCCGACGCCGACTTCATGGGCGGAATCTCCCCAGCGGAAACTTTGGCTGTAGCGCGGTTCTACGCCGCGCACCCAGTATTCGCGCGGCGACAGCGTCAGGTTCTTGCCCTGATCCAGATAGCCGCTGCGCAGGGTGTAGGTGTAGAAGCTCTGCACGTCGAACTTGTGCTGCCGATCCGGCTGATACTGGTAGCCGAAGTTCGCCAACTGGCGGCGGCCCCAGAACTTGTCGTACGGGCGAGTCGACTGGAACGGGTTGGCGTTGTAGTCGGCCCGGCTCAGGCCGCCCGGCATGTTCGCTTCGCCTTCGTAGTATTGCAGCAGGCTGTTGAAGGTGTGCACCTCGTTCGGCGCGTAACGGCTTTTCAGCATCACGTCGTCGATTTTGGTCGCGCTGTGCTCGCGCCAGTCGCTGCCGCGGGTGCCGGAGTAGAGCAGCGCCGCGCCGAAGCCGTTGTCGGCGGTGCCGCCGATCATCAGGTTGCCGGTGCCTTTCGGGTGATCCTGGCTCGAGGTCGGGCTGAGCTGCCCTTGCATGCCGGCCGTCATGCCGAAGGTTTTCGGGATGGCGCGGGTGACGAAGTTGACCACGCCGCCGACGCTCTGCGGCCCATAGCGCACGGCGCCGCCGCCGCGTACCACGTCAATCGCGTCCATATTGCCGAGCGAGACCGGCGCCAGCGACAGCTGCGGCTGGCCGTAAGGGGCGAAGGGCACCGGAATGCCGTCCATCAGCACGGTGGAGCGGCTGGCGAGGCGCGGGTTGAGGCCACGAATGCCGAAGTTCAGCGCCATATCATGGCTGCCGGTGCCGTTGTTCTCCGGCGCCACCACGCCCGGCACGCGGTTCAACGCTTCGCGCACGGTGGTGGTGCCGGTTTTGGCGAAGTCTTCGCGGCGCACCACGTCGCGCGCGCCGGGGTGTTCGAACACGTCGATCTGGCGGCCTTCCGCCAGCCAGTCACCGACCACGGTGATGTCCTCTTCTTTCTGCGGCTGCGGCAGTTTGGCCAGCGTGTAGCCGTTGTTGCCGAGCGCTCGGGCCTGCAGGCCGCTGCCCGCCAGCAGGGCATTCAGGCCGTCATCGACGCCGTAGCTGCCGTTCAGGCCCGGCGAACTTTTACCGGCGGTTAACGCGCCGTCTACCGAAAGCGCGATGCCGGCGCGAGCGGCGAACGCGTTCAGCGCGCCGTCCAGCTCACCGGCCGGAATGTGATAGGTTGCCGCGGCGCTGGCGGCGCTCACCGTCAGCGGTGCGGCGAATGCCAGGCCAATAGCCACGGCCAGCGGTTTGGCCCGTTTTCCCCAAAGCGAAGCCGGAGCGACCTTTCCCCAAGCGTTGTTCATACCTTCTCCTGAATCATTTTTATTTATTGCTGCAGTGTTTTCCTGGGAGTCGGATGAGCGAAGCAAAAGGGACAATCAAGAATGCGATTTTTTATCATTTTTATTTAAAAAGATTCAGGTGGGGACGATTTGCAGCCAATAGCGGGTAAAGCTCTGCAGATGTATCGGCAGGGTCTGGCTGAGCAGGGCGAGGGCGCGATCGGTATCGTTGAGCGGGAAACTGCCGCTGACGCGCAGGCCGGCGACGGCCGGATCGCAGCTCAGGTGGCCGCGCCGGTAGCGCGCCAGTTCGGCGATCACCCGGTCCAGCCGCCACTGGCTGACGCTCAGCACGCCGCGTAGCCAGCCGTCCTCTTGCGCGGCGGGGTGTTTGTCGCCGAAGGCCGTGGCGCTGAAGCTGATCTGTTCGCCGGCATTCACCCGGCGCGTTTGCCGCGCGTCCTGCGCCAGTTGCGCTTCAACCGCATGCTCCAGCACCGTCAGACGCGTCTCGCCGCCGCTCTCGCGCACTAAAAAACGGGTGCCGAGCGCGCGCATCGCCCCCTGCGGGCTTTGCACCCACAGCGGCCGGGGGTCGCGTCCGGTAATCAGGCTGATTTCCCCAGCGTGCAAGCGGATCAGCCGTTGACGATCGTCGTAATGCACGTCCACCGCGCTGGCGGTGTTCAGCACCAGCTGGGTGCCGTCACTTAACACAATGGGTTTGATCTCGCCGGTGGCGGTGCGGTAGTCGGCGCGTAGCTCCCGGCCGAACGGCGACTGGTAAAGGAAGCCGCCGCCGCCCACGCCGAGCAACAGCAGCAGGCTTTTCAGCAGGGTGCGGCGATCGATCGCCGCCTGGCGGCCGGCGCGGTCGAGCGCACGGTAGCTGAACTTGCCCGGCACGCCCTGCAGCTGGCTCTGCAGCGCTTCGACGCGCTGCCAGGCCCAGCGGTGATCGTCATGCTGCTGGTGCCAGGCTTGCCACTGTTGGCGCTGGCGCTCGGTGACGTGCTCGTCGCACAGCAGCGCATACCAGTGTGCGGCCATTTTCAGCGCCTGGCGCTGCTCGGGGGTGATGGCGTTGCTCATGAGAAAACGTCGTTTTCCAGGCTGAACAGCAGGCAATGCTCGGTGGCTTTGGCCATGTATTTTTTAACCGAGCTGACCGACACGCCGAGGCGCGCGGCGATGTCCGCATAGCCCAGGCCTTCAAGCTGCGACAACAGAAAGGCCTGTTTTACCTTCGGCCCCAGGCCGTCGAGCATGGCGTCGATCTGCTGCAGGTTGTCCAGCAGGCTCTGGCGCTGCTCCGGCGACGGGGCATAGCCTTCCGGGATCAGCGCCAGCATCTCCAGATAGGCGCGCTCCAGCGTTCTGCGGCGGAACAGATCGACCATCACCCGTTTGGCGACGGTGACCAAAAAGTCTTTCGGTTCGCGCAGGGTTGCCGCGGCGTCGCTTCTCAGCAGGCGCATAAAGGTGTCCTGCGCCACATCGTCCGCATCGAACGCGCAGCCCAGCCGCCGGTGCAGCCATCCCTGCAACCAGGCATGATGGGTGGCGTAAAGGCGCGACAGCGCGGCGTGCGGGGCAGAAGCGGTGGCGGACATGATTTTCGCATTGCTGGTCAAAAAGATGCGCGGATGATAATTGAGAATGGTTATCGTTTCAAGTTTGGCCGTTGTCCTTAGGCCGAGATTCAACCCCCAGGCGTGGTGTTGAAATAAGCCGTGCGCCGTGAAGATATTCGCTTGCTCATTCAAGGTGCAGCGACGCGATGTTATTTTGGCAGGCAAACGGTTGCTATTTATCCGCCGTCGAAGACTGAGCGTGGGTCTTATTCTCTTTCACCGGCCTATGCTTTCAGGTTAATTACCAATCAATTGTTTTTATTTAAAAATGTATTTTATCGCCGCCTGTTGGCATGCGGCTTGCTATGCTTAAGCCGGTCTTTACGTTTGGGCAAAAAAGCCTTGTTTCATCGGCGCAGGTTATTTTGCGGGTGAGCTTGGCCGGTCGTCACAAGGAAGAAAATAATGGCACTGCAATTCACCACGGCTATTCGGGGCAATTTTTTTGATATCGCAGCCTGTGTGGAGGCGCCGCAACAGCTCGAGGAACGCCTGCGGCATGTTCCCGACGGTTTGCTGCTGCTGAACGACGGCGTCATCGTCTGGTTCGGCAGCTGGCAGCAGGGCGAGGCGCTGCTGCCGCCGGGCTTCACGGTCACGGAATATCGCGACAAGCTGATCGTGCCGGGATTTATCGATACCCACATCCACTACCCGCAAACCGAAATGATTGGCGCCTATGGCGACCAACTGCTGGACTGGTTAAACAATTACACCTTCCCGACCGAAAGCCGTTATGACTGTGAGCAGCACGCCGATGCGATGTCGGCCTTCTTTTTGCAACAGTTGCTGAGTAACGGCACCACCACCGCGCTGGTGTTCGGCACCGTGCATCCACAGTCGGTCGATGCGCTGTTCAGCCAGGCGGCAGCGCTAAACATGCGCCTGATCGCCGGCAAGGTGATGATGGATCGCCATGCGCCGGAGGCGCTGCTGGAAACGCCGGCGCAGAGTTACCGCCAGACGCGTGAGCTGATTGAACGCTGGCACGGCAAAGGCCGCCTCGGTTACGCCATTACGCCGCGCTTTGCGCCCACCAGTACGCCGGCGCTGCTGGCGCAGGTGCAGCGGCTGCGCGAAGAATATCCCGACGTTTGGCTGCAGACGCACCTGAGCGAGAACCCGCAGGAAGTGGCCTGGGTAAAAGCGCTGTTTCCGCAGCACCGCAGCTATCTGGATGTTTACCACCGTTATGGCATGACCGGCGATAAAAGCGTGTTCGCTCACTGCCTGCACCTGGAGGAGCAGGAGTGGGACTGCCTGTGCGATACCCGCTCGGCGATCGCCTTTTGCCCCACCTCCAACCTGTTTCTCGGCAGCGGGCTGTTTGACCTGCAGCAGGCCTGGCGCAAGCGGGTGAAGCTCGGTATCGGCACCGACGTGGGGGCCGGCACCACCTTCAATATGCTGCGCACGTTAGGCGAGGCGTACAAGGTCGGCCAGCTGCAGCATTACCGGCTCTCCGCCGTAGAAGCGTTCTATCATGCCACCCTGGGCGGCGCCCGCGCGCTGGCGCTGGACGACAAAATCGGCAACTTCAACGTCGGCAAAGAGGCGGATTTCGTGGTGCTCGATCCGGCGGTGACGCCGCTGCAGCAGCTGCGTCACGCCAACAGCGCCACGCTGATGGAGCAAGGGTTTGTGCTGATGACGCTGGGGGACGATCGCAACATTTATCGCACCTATGTGGACGGTAAGGTGGTTTATGAGGCGCCGCGCTGACGCAGCCGCGCCTGCAGCCAAACGCTGAGCGGCGCGACGGCGACGGCGCTCAGTGCGCACAGCCACAGCAGGCGTTGCAAACTGAGCGGGGTGAGGCCGCCGCTCAGCAGCGCGGAGGAGAGCAAGAAGGCCGCCGTGGCGCTCAGGTGTATCAGGGCGGTTTGCAGCGTGCCGAAGGCGGCGCGTTGCCGATGGTCCGGCCAGCGCATGCTCAGGGAAGAAATCGCCACCAGCCGCGCGTAGGCCGCTGCAAGAAACGCAATCATGAACAGTTCGCCGCGATCGCCACCGCACGCCGCCAACCACAGGCTGCCCAACAGCAACAGCGTGGCGCTCACCGTCAGCGTCACGGCGCCAAAGCGTTGCAGCCAGCGGCCCGCCAGCACGGTCGCCAGATAGCCGGCTACGCCGCCGATGAGAAACAGCCAGGCCAAATGCGCGTCGGCCACCTGTAGCCGCTGGGTGAGCAGCGGCGCCAGTACCGGGATCAGCAGCATCGGGCTGAACTGCGTCAGACCGGCGGCGGAGGCGAACAGCAACAAACGGCGATCGAGCGTGACGGGGGCGGCGGCCTGCGGCTGCGGCGCATCCCTGGGAACGAACAGTGCCACCAACACCGCCGCCAGCAGACACAGCCCGCCGATAGCCGCCAGCGCAATGCGCCAGTTCGCCACCTCGCACAGGTACAGCATGCCCGGCATGCCGACGATGCTCACCAGCGAAAAGGACGAAATCACCGTCGCCAACAGTCGGCCGTGCAGCGCGGCCGGCGCGGCGTTGAGCAGCAAGCCGATCCCCACGCCCATCGTGGTGCCGCCCAGCAGACCGGCCAGCAGTCGCAGCGCCAACAGCCAATAAAACTGCTGGGTGGCGGCGATCAGTAAGGTCGTCACCCCCAGCAGCGCGACGTTGAGCAGCAGAAAACGCCGCTTCTCAACGCCGCCGATCCAATAGAACGCGCCGATGCCGGAAATCACCGCCGCCAGCGTATAGGCCGCGCTGACATAACCGGCGTAGCTGACGGGCACGGAAAAGTCGGCGGCCATATAGAGAAATATCGGGTTGAACACCATGTATTCCAGGGCATTGGTGAATTGAATAAAGGCGATGACCAGCGCTATCGCCGTCAGCTTTCTCGTGGGTGTCATAAGCATCCATCGGTTGCAGAATCAGGCCGGCAGTGTAGCGCTTGGCGTTGAGCGGGATTAGGTGGTAGAAATGGCATGATTTGTTATCAAATGTGGGATAATCATGCGCGCCAAATTGGATTTAAACCTGTTACGCATTTTCGTGGCGGTGGTGGAGCAAGGCAGCTTCGTCGGGGCAGCCCGGGCGCTGGCGATGCCGACCTCCAACGTCAGCCGCGCTATCTCGCAGCTGGAGCGCCAGCTCGACCAGCGCTTAATCGAGCGCAGCACCCGCTCAATGCGGCTGACGCCGAACGGCCAGCTGTTGCATGAGCGGGTTCAGCCGTTGCTGGCGTCGCTCGATCATACCGCGCAAACGCTCAGCGAACGGCAGCAACAGCTGCGTGGGCCGCTGCGCCTGTGCGTGCCGAATGAAGTGGGGCCATATCTGTTGGGCGAGCCGCTGGCGGCGTTCGCCGTGCAGCATCCGCAGATCGAAATCAGCTGCGTCACCAATCTGGCGGGAATGGCCTCCCTGCTTGACGATGTCGATCTGGCGGTGATGATCAGCCGGGGCATGCTGGACGACAGCGACTATGTCGCGCAGCCGCTGGCGTCTTTCCCCTGTATCGTGGTGGCCGCGCCGGCGCTGCTGGCGCAGTGGCCGCCGACGGCGGAGATTGAGCAATTCACGCAATTGCCCTGTATCAGTACGGTGGATGCGCTGAAGGGCATGCCGTGGCAGTTCGTGCGCCCGGACGGCAAGTTCGTTACCGTCCCGGTCAATGCGCGCTATCGCGTCAATAGCGGGGAGATGGCGCTGAAGGCGGCCCTGGCCGGCGTGGGGTTCGCCATGCTCTCCGAGCTCGGTTGCCGGCCGTTTCTGGCCGACGGACGTTTGGTTGAGATACCGCTGGCCTTGCCGCCGGCGCCGCTGCAGCTGTATGCCGTTTATCCCGGCCGCCGCTATCTGCCGGCCAAAACACGCGCGCTGCTGACCTTTCTGATACAGCAGGTTGGCGAGGCGACTAACTTCTAATCACTTGTTTTTGCTCAAACTGCCAACTGCGCCTAAGCTAGGTGGTGACTCAGAGGGAGCCATTCCCCGAGACCATATTCCGTGAACATGGAGGAGTTTCGATTTGATGCGTTTATCCACATTGGTGCTGGCGATCGGCATGGCGCTGGGCTCGCAGGCACAGGCAGCAGAAACCCAACCTCACGCCGACCATAGCGCGCTGCCCAGCGGCCAGGCGAAGGAGGCTACCGTGACCGGTGAAGCCAATCAGCACGACAAGCAAAAGACCCAAAACCCGTTCTTCTATCAAAGCCGTCTGCCGTTCCAGGCGCCGCCGTTCAACCTGATCAAGGAGAGCGACTACGCGCCGGCGATCGCAGCGGGCATCAAGCAAAAGCGGGAAGAGGTGGAGAAGATCGCCAACAACCCGGCCAAGCCCAACTTCAAGAATACCTTTGTGGCGCTGGAGCAGGCCGGTTCGCTGCTGACGCGGGTGATGAACGTGTTCGGCGCCATGACCTCGGCCAACACCAGCGACGCGCTGCAGAAGCTGGATGAAGAGACCTCGCCGAAGCTGGCGGCGTTGAACGACGACATCATGCTCAACGGCAAATTGTTCGCGCGCATCAAGGCCATTTATCAGGATCGCGATGCGCTGAAGCTGGATCCGGAATCGCGCCGGCTGGTGGAAGTGACCTACAAGAACTTCGAGCTGGCGGGCGCCAACCTGTCGGACGCCGACAAGGCCAAGCTGAAGGCGCTGAACCAGGAAGCGGCGACGCTGAGCACCCAGTTCACCAACAAACTGCTGGCGGCGAGCAAAAACGGCGCGCTGGCGATAACCGACCCGGCGAGGCTGGACGGTCTGTCCGAAGGCGAACTGGCCGCGGCAGCGCAGGCGGCCGCCGAACGCAAGCTGGAGAAACAGTGGCTGCTGGTGCTGCAGAACACCACGCAACAGCCGTTGCTGCAGAGCCTGAAAGATCGCGACACCCGCAAAGCGCTGTTCGACGCCTCCTGGACGCGTGCGGAGAAGGGCGACGGCAACGATACCCGTCAGACCATTTCGCGTCTGGCCAAGGTACGCGCCGAGCAGGCCAAACTGCTGGGCTACCCGAACTACGCCGCCTGGAAGCTGCAGAACCAGATGGCCAAGACGCCGGATGCCGCGCTGAGCTTTATGCGCAACATCGTGCCGGCGGCCACCGCGCGCGCCGAGCGTGAAGCCAAAGACATACAGACGGTGATCGATCAGCAGAAAGGCGACTTCAAGGTGCAGGCCTGGGACTGGCAGTTCTACGCCGAACAGGTGCGCAAGGCCAAGTACGATCTGGACGAATCGCAGATCAAACCTTACTTCGAGCTGAACAACGTGCTGAACAACGGCGTGTTCTACGCCGCCAACCTGCTGTACGGCATCAGCTTCAAAGAGCGCAAGGACATCCCGGTCTATCAGCCGGACGTCAAGGTGTATGAAGTGTTCGACAAGGACGGCAAATCGCTGGCGCTGTTCTATACCGACTACTTCAAGCGCGACAACAAGGGCGGCGGCGCCTGGATGAGCAACTTCGTCGATCAGTCGAAGCTCAACGGCACCAGGCCGGTGATCTACAACGTCGCCAACTTCACCAAACCGGCGCCGGGCCAGCCGGCGCTGCTGTCGTATGACGACGTGATCACCATGTTCCACGAGTTCGGCCACGCGCTGCACGGCATGTTCGCCGATCAGGAGTACCCGAGCCTGTCGGGCACCAACACCGCGCGCGACTTCGTCGAATTCCCGTCGCAGTTCAACGAGCACTGGGTCAGCGATCCGAAAGTGTTCAGCCATTTCGCCAAGCACTACCAGACCGGCGAGGCGATGCCGCAGGAACTGGTCGACAAGATCAAGAAGGCCGACAAGTTCAACAAGGGCTACAGCATGACCGAGCTGCTGTCCGCCGCGCTGCTGGACATGCACTGGCATATGCTGACCGCCGATCAGCCGCAGCAGGACGTGGACAAGTTCGAGGCCGAGTCGCTGCAAAAAGACAAGGTGGATCTCAGCTATGTGCCGCCGCGCTACCGCTCCAGCTACTTCCAGCACATCTGGGGCAACGGCTACGCCGCGGGCTACTACGCTTATCTGTGGACGGAAATGCTGGCGGATGACGCCTTCCAGTGGTTCACCGAGCACGGGGGCCTGACCGCCGAAAACGGCCAGCGCTTCCGCGACATGATCCTGTCGCGCGGCAACAGCCAGGATCTGGAGAAGCTGTACATCGACTGGCGCGGCAAAGAGCCGAGCATCGAGCCGATGCTAATCAACCGCGGGCTGAAGGACGAGTAAGTACGGCCATTCCCGGTAAGCAAACAAAAGGGCGCGTTATGCGCCCTTCGTCTTTTTGGCTTGGCCGACAGTCAGCGGTTCACCACCTTGGCCGGCAGGGCCACCACCAGCAGCGAGCTGAGCAGCAGGCAGCCGGCGAAGGCCCAGAGCGCGCCGCCGCTCTTGCCGGTCAGATCCAGCGCCAGCCCCATCAGCGAATTGCTCACCAGCCCGGCGATGTTGGCCAGCGAACAGGCCAGCGCGAAGCCGGTCGCCGCCGCCGTGCCGCGCAGGAAGGTGGCCGGCAGGCTGAAGAACACCGGCACCGCGCCGATGATCGCCGCCTGGGCGATGGAGAACAGCAGCACCGTGGCCAGCGCATTGTGGGTGAAGAAGGTGCTGCCGGCCATCGCCAACGCGCCGATGATAAACGGCACGATGATATGCCAGCGCCGTTCGCGCAGCCGGTCCGAACTGCTGCCGATCAGCAGCATGCCGAGCAGGGCGGCGACGCTGGGGATCGCCGTCAGATAGCCGATGGTGGTGATGTCGGTGACGCCGGCGGTTTTGATGAAGGTCGGCATCCAAAAGCCCATGGCGTAGGCGCTGAGCAGAATAGCGAAGTCGATGCCGCCGAGCATCCACACCTTCAGGTTGAAGAAGCCGTCGCGGAAGCTGTGCTTGCCGTGATCGGCCTCGGCGTCGTCGCGCGCCAGATCGTCGGCGATGCGTTGCTTCTCCTCGGGCGTCAGCCACTTGGCCTGCTGATAAGTGTTAGGCAACAGCCAGAAGGTCAACACGCCCAACAGCACGCTGGGAATGCCCTCCAGCAGAAACAGCCACTGCCAGCCGTGCAGCCCGTGGCGCATGTCGAAATGGCCCATGATCCAGCCGGAGAGCGGCCCGCCGATCACGCTGGACAGCGGCAGGCCGATCATGAACAGCGCGATGATGCGGCCGCGGCGATAGGTCGGGAACCACAGCGTCAGATAAAAGAGCACGCCGGGCAGGAAACCGGCCTCCGCCACGCCGAGCAGAAAGCGGATGACGTAGAACTGCGTCGGCGTGGTGACGAACATGGTGGCGGTGGACAGCACCCCCCAGGTGATCATGATGCGGGCGATCCACATCTTGGCACCGACGCGCTGCAGGATCAGGTTGCTCGGCACCTCGAACAGAATATAGCCGACGAAGAACAGCCCGGCTCCCAGGCCGAAGGCCGCTTCGCTCAGCTGCAGCGCGTCGGCCATCTGCAGCTTGGCCAGCCCGACGTTGATGCGATCGAGGTAGGCCGCCAGATAACACAGGCAAAGAAACGGGATCAGTTTCCAGGTGATTTTGCGGTACAGCAGCAGCGATTCTGCGTCCGCTTTCCCCGCCAGCGGGGTGTCGACAATGGCCATGATGTTGTCTCCAGGTGGTGCGTGTTGGCCTCCGCAGGAGGCGCCTGTTGTGTTTGCGTTGCATGGACGCCGCCCTGTTTCGGGCGGTCTCCTGAGGCGCTGTCTGCGCCTTCGTTATTGTCGTTGCAGGTGAATCGTTGATTCATAACCGGTTCAGATAGTCGAGCGCCTCCCGTTTGTGCACCACGTCGCCGTATTTGCTGTCGATGTCGAACAGGTTGGCTTCGTGCGGGCCGGGGTGACGATCGCCGACGCACTCGCGCACCACCATGGCGCGAAAGCCGTGCTGCACCGCGTCCACCGCGCTGGCTCGGATGCAGCCGCTGGTGGAGCAGCCGATCATCAGCAGCGTGTCGATCCCTTGCGCCACCAGCAGCGGCGCCAGCGCGGTGCCGAAGAAGGCGCTGGCGTATTGCTTGCTCAGCACCACCTCATCGCCCAGCGGCGCCACCGGCGGGCAGAACGCCGCCAGCGGGTTGCCTTCCACCATGTCCTTCATCACCGGCGCTTTCTTGACCCACAGGCCGCCATCGGCAAAATGGCCTGCATGATAGCGGATATGGGTGTGGATCACCGGAATTCCCGTTCGGCGCGCGCAGGCCAGCAGCTCGCGGCTTTCCTCGACTGCGCTTATTACGCCCGGCGCGAACAGCGGCGCGCCTTCGGTGGTGTAGGCCTGCATAAAGTCGATCGCCAGCAGCGCCGGGCGCCGGCCGAAGCCGATGCGCTGGCCCCAGACGCCGCGATAGTTGTCGCTGAGGGTGTCGTTCATTCTGCCTCCTCAATAGGCGCCGGACAGCAGGGCGCCGGCGCCGGGGACGATCGGCTCCAGCTCCAGCGCGGTCAGCATCGCGTAAGTGGTGGCGATGGCGGCGGTGATCACCGGTTTGCCGGTTTGGGCCTCCACCGTCGGGACGGCCGGCAGCGAAGGCATCTGCACGCAGGCGGACAGCACGATAGCATCGACCTCGCGTAAATCCATCTCGGCGACGATCCCCGGCAGCCTGGCCGGATCGTGCCGGCCGACGTCGAGGTTGTCCGGGATCTCCAGCGCGCGCCATACCTTGACCTCGATGCCTTCGTGCTGGATGTAGTCCACCACCAGCTGGGTCAGCGGTTTCATGTAGGGCGCCACCAGCGCGATGCGTTTGGCGCCGATCACCTTCAGGCCGTTGACCAGCGCGCCCGCGCTGCTGATAACCGGCGCGGCGGCCTGATTGTCTTTCGTCACCTGCGCCAGCCGGGCCTGCGATTCGCGGTGGTAGCCCAGCCCCATCGCCATGATGGCCACCAGGCAGGCGTAGCCGAGCACGTCGACCCGCGCGTCGGACAGCTCCAGCGCGCAGCGATCGGACTCGGCGTCCATCGCCGCCAATTCTTCTTTATTGACGTGTTTCATGCGCATGCGGCTGGAGTGAAAGGTGAAACGCTCCGGGCGTATCAGCTGGCGCGCGCCCAGCATCGCCGGGATCTCGGTTTCCATCGTGGTGTTGGAGCTGGGCACGATCTGGCCGATGCGGTAGTGGTTGCTCATGTCGGTGTTCCTCAGTTAATCCAGAAAATCGCCCAGGGCGCGGAAGAAGCCGTCGAAATCGTCCCACGGGATCATGTGTCCGGCGTTCTCGACCTCGACGATGGCGATCTCCGGCTGCAGCGCGCGGATCTCCGCCCGGTCTTCGGGCTGAATGACGCCGCCTTTGCCCGCGGCCATCAGCAGCGTCGGCATGGTCAGCTGCGGGTAGTCGCGGTGGCTGTCCACCTGATGAAAATCGTCGTAGGCGCGTTGGATCGCCGGCTCGTAGCAGGTATGCAGCCACTCGGCGCGCAGCTGGCGCTGTTCTTCGCTCCAGGTTGGGCAAAAGGCGCGCATCTGCTCGGCGCTCATGCCCGGCTGCGACTGCCGGATGGAGTCGGCGTACCATGGCCATTGGCCGGGATAGGCGCGGCGGCCGGGGCCGGAAACCGGCGGATCGACCAGCACCAGCCGCCGCACGCCGGCGGGCCGCAAAGCGGCGGCGCGCAGGGCGAAGCGGGCACCCATCGAATGGCCGAGCAGGGCGTAACTGTCCAGGTTCAGCGCGGCGGCGAAGGCGCTGACGTCCTGTGCGCAGGTCTCTGCGTCATAAGCCAGTTCCGGGCCGCTGGACGACAATCCGCGGCCGCGCACGTCGAGCACGTAGACGTCGTATTTTTCCCCCAGCCGCTCGGCGACGAAGCCCCAGGTGATCGCCGGGCTGGTGATGCCGGGGACCAGGATCAGCGCCGGGCCGTGGCCGCCGTAGCGCAGATAGTGCTGGCGAATGTCGTTGGCGTGAACGTGGGCGCCGTAGAGGAAGGTGCTCATGCGGCGTTCTCCGATTTCAGCGCTTGCGCATACAGGTCATAGCCGTAAACCCAGGCCGGATCTTCCTGGGTGCGCAGGAAGGTGTTGGCGTTGGACACCGCCTGCACCCTGGATGCGCGCTCCTTGCGGTTGGCTTCATACAGCTGGAAGGCGGTGCGGTAGTCGCTGAGGCCGGTTTCCTGCAGGCAGCGGGTCAGCATGGCGGCGTCTTCGATCGCCATCGCCGCGCCCTGCGCCATGTGCGGTTTCATCGGGTGGCAGGCATCGCCGAGCAGCACCAGACGGCCTTCGCTCCACAACGGCAGCGGTTTGCGGTTCAGCAATGGCCATTTGGTGACCTGTTCGCTGGATTCGATCAGCGCCTGCACGATCGGATGGTAGCCGGCGAAGGTCTCGAACATCTCTTCGCGGCTGCTGTCGATGAAGCTGCCCTGGAAATCCCAGGCCGGGTGCGGCACGCCGCTGACGTAGTAATATTCGTCGCGCCGTTGGGTGGTGTAGTAGACCATCAGATGGCGATCCGCCGACCACCACTTCACGCAGTCTTCGAACGTCAGGTTGTATTTCGCCAGCTTCTCGCCGCGGATCAGCGCGCGGTGGGCTACCCAGCCGCTGTAGGTCGGCGCTTCGGCGCCCAGCAGATGCTCGCGGATGCGCGAGTTGATGCCGTCGGCGCCGATCACGATATCAGCGTGGGCCGAGGTGCCATCGACGAAGTTCAGTACTACCTCGTCACCGCGATCTTCAATCTTGCTCAGGCATTTGCCGAAGTGCAGGGTGCCGGGCTGCAGCGCGGAGAGCTGCAACGCCTGCAAATCGCCGCGGTGCACCGTCACATAGGCGGCGCCGTACTCCCGGCGGGCGAAGGCGCCCAGTTCGATGCGCGACAGGTAGTCGCCGCTTTCGGCGTCGCGGCTGAACCAGAAATCGGGATGAGACGCCATCTGCTCCAACCGTTGCTCAATACCGAGGCGGCGGAAAATCTTCAGTACGTTCGGCCCCATGTGAATGCCCGCGCCGAGGCGTGAGAACGCCGGGCTCTGCTCATACAGATCGACGGTAAAGCCGGCTTTTTGCAGCAGCCCGGCGGCGGCGGCGCCCCCCAGCCCGGCGCCGACGACGGCGATGCGTGGTTGTTTGCTCATCATGTTTCCCCTGTCTGTTGGCTTTTTTCAGCGTAGGCCCAACGCGTGGCTGGACGATCGATTTATAGTGTATACGCTAGATAGCGCAAAGTTGCAAAAGTGTTAAATCAGATCTTGCTCACGCTAATTTACGGCGCATTACTGTTAAGCTCATGTTAATCACAGGATTGAAGAGGGATGAAATAGGACTTTCTTATGATGGATAGTCGCGGCTTGCTTTCCTTCGCTTTTTTGACTTAGATATAAATGAGTGTGTTCACTCTAAATTGTTTGAAAAATCACCGCCGCCTTGCGGGCGTCGGACACCCTTGACGAGACAGGAGACAGGCCATGGCGGTCAATGAAACCCAGTTGGTACAGCTGTTCGAGCAGGTGCTTACGCTGTCGAAGGTCGATGCTTCGCAGAGCGTGGCGATTTTGAAAAGCCATTATTCCGATGCGCGCACGGTGCGCGCCGCGACCAACGCGGCGCTGCGGCTGGGCGCCAGGGTGTATGCCGTCGAGCTGCCGGCGTTCAACCATCCGCGGGCGATGGGCAACGACATGACCGCCTATTGCGGCGATACCGCGCTGACCGGCAACCTGGCGGCGCAGCGTGCGCTGGAGGCCGCCGACCTGATCGTCGATACCATGATGCTGCTGCATTCGCCGGAGCAGGAGCAGATCCTGAAAACCGGCACCCGCATCCTGCTGGCGGTGGAGCCGCCGGAGGTGCTGGCGCGCATGTTGCCCAACGCGGAGGACAAAGCGCGGGTGCTGGCCGCCGCCGCCGTGCTGGAGCAGGCGAAGCTGATGCAGGTGACCTCCGCCGCCGGCAGCGATTTCCGCGCGCCGCTCGGGCAATACCCGACGGTGACCGAGTACGGCTATGCCGATGAACCGGGGCGCTGGGATCACTGGCCGAGCGGTTTCCTGTTCACCTGGCCGAATGAGGAACAGGCGGAAGGGGTGCTGGTGCTGGAGGTCGGCGATATCTTGCTGCCGTTCAAAAGCTATGCGCGCGAACGCATCACGCTGGAGATCGAACAAGGGTTCGTCACCCGCATTCACGGCGGCTTCGAGGCGGAATACCTGCGCGAATACATGAAATACTTCGACGATCCGGAGGTGTACGGCATCTCGCACATCGGCTGGGGTCTGCAGCCGCGCGCCCAGTGGACGGCGATGGGCCTGCACGACAAGAACGACGGCATGTGCATGGACGCACGCGCGTTCTACGGCAACTTCCTGTTCTCCACCGGGCCGAATACCGAAGTGGGCGGCACGCGCAAAACGCCTTGCCATATGGACATCGCGCTGCGCCGCTGCGACATTCGTCTCGATGGGCAAACGGTGGTGGCGGACGGGGAAGTGGTGGCGCCGGAGGCGTCGCGCGTGCGCCGGGCGTAATCGTTGCTGCCAACGGCGGGGGTTTGTACTATTCTCGTGGATTCCATAGATGGTGAGAGTAACGCAATGACGCCCCCCGAATACCCGTCAGCCGTGAGCGGCCAACCCGAAAATTATCATTTTACCGAGCAAGTCGGGCACCTGCTGCGCAAGGTTTATCAGCGCCACGTGGCGATTTTCCAGCAAAACGTCGGCGATTCGCAGCTGACGGCGGTGCAGTTCATCACCCTGTGCGCGGTGCGCGATATGGGGCCGAGCTCGCTGACCGAGCTGGTGCAGGTGACGGCGGTGGATCAAGCCACCATCCGCGGCATCGTCGAGCGGCTGAAGGCGCGCGATCTGATCACGGTGACGCCGGATCCGGTGGATCGGCGCAAGGTGGTGGTCGGCCTGACCGACGCCGGCGGCGCGCTGCTGGCGGAAACGGTGCCGCAGGCGGCGAAAATCACAGAATTGACGTTCGGCACGCTGAACCCGGCCGAACGGATAGCGCTGATATTCCTGCTGAATAAAATGCTGGAAGACCCTCCCACCGGCTGATTCGCCCGCGCAACGTCGGTTGCCTGGTGGTCGGTGGCGAGAGGCCAGCCCATAAGACCATCAAGTGCAGGCGGAGACGCAAACAATGGCGATATCTGAAGTGCAATCGCCCAGGGAAGGCGCGAAAACCACGCTGACGGAGCATCCGCTGATGCTGTCGGTGAACGGCGAACAGCTTCATGCGCAGGTGATGGCGGATACGCCGCTCTTGCTGGTACTGCGCAACGATCTGGCGCTCAACGGCCCAAAATACGGCTGCGGCCTGGGCGAATGCGGCGCCTGTACCGTGTTGCTCGACGGCGTGGCGGCGCGCTCCTGCGTGATCCCGGCGCTCGGCGTGTCCGGCCGGGCGATCGTGACCCTGGAAGGCCTTGGCGATCGCCAGCGCCCGCACCCGGTGCAGCGTGCCTTTATCGAAGAGCAGGCGGCGCAATGCGGCTACTGCCTCAACGGCATGATCATGACCACCAAAGCCCTGTTGGATCGCAATCCCGCCCCGAGCGAGGCGGAGATCCGTCAGGCGCTGTCCGGCAACCTGTGCCGCTGCGGTACCCATCTCGAAATCCTGCGTGCGGTTCAGCGCGCCATCATTCTCTGCCGCGATGAGGACGCCCACGATCATGACTGATTCCCGTACCCCATCGCCGAGCCAGGCCGAATTGCTGCAGCGCGACGGCGTTCTGTTGATCGTCGACAGCGTGCAACCGCCGCCGGGGCTGGTGCCCAAGGGGCAAACGCCGGTGCTGAAGCCCAAGGAGCAAGGGCTGTTTATCGCCCTGTGCGGCAGCGGTGAAATCTATGCCTTTAACGGCCATGTCGATCTCGGCACCGGCGTGCGCACCGCGCTCGGCCAGATTGTCGCCGAAGAGCTGTACCTGCGCATGGATCAGGTGCAAATGGTGTTGGGCGATACCGAGCGCGCGCCGAATCAGGGCGCCACCATCGCCAGCGCCACGCTGCAGATCTCCGCCGTGCCGCTGCGCAACGCCGCCGCCGAAGCGCGCCGTTGGCTGTTGCGCCAGGCGGCGCAACGTTTCGATGCGCCGGTGGAACAACTGACGCTGGAGGAGGGCATGATCCGCAGCCCGCAGGGGCAGGCGCTCAGCTACGCCGAATTGGTGGCCGGCGGTCATGTCGAGCTGTCGATTTCCGGCGACGCGCCGCTGAAACCGCAGGCGGAGTATCGCCTGGTGGGCACCAGCGCCGCGCGCGTCGATATTCCGGCCAAGGCGACCGGCGAAACCACTTACGTACACGATATGCGGTTGCCGAATATGCTGCACGGCCGGGTAGTGCGGCCGCCCTATGCCGGTTACGACAGCGGCGAATTTGTCGGCACCAGCCTGCTGGCGGTGGACGAAACCTCGATCGCGCATATTCCCGGCATCGTCAAACTGGTGGTGATCGGCGATTTCATCGGCATTGTCGCCGAGCGCGAAGAGCAGGCGGTCAAGGCGGCGCAGGCGCTGCAGGTCAGTTGGAAAGACTGGCGGCGCAATTTGCCGCAGATGACCGACGTGGCGCAGGCGCTGCGCGACAACCCGCATTCGACCCGGGTGGTGCACGATACCGGCGACGTGGACGCGGCGCTGGCGGCGGCCGACAGGCGTTTCACCCGCAGCTATCTGTGGCCGTATCAGCTTCATGCCCCGATTGGCCCTTCCTGCGCGCTGGCGGACTACCGGCCGGAGCGTCTGCAGGTCTGGTCAGGCAGCCAGAACCCGCACCTGCTGCGCGCCGATCTGGCCTGGCTGCTGGAGTACCCGGAAACGCAGATCGAGATCGTTCGCATGGAAGCGGCCGGCTGCTATGGCCGCAATTGCGCCGATGACGTCTGCGCCGACGCGGCGCTGCTGTCGCGCGCGGTGGGCAGGCCGGTGCGGGTGCAGCTGACCCGCGAACAAGAACATGTGTGGGAACCGAAGGGCACGGCGCAACTGATGGAGGTGGACGGCGGGCTGGACGCCGCTGGGCATCCGGTCGCCTACGATTTTCGCACCTATTATCCTTCCAACGGCGCGCCGACGCTGGCGCTGCTGCTGACCGGCCGGGTCGAGCCGCTGCCGGTGGCCTATGAAATGGGCGATCGCACTTCGGTGCCGCCTTATGAGTATCCGGCGCTGCGCGTCAGCATCGAGGACATGGCGCCGATCGTGCGTGCCTCCTGGATGCGCGGCGTTTCCGCCTTGCCCAACACCTTCGCCCACGAGTCTTATATCGATGAGCTGGCCCACGCCGCCGGCGTCGATCCGCTGGAGTATCGGCTGCGCTACATCAATGATGAACGCGCCAGTGAACTGATGCGCAGCACTGCAGAACGCGCCGGCTGGACGCCGCATACCGAACCGATGCAGACCCCGGCGGAAGACGGCGTGCTGCGCGGGCGCGGCTTTGCCTATGCCCGTTACATCCACAGCAAGTTTCCCGGCTTTGGCGCGGCCTGGGCCGCCTGGGTGGCCGACGTGGCGATCGACAAAGCCAGCGGCGAAGTGGCGGTGACGCGCATCGTGGTCGGCCACGACGCGGGCATGATGGTTAACCCGGACGGCGTGCGCCACCAAATTCACGGCAATGTATTGCAATCGACCAGCCGGGTATTGAAAGAGCGCGTGACCTTTGAGGAATCGACGGTCTCCGCCAAAGAATGGGGGGCCTACCCGATCCTGACCTTCCCGGAGGTGCCGGAGGTGGACGTGGTGATGATGCCGCGCCCTTACGATCCGCCGCTGGGCGCCGGGGAGTCGGCGTCGGTGCCCAGCGCGGCGGCCATCGCCAACGCGGTGTTCGACGCCACCGGCATTCGTTTTCGCGAGCTGCCGATCACCTCGGACAAGCTGCGTGAGGCGCTGAACGGGCCGGATGCCGAACGGCAGGCCGCGCCGCCCAAGAAAAAGAAGCGTGGCAAATGGTGGTTCGGCGGCGCGGCGGGGCTGTTCGGCGCCGTGCTGGGCATCGCCGGCAGCGCCTTGCCGTGGCGGGCGGAGATCGCGCCGGTGGCGACGCCCGGCGCCGGCACCTGGTCGGCCGCCACGCTGGAGCGCGGCCGTCAGCTGGCCGCCGCCGGAGACTGCGCGGTTTGCCATACCGCATCGGAAGGGGCGACCAACGCCGGCGGGCTGGCGATGGCGACGCCGTTCGGCACGCTCTACAGCACCAATATTACCCCGGACGTGGCAACCGGCATCGGCAACTGGTCGTTTACCGCGTTCGATCGGGCGATGCGCCAGGGTATCGCCCGCGACGGCCGCCACCTCTATCCGGCATTTCCTTACACCGCCTTCAGCAAAATGACCGACGGCGACATGCAGGCGCTGTACGCTTATCTGATGTCGCAACCGGCGGTGCGCCAGAGCAACCCGGCCAATCAGATGCGTTTCCCGTTTAACCTGCGGCCGCTGATGGCCGGCTGGAACGCGCTGTTCCTGCGCCAGGGGGAATATCAACCCGATCCGCAACAAAGCGCGCAATGGAACCGCGGCGCTTATCTGGTCAACGGGCTTGGCCATTGCGCTGCCTGCCATTCGCCGCGCAACCTGCTGGGGGCGGAAAAGGGCGGTGCGGCTTTCCTGGCGGGGGGGATGGTGGACGGGTGGGAAGCGCCGGCGCTGAATCAATTGGCCAACGCGGACAAACCCTGGACCGAGGAACAGCTGTTTCAGTATTTCCGCAGCGGGCATTCCGCCGAGCACGGCGTGGCGGCCGGGCCGATGGGGCCGGTGGTGAGCGAGCTGGCGACGTTGCCGCAGAGCGATCTGCGGGCGATGGCCAATTATGTGATGTCGCTGAGCGCCAAGTCGACGCTGAACGTGGAACCGCAGGTGCAGTTGGCGGCTCGCGCATTGCCGGCGGTGGGGCAACTTGCCGGTGAGCGGTTGTTTCAGGGCGCTTGCCAGGCCTGCCATAGCGCCGCCGCCGGCGGGCCGCAGCTGTTCGGCGTCAGCCCGGATCTGGCCAATAACACCAACATCTTCAGCGATCGCCCTGATAACCTGATCAAGGTGATCCTGCAAGGGATCCCCAAACCGGCCACCGCCGAATTGGGCTTTATGCCGGGCTTTAAGGACAGTTTTTCCGATCGGCAGGTAACGGCGCTGGTGAATTATTTACGCCAACGCTATGCCGGCGACAAACCGGCCTGGCGCGACGTGGAGGCGCAGGTTGCGCGGCTGCGCGCAGAGCCGGGCACGCACTGAGCCGCCTCAGGCATGGCGCAGGAACGCCACCAGCCGCTGCGCCGGCAGCGGCAACTGCGCCGGGTCACGCATCGCGATCGACAGGTGCCGGGTCGCCCAATCGTCCGTCAGCGGCAGTGCGCTGTGCCGAATTTCCGGCTGGCGTTGTGCGCTCTCTTCCGGCACCACCGCCAGCCCGGCGCCGCGCAGCACCATGCGGCAGATGGCGTCGAAATGAGCGGCACGCGCCCGCAGCCGCATCGGGCCGCCGCTGCGTATCGCCAATTGCTCAAGATGCTGTTGCAGCGCGCTCTCTTCCGGCAGGCCGATGAAATCAAAAGGCAGGGCGTCCGCAAAGCTGACCTGCCGGCGGCCGCTGAGCGCATGCCCCGGCGGCAGCGCCAGCACCAGACGATCCTGGCGAAAAGGGTAACTTGTCAGCCCGCGCAGATCGGCGTGATCCGCGACGATGCCGATATCCGCCGATCGTTCGGCGATCGCCTGCGCGATGGCCGGGCTGGGCAGCTCTTCCAGCGCGATATCGGTGTGCGGGTGCAGCATCAGAAAATCCGCCAACAGCTCCGGCAAAAAGGCGTCGGCGGCGACGGTATTGGCGACGATGCGCAGCCGGCTGCGCTGGCCCGGCGCGAACTCGGCCATATCACCGCGCAGCCGGTCGCGCTGCTGCAATAGCACTCGCGCGTGATGCAACAGGCGCTCACCGGCGGGCGTCGCCTGGACGCCGCGCGGATTGCGCGTCAGCAGCGCTACGCCGGCCTGTTGCTCCAGCCCGCGCATGCGGGCGCTGGCGGCGGCCAGCGACAGCCCGACGCGCTCGGCGCCGGCGGTGATGCTGCCGGTCTCGAGCACCGCCGCCAACAGCCGCAGATCGATAAAGTCAAAATGCATGCGTTTTCCCTCTGTCTTTGCCGCAGGCAGGCTCTGTCATTGCCGCATTGTGCGGCGGCGCGGCGCTGGCCACAATCGAGCCGTTGATTCGCCATAAGGATAGACGCATGTCGCTGACGCTACTCGAGATTATCGCCCTGACGGGCATTTTTACACTGGCCGGCACGGTCAAAGGAGCGATCGGTCTGGGGTTGCCGACGGTGTCGATGGGGTTGCTCAGCCTGATGATGCCGCCGGGTCAGGCCGCCGCGCTGCTGCTGTTGCCTTCGCTGATCACCAACCTGTGGCAACTGCTGTGCGGGGCGCGGCTGGGGGCGCTGTGCCGCCGGCTCTGGCCGATGATGCTGTGCGTCACGCTGGGCACGTTGTTGAGCGCGGGGGCGCTCACTGCCGGCGACGGCCGCCTGGCGCCGCTGGCGCTGGGCGTGTGTCTGATCGGCTATGCGCTGCTGGGTTTTACCCGTTTCGACTGGCGCGTTTCCGCTGCGGCGGAACCCTGGTTGGGGCCGCTGTGCGGCCTGGTGACCGGTGCGCTGACCGGCGCCACCGGGGTGTTCGTCATTCCGGCGGTACCTTACCTGAATGCGTTGGGCCTGGCGCGCGACGATCTGGTGCAGGCGCTGGGGCTGTCGTTCAGCGTCTCGACGCTGGCGCTGGCCGCCGGTTTAGCCTGGCATCAGGCGCTGCCCGCCACGCTGCTCGGCGGTTCGCTGTTGGCGCTGTTACCGGCGTTGGGCGGCATGTGGCTGGGGGAGAGGGTGCGTCGTCATTGTCGCCCGCAGCTGTTCCGCCGCCTCTTCTTTATTGGGTTATTAATCTTGGGCGTTGAGATTATTTGGCGATTCAATTAATTGAATCGATAGCATCTGCGTGTAATTAGGTTCGGTATATTATTCTTGTTTTTATTCTAATATGATTGTTTTCAATGTTTAAAATAAACTTTCTTATTGGGTTTTTTATGAAATACAGAGTGGTTATGTATTGTTATTAGTGTGTTTTACTTTTTCAACTATAACCCTTTTAAAATGGGATAACCCCAGTGAATGCATAGGGGAACCTTGATGAAGGAAATTTTAAGCAGCCAATTCGATGCGGTGTCGGGGGGATGGCAGGATCGCGATGGGAGCGGCAAAAGATCGTCTGATAACGGAGATGGGGTATATGATGAATAGATATGTTGTTTTTATAAAGAGTGATGAATCAAAAGTGCTAAGAAAGGAAGTGGTTACACGAGAAATAATTAAAGACATGAAGCAGAAGGGGTTCAGAAAGCATCATATCGAAGTAGAGGCTGATAACGAAAGCTATGCCATTAAAAAATTAAATAAGAACAGCAATGATTATTTGGATTCATTGAGAAATTTTTCAGGTGATTTATTGTTCTGTTCTATTTTTGTTATTGTTATGACGATAGTCTATTTTACCACGATGAAAATGAGTTAGAAGTAGATACTGTAGGATTTAAAAAATAAAAAGGCTTGTCGAACTGGATCTCTCTGATTTTTCTCTGGATATGATACTGCCATTGGGTGAAATATACGCTCATAAAAATTTATTGGCGCCAAGATCACTCAGAAGATTTAAAGGTGTTTATTCTAATGGTTTCATATCCTCTCACCAAAATTAACTGACCTTCTGCTTATTTTATTGTCAATACAGTAGCCTGTGAATTTGAATGTTAGCTATCACTAAGGGACGCTGCTCATGTTTCGCCAGGAAGCGATCGAGAATCAGAAAATGAAATGGCGTGGCAGGGCGCTCCTGCTACCCGGTATTCCCGTTTGGGGCACGGCAGGGCTCTGCCTGTTTTTCTTCATCGCCTTTCTCACCTTCACCATCGCCGGTACCTATACCCGGCGGGTCAACGTGACCGGTGAGATCAGCACCTATCCCCGCGCCGCCAACGTTTATTCCGCCGTCCAGGGGATAGTGGTCAAGCAATTTGTCACCGAAGGGCAGGTGATTGCCGCCGGTGCCCCCATTTACCAGATTGACGTCAGTAAAAGCACCCGCAGCGGAGTGGTCAGCGATAACCAGCAGCGGGATATCGATGACCAGCTGGCACGCATTGCGCAAATCATCAACCGACTGGAAAGCAGCAAGCAGGCCACGCTTACCATGCTGGAGAAACAGAAGACACAATATACCGCTGCGTTCACCCGCTCCACCGACATCCTCAAACGCGCCCAGGAAGGGATACGCATCATGAAGGAGAACATGGAGAACTACCGGCACTATCAGACCAAGGGGCTGATCAACAAGGATCAGCTCACCAACCAGGTGGCGCTGTATTACCAGCAGCAGAACAACCTGCTGGGCCTGTCCGGCCAGAATGAACAGAATGCGCTGCAGATCACCGCGCTGGAAAGCCAGATCCATATCCAGGCCGCCGAATTTGATAACCAGATCTACCAGATGGAGCTGCAGCGCTACGAGCTGCAAAAGGAGCGGCAAAACATCGATGCCGGTGGAGCGATCGTCGTTCGTGCGCTGGCCGGCGGCCGCATCGACTCGCTGAGCGTCACGGTTGGCCAAATGGTCAACGTCGGCGACAGTCTGCTGCAGATTCTCCCGCAAAACATCGATCGCTATGCCCTGGTGCTGTGGGTGCCTAACGACGCCATCCCTTACATCGCTGCCGGTGATCAGGTCAATGTGCGCTATGACGCCTTTCCGGCGGAAAAATTTGGCCAGTTTGCCGGTACGGTGTCCGTCATCTCCAAAGCCCCGGCCTCGCCGCAGGAAATGCTGACCTATCAGGGAGCGCCCAAAGCGGCGCTGACCGCCGCCGTGCCGTACTACAAAGTGATCGTCATGCCGGAGAAACAGGCCATTGCCTATGACGGTAAACGTCTGAGCCTGGAAAACGGCATGAAAGCGCAAAGCACCCTGTTTCTGGAAAAAAGGAAGATTTATCAATGGATGCTGTCGCCGTTCTACGACATGAAACACAGCGCGACGGGGCCGGTCAATGAGTAAGACCACATTCAAACAACGGGTCAGCCAGCTGGATCTGCGGCTGCGCCACCGGGTTCCGATGGTACACCAGACCGAGTCGTCAGAATGCGGGCTGGCCTGTCTGGCGATGATTTGCGGCTACTACGGCAAAAACATCGACCTGATTGCGCTGCGCCGGCAGTTCAATCTGTCGGCCCGCGGTGCAACGCTGGTTGGGCTGACCGGTATCGCCGAACAGCTGGGGTTGAGCACTCGCCCCTTGTCACTGGAGCTGGACGAACTTGGCGCGCTAAAACTGCCCTGCATTCTGCACTGGGAATTCAACCATTTTGTGGTGCTGGTCAGCGTCAAAGGCCGCCGCGCAGTGCTGCACGATCCGGCGCGCGGGCGGCGGGCGGTCAGCCTGGCGGAGCTGTCGCACAGTTTCACCGGCGTAGCGCTTGAGGCCTGGCCCGGCAGCACCTTTACCGCCGACAGCGTTCGCCACCGCATTCACCTGCGCACGCTGATTGGCAGCGTACACGGGCTCAAGGGGGCGCTCGGCAAAATCTTTTGCCTGTCTCTGGTATTCGAAACCATCAACCTGGTGATGCCCATCGGCACGCAGCTGGTGATGGATCACGCTATTCCTGCCGGAGATCGCGGGTTACTGTCGCTCATCTGCGCCGGATTGATGCTGTTTATCTTGTTGCGGGCTGCCATCGGCATGGTGCGGGCATGGTCCGGACTGGTCATGGCGACGCTTATCAACGTTCAGTGGCAATCCGGTCTGTTTACTCACCTGCTGCGACTGCCGCTCGGTTACTTTGAACGGCGCAAGCTGGGTGACATTCAGTCACGCTTCGGTTCACTGGATACGCTGCGCAGCACTTTCACCACCAGCATCGTCGGCGCCATCATGGATAGCATCATGGTGATCGGCGTGCTGGTGATGATGGCGCTGTATGGCGGCTGGCTGACCTGGGTAGTGCTCACTTTCACCGCGCTTTATGTGTTGATGCGACTGCTGACCTACGGCTATTACCGTCAGCTGTCTGAGGAGGCGCTGGTTAGAGAGGCTCGGGCCGGCTCGTATTTTATGGAAACGCTGTACGGTATCGCTACCGTCAAGATGCAGGGCATGGCAGAACGCCGCATCGCTCACTGGCTAAACCTTGAAATCGACACCATCAACACGGGTATCCGCGTCACCCGAATGGACATGCTGTTTGGCGGGATCAACACCTTCATAGCGGCCTGTGACCAGATCGTCATTCTGTGGTTGGGAACCAGCCTGGTGATCGATAACCAGATGACCCTCGGCATGTTCGTGGCGTTCGGCGCCTTTCGGGGGCAGTTCTCCGACCGCATCGGGTCGCTGACGGAATTTTTGCTGCAGCTGCGCATGATGAGCCTGCATAACGAGCGCATTGCCGATATCGCCCTGCATCCGCGGGAGGAGCGTAAACCCGATCACCCTTACACTGCGGGCCTGCAACCTTTGGGATTGACGACCCATGCCCTGAGCTATCGTTACGACAGCCAGTCACCGGCTATCTTTGATGGCCTGGACATCAGCGTTGCGCCGGGCGAAAGCGTGGCCATCGTGGGCCCGTCCGGCGCCGGCAAAACCACGCTGATGAAGGTGTTGTGCGGACTGTTTACCCCGGCTGCAGGGCGGGTTGAGGTGAACGGCGTCGATATCCGGCAGCTCGGCATCAACAACTACCACAAAATGATTGCCTGCGTGATGCAGGACGACAAACTGTTCTCCGGCTCGATCCGGGAAAATATCTGCGGGTTTGCGGACGAGGTGGACGATGCCTGGATGGAAGCCTGTGCCCGTGCCAGCTATCTGCATGAGGTGATCATGCGCATGCCGATGGGGTATGAAACCCCGATCGGCGAGTTGGGGGAAGGATTGTCCGGCGGGCAAAAACAACGGCTATTCATAGCCCGGGCAATCTACAAAAAACCGGCTATTTTGTTTCTGGATGAGGCCACCAGCGCGCTGGATAAGGAGAGCGAAGCTGTGGTGAATCAGGCAATTAAGAGACTCAATATCACTAAGCTGATCATTGCCCACCGTGAAACGACCATTGCGTCGGCAGATCGGGTTATACATTTGGGATAAGGGGGGATATCACCCGCGGCACCGGCCATTTTCACTGTTCCCCCCTAAAAACCCAATAAATGGCGATGGGGCAAGGCTATTTTTGCTGCTCGCTTCGGCTTTCAATTTACGGCGCGGCGCATTGCGCGATATTCTGGTTTTCTGATGGGCTGACGGCGGATGAGGGAACCATGACAGACAGCCAGGCGTTTGAACAACAAAGCCTCGACAATCTGCTGAGCTATTGGCGGCGCCATCGCCGCCTGCCGGGCGCGCGTTATCCGGCCGGCCCGACCGACACCCTGTGCGACGTGCCGGGCGTCAGCGTCGGGCATCACACGCTGGCCGAGGGCGAAAGCCAGACCGGCGTTACCGCCATCGTGCCGCCGGGCGATCTGTTTAACCAGCCGCTGCCGTGCGGCAGCGCGGTGCTCAACGGCTTCGCCAAGCCGCTGGGGCTGGTGCAGCTGAACGAGCTGGGGGTGCTGCAAACGCCGATCCTGCTGAGCAACACCTTCGCGGTCGGCACGCTGTTCAATGCCATGGTGCGGCGCAGCTGTCTGCGTTACCCGCAGATCGGCCGCGGCAGCGCCACTATCAACCCGCTGGTGCTGGAGTGCAACGACGGCTACCTCAACGATATTCAGGCGATGGCGGTGCGTGAGGAGCACGTCTTCAGCGCGCTGGATAACCATTCCACCCGCTTTGCGCGCGGCAGCGTCGGCGCCGGGCGCGGCATGAGCAGTTTCGGCTTGAAAGGGGGCATCGGCACCGCCTCGCGCTATTGCCCGGGGCTTGGCACCACGCTCGGTGTGCTGGTGTTGGCCAACTTCGGCACCCTCGACTCGTTGACGCTGAGCGGCGTGCGCGTCGGCCAGGCGCTGGGCAAGCTGTTGGCGGATCCGCCGCCGCAGGTGGACGCAGGTTCGGTCATCATCATCATTGCCTGCGATCGGGCGCTGGACAGCCGCCAGCTGAACCGCATCGCCCGCCGCGCGGGCGCGGGCCTGGGGCGGGTTGGCAGCCATTGGGGGCACGGCTCCGGCGATATCGCGCTGGCGTTCTCCACCCGGTTGCTGGGGGCGACGTTGCCGGACGAGCGGCTGGAGCCGCTGTTTGCGGCCGCCGCGGACGCCACCGAATACGCGGTGTTGGATGCGTTGCTGAGCGCGGAAGGCGTCAGCGGTTTCCAGCAGCACGATCGTATGGCGTTGGGCCCGCTACTCGATCGGCTGGCGGCAAATTAAATAACGGGAGTGTGATGTGAAAGTCTTTATCTCTGCGGATATTGAGGGTATTGCCGGCGTGATGCGGCCGGAGCAGTGCAACCCGGCTCATGCTGACTATGCGGCGGCGCGCGAGCTGATGGAGCAGGAGGTTAACGCCGCCATCGACGGCGCTTTTGCCGGCGGCGCCACCGAGGTGACGGTGGCCGACAGCCACGCCATGATGCAGAACCTGCGCGCCGATCGCATCGATGCGCGGGCGCGCCTGGTGCAGGGCAAACCGCGCGGGCTGTCAATGGTGGAAGGGCTGCAGCATCAACGTTACGACGGCCTGATGTGTATCGGTTATCACAGCGCCGCCGGCGAACGCGGCGTGCTGGCGCATACCATCAATGGCCGGGCCTTTTACCGCGTCAGCCTGAACGGCGAGGTAGTAGGCGAAAGCGATCTGTATGCGGCGGCGGCGGCCGAGTTGAACGTCCCGCTGTGGCTGGTGAGCGGTGACGACGAGCTGCAACGCTGGATCGCTGAACGTTATCCGCAATCTGGCTATGTTTGCGTGAAACGCGCCATCTCGCAAACCGCCGCCGAATCGCTCAGCCCTCAGCGGGCGCGGGCGGAGATCCGCGAGCGGGCGATGCAGCAGGTGCGCCAGGGCGCCAGACTGCCGGTGGAGCGCCGCTTCATGCCGCCTTACCGGTTGACGCTGATGGCGGCCAAACCGGTGCTGGCGGATCTGTTCAGCCTGGTGCCCGGCGTGCAGCGCCAGGACGCGCTCACCGTGGCCTTCGACAGCGACAACATGGCGGCGCAAATCCGCCTGCTCAGCGTCTTCTCCTCTCTGGCGACGACGCAGAGCTGACTCCCGGTGCGGGTTCCCGCCCGCACCGCACGATTCTCCAACAGAAAATCCCTTATCAAGATTAGGCCTGCTGAATAATAGGCTACGCTAATTATTGCTCTGTTGCGCTATGTCACCTGACCGGCGCGGCAAGCCATTCCCATAACAAGAGTTGTTTCGCCGAAGGCAGTGACGCCTTCGGTTTTTTTGGAGTCATGAGCAATGAGCATATCCCAAGTTCCGCTTTCGCGGCGGCGGTTTATCGTCGGCGCCGGGGCGTTGGTGATCGGCGCCTATCTGCCGTCCACCGGCGCGCTGGCGCGCTCGAACGCCCCGGCCGCCTCCGGCACGGCGGCGTTAGACGCCAACGCCTTCGTTCAGATCGGCGCCGACGGCGTCGTCACCGTCATCAGTAAACACACCGAAGTGGGCCAGGGGGTCTATACCGGCATGGCGACGCTGGTCGCTGAAGAGCTTGATGCCGACTGGGCGCAGGTGCGGGTCGTGGCCGCGCCGGTGGATACCGCCGTCTACAAAAACCTGGCCTTCGGATTCCAGGGGACCGGCGGTTCCAGCTCGGTGGCCAATGCCTATGAGCAAATGCGGCGCATGGGCGCCATGGCGCGCGCGCTGCTGGTGCAGGCCGCCGCGCAGAGCTGGAAAACCTCGGCGCAGGAAATCACCGTGCAGGCGGGCAAGATCCGCCATGCCGCCAGCGGGCGAGAAGCGGGCTTCGGCGAATTCGCCGCGCTGGCCGCCACGTTGCCGCCGCCAGATCCCGCCAGCCTGACGCTGAAGGACCCGGCCAATTTCACCCTGATCGGCAAAACGCGCGGTTTGCACCGCGTCGATTCGCTGGCGAAAACCAACGGCAGCGCGCAGTTCTCGCAGGATATCCACGAGCCGGACATGCTGACCGTCACCATCAAGAAACCGCCGCGTTTCGGCGGCAAAGTGGCGACCTTCGACGCCGAGCGGGCGCTGGCGGTGCCGGGCGTGGTGGCGGTGAAACAGGTTGCCACCGGCGTAGCGGTTTACGCCAAAAACACCTGGGCGGCGATCCAGGGGCGGGAACGGCTGAGGGTCACCTGGGACGATGCGCAGGCCGAACGGCGCAACACCGAGGAGATCTACGCCGAGTTCCGCCAGGTGGCGCAGAAAACCGGCGTGGTGGCGAAGAGCCACGGCAAGCCGGACGAGGTGTTCGATAAGGCCGACAAGGTGATCGAGGCTGAATACACCTTCCCGTACGTCGCCCACGCGCCGATGGAGCCGCTGGACGGCTATCTGTTCTGGGACGGCGAGAGCGTTAAGGCGCGCTACGGCTGCCAAATCCAGACGCTTGACCATAAGCAGCTGTGCGATCTGTTCGAGCTGCCGCCGGAGAAGGTGCAGATTGAAACCATTCTGGCGGGCGGCAGCTTCGGCCGGCGCATCGATTTAGGCAACCCGACGCTGGGGCCGGATCTGGCGGCCGACATGGCGGCGGCGGCCAAGGGCATCGGCCCCGGTCACGGCGTGAAGGTGGTATGGACGCGCGAGGACGACATCCGCAACGGCTGGTATCGCCCGATGATCCTGCACCGCCTGCGCGGCGCCATTCGCGGCGGCAAGGTGGTGGGCTGGACCGATACCGTGGTCGGCCACTCCTGGACGCGCCACAGCGCGATGGATGCGCTGGTGGTCAACGGGCTCGATCAAATGATGGTCGAGGGCGCCAGCGAGGTGTCATACACCTTCGAAGCCTTCCGCTGCGATGCGCACATCGTGCCCGGCAAGGTGCCGACCACCTCGCTGCGGTCGGTCGCCAGCACCCACACCGGCCACGCGGTGGAGAGCTTTATCGATCAGCTGTTGCAGGAAACCGGGCAGGATCCGGTCGAAGGGCGGCTGGCGCTGATGGGCGATGCGCCGCGCGCGGCGGGCGTGCTGCGGGCGGTGGCCAAAGCCGCCGGCTGGCAGGGCGCCAAGGTGGTGGACGGGCGCGCGCGCGGCGTGGGCGTCGCCAAGGCGTTCGATACCTATGTGGCGCAGGTGGCCGAGGTGTCGATCGGCGAGGGCGGCATCCCGAAAGTGCATAAAGTGTGGTGTGCGGTGGATTGCGGCGTGGCGGTGAACCCCGACGTGATCCGCGCGCAGATCGAGGGCGGCATTGGTTACGGCCTCAGCATGGCGCTATACGGCAATATCACGCTGAAAGACGGCGTGGTCGAACAGTCCAATTTCAATAACTTCCGCCCGCTGCGTATCGATGAGATGCCGGAGATCGAGGTGATCATCGTGCCCTCGACCGAGAAACCGACCGGCGTGGGCGAGCTGGGGGTGCCGACCATCGCCCCGGCGGTCGGCAACGCGCTGGCGCTGCTCGGGCGGCCACGCACTTCGCTGAGCCTGCCGCTGCATAATCCCACTGCGAATCCGGCGTCTGACAAGGAGAGAACCTGATGATTCATTTAACCGTAAACGATCAGCCGCTGACCTTTGAGGGCGATCCGCACATGCCGCTGTTGTGGTTTTTGCGTGACGAAGCCGGCCTGACCGGCACCAAGTTCGGCTGCGGCATCGCCATGTGCGGCGCCTGTACCGTGCATCTGGACGGCGTGCCGGTGCGTTCGTGCATGACGCCGGTCTCCGCCGCCGTCGGCAAGAAAATCACCACCATCGAAGCCGTGGGCGCCACGCCGGAAGGCAAGGCGGTGCAGGAAGCCTGGCTTGATCTGGACGTGGTGCAGTGCGGTTACTGCCAGTCCGGCCAGATCATGAGCGCCAGCGCGCTGTTGGCGCAAAGCAAGGATCCGAGCGATGCGGACATTGACGCGGCGATGGGCGGCAACGTCTGCCGCTGCGCCACCTATGTGCGCATTCGCGCCGCCATCCACCAGGCCGCCAAGGCGTTGGGTTAGGGAGAGATGCGATGAGCAATGCCTTGAAAGGGCTGTTATGGCTGATTATCGCCGTGGTGGTGTTGGCGGGAGGGTACGCGCTGTATACCCTGCTGCGGCCCACCGGCGCGGAACCCGCGGCGCCGATCGCCGGGGCGCCGGCCGGCATGACCGACAAACTGGCGCGCGGCGAGTACCTGGCGCGTGCCGCCGACTGCGTGGCGTGCCATACCGCGCCGGGCGGCGCGCCTTATGCGGGTGGCTTCGCCTTCAAATTGCCGTTCGGCACCATTTACGGCACCAATATTACCGCCGACAAGGAGACCGGCATCGGCAACTGGAGCGACGATCAGTTCGTGCGCGCGGTGCGTGAGGGTATCGGCCCGCAGGGCAACCTGTATCCGGCGATGCCTTATACCTCGTACACCGGGCTGAGCCGCGACGACGTGCTGGCGATCAAGGATTATCTGTTCAGCCTGCCGCCGGTGAAACAGGCCAACCCGCAAAACGAGCTGTCGTTCCCGTTCAACCAGCGTTGGGGTATGAAATTCTGGAACCTGGCGTTCTTCCATGAGCAGCGCTTCGCGCCGGATCTCAACAAGGATGAACAGTGGAATCGCGGCGCCTATCTGGCGACGGCGCTGGGCCACTGCGGCGAGTGCCATACGCCGCGCAATCTAGGGTTTGGTCTTAACCAGAGCAAGCACCTGAGCGGTGAAGTGGTGCAGGGCTGGTTCGCCGCCAACATCACGCCGGACAAACAGAGCGGCATCGGCGGCTGGAGCGACCAGCAGCTGTCGCAATATCTGGCTACCGGCCATGCGCCGGGGCGCAGCAGCGCCGCCGGCCCGATGGCGGAGGCGGTGGAAAACAGCCTGCAGTTCCTGACGCCGGAAGATAATCTGGCGCTGGTGAAATACCTGCGCGACATCGAGCCTATCGCCGGCGACGGCGCGGCGGCGGTGAACCTGCAGCCAAAGGGCGCGGGGGCTTCCACGCCGATCCTGCCGGGCGGGCAAGACAGTTCGCTTGGGCGCCGGGTGTTCGCCAACGACTGCAGCGGTTGCCACCAGTGGAACGGGCCGGGCCGCCAAAGCGAGTACGCATCGCTGGTCGGCAGCACGGCGGTGAACGATCCGCAGGGGCGCAGCGTGGTGCAGGCCATCCTGAAGGGGACGAGCATCAGCGTCGGCGAGCGGCATGAGATGATGCCGGCGTTCGGCAGCGCCTATTCCGACGAGGAAGTGGCGGCGGTCGCCAACTTTGTGGTCGGCCATTTCGGCGACAAGCAGGGCAAAGTCACCGCCAAACAGGTGGCGGAGCAGCGTAAGCAGTAAAGAAAAGCGGCGAGGGAGCGCCTCCCTCGCCGTGGCGTCAGCGGCTGCGCCGTGACATGACCCGTTTGTCTTTCGGCCGATCCTGCCAGTCCTCAACCTGATTGTTGAAGTTATCCGCCAGCAGGTAGGCCGGGGTTTTCGCCAGCCAGTCGGACAGCGAAATATCCTGATAAATGCCGTTGTCCATCACGATCAGCACCTTCAAATCCTCATCGCCGATGTTCTCGATGTAATGGCCGAAGCCCTGCGGCACGTAACCGACGTCCGAAGGGGCGTACTCTTCCGTCTGTGCGTGGCCGTGCGAGCTGAACACCGTCATGCGGCCCTTTCCGGCGATATAGTATTGCCATTCGTTGGCGTTGGGGTGCCAGTGCAATTCCCGGATCGCGCCGGGTTTCACGATCTCGATGATGCCGGTCATGGTGGTGGAAATGGGAAATTCTTTCGACGACACCAAATGGACGCTGCCCGCGTCATTTTCAAAGAACGGTTTTTGCTTCATTAATTCATAACGGTGGGTCAGCGGGGCGTTATTTAATCCGCCGTCGTTTTTCGGCAATGGCAAGGCGGGCGGAACGGCGCCGCCGACAATATAAGCTTCACCCTGTTTGGCCTTGGAAAATACCGCCGCCGGCATGTTGACGCTTTTTTCCAATACCTCTTTCGGCATATGCGCCACCCAATCGGTGATGCTGAAGGTGCCGAATTCGGAGAAATGGCCGTTATCGAACGCCAAAATAAAATGCGCGCCGTCCGCCAACGCCTGAATGGAATGGCCGTAGCCTTTTGGGAAATACCAGACGTCGCCTGGCCCGAAATCCGCCACTTCGCATTTGCCTTCGGGATCGAGGATGGTGATGCGCGCATGGCCCTCCAGCATAAACGCCCATTCGGCGGCGATAGCATGCCAGTGCAATTCGCGCACGCCGCCCGGCTCCAGCGTCATGTCGACGCCGGCCACGCCCTCGGAGATCGGGAATTGCTCGACGGTGGCTTCGCGCGCCCAGCCGCTGGGCAGGCTGCGCTTTTTGCTGTCGGTGAATTTGTATTTATAGAGATGCTGCGCATCGGCAGGCGGCTGATAGCTGCTGGGGGGCACGATATTGCGATGGTCGTCAGCAGCGGCATTTTTGGCGATGCCGCCAATCATGCCGGCGGCGGCCGCGCTGACGGCGGAGACTTTTAATATATCACGACGCGATAGCATAGCATTTTCTCCAATATAAAGCCGTGCGCCTGCAGAAGCAGGCGACAGGGAAGGCGCGATCGCCATTGAAATGATTTTTGTCATCGGCGGAAATAGGCTGTGACCCTTAAATCCTAGCGGCTGGAAGGTATTGCGTAGGCGCTTATTTGTTTGCGTTTGTTACTAAGTGAGAGCGGGTTTAATTAATTAACCGGAAGTTGAATAGTCATTGGGTGGAATTAATTTTGGTCGCCAGCTAATTTAAATAAATAATAAACGAACGTCATTTTTTATTGGCCGTTCGGGCTATTTTTATGACTGCCCCACGGTCTCCAGCACCAGCTGACGAAAGCGCTCGACGATCGGCGAGGCCGGGCTGCGGCGCAGCGCCAGGTAAAGCGGGGCGCTGAGCTGCGCTTCTGCGGCGAGAGTGCGGTAGACGATGCCGTCGCCGCCCAGCCGCCGCATGGAACCGGGCACGATGGACACCCCCAATCCGGCACCGACCAGGCTGAGGGTGGCCGGCAGGCGCGGCGCTTCCTGCACGATGCGCGGGCTGAAGCCGGCACGGTGGCAGGCGGCCAGGATGGCGTCGTACAGCCCCTGGCCGGCCGGGCGGCGATAGAGAATAAACGCCTCGTGGGCCAGTTCGGCCAACGGCAGCGGCTGCTGCGTCTCATGCGCCAGCCGATGGCCCAGCGGCAGAGCGACGATCATCGGCTCGCTGAGCACCGGCTCGACGCTCAGGCCGGGAATGCCGTTGGCCGGCGAGCGCACGAAGGCGGCGTCGAGGCGCTGTTCCAGCAACGCCTCCATCAGTTCGCCGCTGCCGGCCTCTTCCAACTGAGTCGTGATGCCCGGCAGGATGTCGCGGTAGCGGCGCAGCAGGTTGGGCACGAACGGGTGCAGCGCGGCGGAACTGGTGAAACCGATGGCGATATGGCCCTGCTCGCCGCGGGCGGCGCGCTGCACCGCTTCCCGCAGGCGTTCGGCGCGCGCCAGCAGGGCGCGGGCTTCTTCGAACAGCACACCGCCCGCTTCGGTGACGCGCACGCCGCGCGGCAATCGCTGCAACAATTTCACGCCCAATTCGTCTTCCAACCCCTGCAACAGGCGGGTCAGCGGCGGCTGCTGGATAAACAGCCGCTCGGCGGCGCGGGTGATGTTGCCTTCTTCCACCACGGTGACGAACGCCCGCAGGCGACGCAGTTCAATCATAACCATACCTCAAAGGTATCTTTCGTTGTTCCGGAATGCATTAGACATCATGGCACGGCGGCGCGCATGATACCAGACATCAAAACAAGCGATGTGGAACGGCAATGTCATGTCAGATATCAATACGATAAAACCGCACCCGGCGGCAGCGCCGGGCAACGCGGCGCTGTTTTTGGGCTTTCTGTGGCTGGGGTTGATCGGCTTCGGCGGTGTACTGCCGATGGCGCGCAGCATGTTGGTGGAGCGGCGGCGCTGGCTGAGCGGCGAACAGTTCACCGAGCTGCTCGGGCTGTGTCAGTTTCTGCCCGGCGGCAACGTGATCAACCTGTCGGTGGCGGTGGGCATGGAGTTTCGCGGGCTGCGCGGCGCGCTGTGCGCCTTGCTGGGTCTCATCAGTGCGCCGACGGCGATTGTGGTGGGGCTGGGCGTGGTGTACGCCCGCTTCCAAAACGATCCTCATGTGCAGCATGTGTTCGCCGGTCTGGCCGCCGCCGCCGCCGGGTTGCTGCTCTCGACCGGGATTAAGATGCTGCTGCCGCTGCGCGGCAAGTGGGCGGCGCTGGCGATTGTGGCGCTGGCATTGATCGCCATTGCCTGGCTGCGCCTGCCGCTGCTGCCGACCATGCTGGTGCTGGCGCCGCTGAGCATTCTGCTGATGTGGCGGTGGCCGTCATGAGCGGGGTGTTGATGGCGTTGGCATTGATTTTCACCGAGCTGTCTCTGCTGGCGTTCGGCGGCGGCATGACCATTCTGCCGGAGATGCAGCGGCAGGTGGTGGAGGTGCATCAGTGGATGAGCGCCCAGGAGTTCAGCGCGCTGTTCGCCATGGCGCAGGCCGCGCCGGGGCCGAACATGATGATCGTGCCGCTGGTCGGTTGGCACGTCGCCGGTTGGGCGGGGCTGCTGGTGTCTTCGGTCGCCAAGTTCGGGCCGTCTTCCATCGTTACGCTATTGGTGATGGGCGCCTGGCGGCGCTTTAAGGATCGCCCGTGGCGCCGCATCGTGCAGGCCGGGCTGGTGCCGCTGACCGTGGGGCTGGTGGTGGCCAGCGGTATCTTGATCGCCGAGGCTTCCGCGCCCAATTGGCGGCTGGCGGCGATCGTGGCGCTGGCGACGGGCTTGAGCATGAGCAAGCGCCTCCATCCGCTGTGGGTGCTGGCCGGTGGCGCGCTGCTTGGCTTGCTGTTCGCCTGAAGGATTAGCGCGGGATCAGCACAAAGCGCGAAGGGCCGTTGCGGTCGATCAGCTCATAGCGCTTCGGCGCGGTCAGGGCCAGAAACGCCACCATGCTCCCTTCGGCGTCGGTCAGCGTCATGCCGTCCGGCGTTGGCCGCCAGGCGACCGGCAGCGCGTGCAGCGCCAGCGGCTGCAGGCATTCGGCTGAGGCGCTGAAGCGGAAGGCGTTGGTGTTGGCTACCGCTTCGTCGCTCAGCTGCACCTCGCAGACGGTTTTACCGTCGCCGATGGCGGCGAGCTGCCAGTCGCCCTTCAGCGCGGCGGGTTCCAGCAACGGCAGTGAACTGCCCAGGGCACTGCTGCACAATACGCTCATAATGACTCCTGTCAGGCTGGCGCGGCGCAAGGCGCGCATAAGGAAATGGGTTGGCATCGGGTCACTCCTTTCGGCTGTCCGTTCACACCTTAGCACGTTCCCGGCAGGATGATGAGGCAAGGATTAGGTTTTTTAATCCTCGATAATTCTGATCTAACCGGCGATAACATGCCCAAAAAGACGAGTCATTAGCCCGCCGATACGCTTATCTTTCTCATTAATACTGCGCTAATACAAATCGTTATGATTATTTCCGCCTTAACGCCCGGCGCGGTGATGCGCGGCGGCGTGGGCTCGCGCCGTCGGGGTTAATTACTATACTGGTCAATCCTAAGCCTTGGCTTAGATTAGAACGACTGATGAATAGTCTTACAAAGCGAGTGGATTCCTACTGTGTAAAAGGAGAATGCAATGAGCAGTCGCCACAACGACATTTTGCAAGATGACGATGAGTTCACCAGCCTGGCCGCCACATCCCCCAACGATCACAACTATCAGTTTTACTATCACCAGCCCGGCAGCCCCTATGACGGATTGGGCTACGGCGCGCTGTTCACGCTGGACAACGCTAACCTGTACAGCAACCAGCGCGGCGGGGCAGCCATCAACAACCTGGGTAAAATCCGCGATAACTTCAGCTTCGATCGCGCCGCCGATCAGCTGACGCGGCCGGGCCTGACGCACAACGGCGATCAGGTGTATCACCAGCCGGTGGCGCTGACCTATTCCTTCCTGACGCAGAGCGCGCTGAACCGCATCGGCCAGACCGGCGACGGTGACAAGGGGCTGCAGCCGTTGACCCAGGCGGCGCAGGCTCAGGCGCTGAAATCGATGCAGGCGTGGGCCGACGTGGCGAACGTAACCTTTACCGAGGCGGCGTCCACCGATATCAACCACCGCGCGGATATTACCTTCGCTTACTTCACCCAGCGCGCCGACGGCAGCACCGCCGCCGGCAGCGGCCCGAATGCCATCAACGCGTACGCCTATTACCCGCCGAGTTCCAAATCGGGCAGCGATAACGCCTTTGCAGGCACGGTGTGGTTCAACAAAAACTTCGCCACCCATAAGGCGCCGGTTAGCGGCGACTTCAGCAGCCAGACCTTTACCCACGAGCTGGGCCATGCCCTGGGGCTGGCGCACCCGGGATCTTATGACGCGTCGCTGGGCAACCCGAGCTACCAGAACGATGCCGCCTATTATCAGGATTCGTTGCAATACTCGATCATGAGCTATTTCAACGCCGGTTACACCGGCGCCGACACCAAAGGGGTGTACGGCTATGGCCCGATGGTGGATGACATCGCCGCGATCCAAAAATTGTACGGCGCCAACATGAGCACCCGCACCGGCGACACGGTGTACGGCTTCAACTCCAACACCGGGCGCGATTTCCTGACCGCCACGGCGGACAACGGCAAACCGGTCAACTTCGCGGTGTGGGACGCCGGCGGCAACGACACGCTGGACTTCTCCGGCTACAGCCAGCAGCAGATGATCAACCTCAACGACGGCGCGTTCTCCAGCGTCGGCGGCGGCACGCAGAACGTCGCCATCGCGCGCGGGGCGATCATCGAGAACGCCATCGGCGGCAGCGGGCGCGATCTGATCATCGGCAACGATCAGGACAACCTGCTGGCGGGCAACGCCGGTTCCGATATCCTGTACGGTGGGCTGGGGGCGGATCATCTGTGGGGCGGCAAAGACGCCAACAACTTCACCGACTATTTCGTCTATCTCAACGCCAAAGAGTCGACGGTGGCGGCGTTCGACGTGATTGAAGACTTCGAGCACGGCATCGACAAGATCGATCTCTCAGGCCTGCGCTTCAACAACAGCCTGAGCGAGCTGCGCTTTATCGACAGCGGCAGCGCCTTCAGCGGCCAGAAAGGCGAGATCCAGCTCAACTTCGACGCCTTCAACGGTACTACCGATCTGTTGATGAACACCCAGAGCAACAGCTACGCCGCCGACTTCAAGATCCACGTGGTCGGGCAGGTGGAGCAGAGCGATATTCTGTTTGCCTGAGGGTGATGAAGGGGAAGAGAAAAGGGCCGAACGGCCCTTTTTTTACGACTGGGCCGCTGCGCTTTCCGCCACGAAAGAGCCGGTTTTCACTTCGCCGGCGCGGCGGTAGTGGGCCACGATCACGCCGCCGGGCGAGACCACCGATTGGGCCAGAGTGAAGGCCGCCGGCGCGGCGTTGTCATCGAACAGCCGCTTGCCTGCGCCGAGCAGCACCGGGTAGGTGAGCAGGCGCAGTTCGTCCACCAGATCGTTGGCCAGCAGCTGTTGCATCAGGGTGCTGCTGCCCTGCACCAGCAGCACCGGCCCCTGGGCGCGCTTCAGCTCGCGCAGCCGGGCGATGATGTCCCGCCCCAGCCACTGGCTGTTCTGCCACGCCAGCGTCTCGCCGTGATGAGTGGCGACGTATTTGACCGCCTGATTGAACGTGCGGGCGATATCGGCCGAAAACGGATCGGCCTCGTCGGTGATATGCGGCCAGTAGCCGGCGAAGATATCGTAGGTGCGCCGCCCGAGCAGCAGATCGAAAGGCGCAGAGAAAAATTCGCCCATCGTTTCCGCGACGGCGTCATCCCAGTAGGGGGCGGTCCAGCCGCCGAAGCGAAAGCCGCCGCTGCGGTCTTCGTCCTGCCCGCCCGGCGCCTGCATCACGCCGTCGAGGCTGACGAACGCGCTGGCAATAATCTGTCGCATGGCTGTCTCCTGCCGTTGAGTGCCAGCTGAAAGTTTAGCCGCCGCGCGGCGGCTGCGCCAACCGGCCGCTCAGGGCTGCAGCGCCTTGAGCAACGCCTGATGGAAACGCTCCGGCTCCTCCATCTGCGGCGCATGGCCCAGCCCGGCGAACTCGATCAGCGTGGCGTGCGGGATCAGCTTCGCCGCCTGTTTGCCCAGCTCCGCATAGTGCCCGATCCTGGCCTTGACCGCCGGCGGGGCGATATCGCTGCCGATGGCGGTGGTGTCGGCGGTGCCGATCATCAGCGTAGTGGGGGTTTGCAGATCCTTGAACTCGTAGTACACCGGCTGGGTGAAGATCATGTCGTAGATCAGCGCCGAGTTCCACGCCACCAGGCGATGGCCCGGCCCGTTGTTCAGCCCGGCCAGCATATCAACCCAGCGATCGTACTCCGGCTTCCATTGGCCGCCGTAGTAGGTGCGCTGCTCATAGTTGCGGATGCCCTCGGCGGTGGTGTTCAGCTCGCGCGCGAACCATTGATCGACGCTGCGCCACGGCACGCCTTTCGCCTTCCAGTCCTCGAGGCCGATCGGGTTGACCATCACCAGTTGCTCCACCGCCTGCGGATACATCAGGCTGTAGCGCGTGGCCAGCATGCCGCCGGTGGAGTGGCCGATGACGATGGCCTTACTGATTTTCAGGTTCTGCAGCAGGCTGTGGGTGTTTTGCGCCAGCTGCTGGAAGCTGTACTGGTAATGCGCCGGCTTGGTGGAGGAGCAAAAGCCGATTTGATCCGGCGCGATCACGCGATAGCCGGCCTTGATCAGTGCCTTGATGGTGTCCTGCCAGGTGGCGGCGCAGAAGTTTTTACCGTGCAGCAGCAGCGCGGTGCGGCCGTTGGCAGCGCCTTCCGGCGGCACGTCCATATAGCCCATTTTTAACGTCTGTCCCTGCGAGGTGAAGCTGAACTGCTGTAACGGGTAAGGGTAGTGAAAACCCTGTAGCTCCGGGCCGAACTTCGGCGTTTCGGCGGCGGCGGTGAACGCGGCCAGCGTGGCGCACAGCAGCGCGCTGCGGGTGAATCTCAGCATCCTGATCTCCTGAAAAACGGACGATAGCCGAGTATAGCCATAATCGGCGCGCTGGCGCGCCAGTGGTTTCAGATAATTCTGTAATATTAAGGTTTGATTCCCGGCAAGATTCCGACAACGGTCTTTTTCACAGTGAACGGGGTCACGCCGTGCAACATTCGCAGTATCTGATGGTTTTATTTCAAGGCTAAGTTATGCGATGCTTAAGCATTATTTATGCAAAAGGATCCTCGCATGTCCGCTTTATCCCGCTGCGCTTTCAGCGAAGGCAGCGTCGCTTTGCCGGAAGGCTATGCCGATCGCACCGTCAACGTGCTGTTGGCTGGCGATGATGTTTCCCCCTCAGTCAATATTTCCCGCGATGCGCTGCAGCCGGCGGAGAATCTGGAAGGGTACGTCACCCGCCAGCTTGATGCGCTGGCGCAAGGGCTGAAAGGTTGGGCGTTCAAAAGCCGCGAGCCGGCGTCGCTGGGCGATGGGCTGGCCGCCGGTGAGTGGGTGCGCGCCAGCTACCTGCGCGACGGCAAACGCATCTGGCAGAACCAGGCGGTGTTCGCGCTGGCGGAGGGGCGGGTGCTGGTATTCACTCTGGCGATGGCGCGCAAGCTGACGCCGCAAGACGACGCGCTGCTGCAGCAGGTGCTGAGCAGTTACCGGGCGGCATAACGATGAACTCTTTGCGTAAAAGGAACTTACGATGACCGAA